>Ga0207416_1000965_pt1 | contig 42401 bp, 33 predicted proteins | sample PaiPotPPM11metaG_FD_184107 | JGI IMG/M metagenome (GOLD analysis project Ga0207416, IMG submission 184107) | Iron sulfur acid spring bacterial and archeal communities from Banff, Canada, to study Microbial Dark Matter (Phase II) - Paint Pots PPM... ...
GGCCGGCCTGGCTCCCTTTGCCCGGGATAGCGGCACGCTGCGGGGGAAACGCACCATCTGGGGCGGGAGAGCCACCGTCCGGCAGGCCCTGTACATGGCGGCCGTGTCGGCCACGCGCCACAATCCGATCATCCGAGTCTTCTATCAGCGGCTCATCGCCGCCGGCAAGCCCCCAAAGGTGGCGCTGACGGCCTGCATGCGCAAGCTGCTGATCATTTGCAATGCCCTGCTCCGCACTCGCATGGCATGGGATCCTGCCCGTGCTGCTTGACCCATCAACACAGTTGCTACTGCTCCCGTTGGCTCAATGACATCGCGTATTGCTGTAACGGTACTTTGTCGGATCGGGTCAACGAAGCGAAATCGCGCCACAGAGGTAGCGATTGTGCACATGTCGAAGCACCAGAAACCGGCTCGCAACCGGACATTTCGCAGGGAACTGCTGACAGGCCAAGGGGTATCTGCCGTATCCAACAAACCACCGGTAGGACGCTGGAACAGTGGGCTGTCCTTATGGCGAATACGCGCGAGGGGATCACACCTCAGGTTGCGAATGTCTACATAATGCTCTATACTGCAGGCAACAAAAAGAGAGGCGGAATTGGGCGCGGCACGATTTTCACGTGCCAGGGGGAAGTAGGTACTCGCCTGGAGTACACTCAAGCCTGCTCTTGCGCGCGACCGACGTTCCCTTCGGGACAATGGTTATCTGCGATCGGGAGAGGTAAGCTCCAGTCCTGCACGGTTTCCTGCGTCGGGGGGCGCAGGAAATGGCGGAGCATGGCGAAAACGCGGTTCACAGCTGACGCTTGGGGGAGGCCGACGATCATGGATCCGAAGTGGTACGTCTTATTCTGCGACGCGCGGCGCGATGTGCAGGTAGAGCGGCTGGTGGCACACGTCGGGATCGAAACGTTCAATCCGCGTATTCCGAAGACGCGAAAGCGCAATGGAGACAAAGCGCTCTTTCCCGGCTACATCTTTACACGACTGGATCTCTCACCGGATGTGTGGAGCAGCATCCGCTACCTGCCGGGCGTTCGGTCCCTGGTCGAGACTGGCGGCGGCCCGTGTCCGGTGGACGAGGGGATTGTGGAACACATCCGGCAGAGAGTGGCCGCGTACGTGCCGGCAGGCATGCAGCTCCGACCGGGAGATCGAGTGACGGTGACATCTGGAGCCTTTGCCGACCTGGAGGGCATTTTCTGTGAGACACTCTCCGGGGCAGAGCGGATAGCTATCCTGATCGACATGATGCGGCGCCAGATTCGTGTCGAGCTGCCCGCGGAAGACGTCGAAGCCATCGTGGGTGGAGGGCAGGCGGCGTGAACGTCGGGCTGTATCTTCACCAGGCCCGGCGCTGGGTGCTCATGGCCATCCTTCCCGCCGTTCTGGTGACTCTGGCCAGCTATCTCTACACCAAGCATGAGCCCAAGACGTACCAAACGTCGGCCATCCTGTATGTCCAGCAGCCGGAGAGCGGCGGCACGGTTCCAGGTGCGACGGACATCTACGGCAGCCAGGCGGTGATCCCAACCTATAGCCAGATGATCACCTCCCCGGTTATCGCGCAAGAGGTCGACCGGGCGATGGCGCCCAAATACCCGGGCTACCGGCTCGAGGGCCACGGGCTTTCCGTCGGGCAGTCGGGTAGCCTTGCCTCGCAGCCGAATACCCAGCTCATGAGCGTGACGGTCCAGGACACGGTCCCAAGCCGAGCGGCAGCCGCCGCCGACGCCGTTGCTCGCGTCTTCATCAAGAAGATCACGGCAATCCAGAAAGCGCGGTTCAAGGGTGGGGCCCAGGCGATTCAGCGTCAGCTCGATCAGGCGCAGATAAATATTCAGTATGTCACGCAGCGGATCACCGCCTACAAGGGGCCGGCAGGTGGCCTCGCCAATTTGAGGGCTCAGCTGAGCGCGTACCAGAGCATCTATCAGACGCTCCTGGCGTCGAGTCAGGAATTCAGCGTGGGTCGCGATACCGCGCTCAACAGCGTACAGATTTTCTCGCCCGCTCCGATACCCGGCGGGCCCATTGCACCGAATCCCCGCCGAAACGCAGAGCTGTTCGGCTTTCTTGCGCTGATTCTCTGCGCCGGCGGCATCTTCGTCTACGACTACTTCGACGACTCGCCCCGCACGCCGGAGGAAGTGGAAGAGATCGTGGGCGCGCCCGTGCTGGGGACGGTCCATGAGTTCGACCGGGCAAAGTACGGCACCGAGCTCGTGACGGCAAAGCACGGGCGCTCGCCGATCGCCGAGGCCTATCGCATCATTCGTACCAATCTTCAATTCATCGACGTCGACCGGCCCGCGCGCTCGATCCTGGTGAGCAGTGCCTCTCCCACCGAAGGGAAGAGTACGACGGTCAGCAACCTGGCAAACGTCTTCGCGGAAGCGGGCAGCCGGGTAACGCTGGTCGACGGAGACCTGCGACGCCCGAACTTGCACCGGATCTTTGGACTCGATCGGGAGCGCGGAGGTCTCACATCTATGCTGGTCGGAAAGCAGGAGCTGAACGGCCTCGGCGTGCAGCAGACGTCACAGGACAACCTGGTGCTGCTTTCCTCGGGACCGCTCCCCCCGCGACCGGCGGACCTGCTGGGGTCATCGCGAATGAAGGAGCTGGTCGGCCACCTGGCCCGGCAGACCGACGTGGTCTTGATTGACTCACCGCCGGTGCTGGCAGTGACGGATGCGACTATTCTCTCGACCGTGGCGGACGGCGTAATCCTGGTGGTCGACCCGTCTAAGAGCAAACGGCGCGATCTGCGGCGAGCCCGCGAGGCGATCGAGGCGGTCGGCGGTAGAATCCTCGGCGTCGTCATCAACCGTCTGAACAGACGCGGCGGCAGTACCTATTACTACTACTACTACCAGCATCACTACGGCTATCAGGACCGGTATGGGTACGGCGCAGACCGTGAGAAGAGCGACGCCCAAGCTTGATTACCCTCACCCCCGGCCCCCTCTCCCGCGCGGCAGGGGAACGAGCCAGCTGGGCTAGCTGCCGTGTGCGGTATAGCGGGCATTTTCTCGGCCGGCAATAACACGATCATCCCCGATCTGTGCGAGCGCCTGCGTGCGATGTCCCGGGCCCAGGTCCATCGTGGCCCGGATGACGAAGGCATCTACCTCATGTCGGACGGTCGCGGAGGCCTCGCCAATCGCCGGCTGGCCATCCGCGATCTCTCGCCCGCCGGCCACATGCCCATGAGCAATGCCGAGGAAACCGTCTGGATCACGTACAACGGCGAGATCTACAACACGGACGAGCTTCGCCCCGCGCTCGCGCAGGCAGGCTGCAGCTTTCGCTCCCACAGCGACGCGGAAGTGATTCTTCAAGGCTATCTGGTCTGGGGAGAGAGCGTGGTCGAGCGGCTGTGCGGCATCTTCGCCTTCGCGATTCTCGACACGCGGCAGGGCGAGAGCTGCAGCGGCCGTCTCTTCCTGGCCCGGGACCGGCTGGGCGTCAAGCCGCTCTACTATGCGCAGACGTCTGACGCCTTCGTCTTTGCATCCGAGCTGAAGGCGCTGCAGGCCTCGGGACTGGTTGGCCGGGAGGTGAGCCCGGCGGCTCTGGTTGGCTACCTCATGCTGGGCTCCGTCCCTATCCCGTTGACGATCTATCGAGACGTCCTGGCGTTGGACGCCGGCTGCTCACTGACGCTGCAGCTCGACCGGCCGGACGCCAGGAAAGAGCCGGTCCGCTACTGGTCGCTTCCAGTAAAGACCGAGGAGCCGGCGAGCGATGCAGACGCGGTGGAACAGGTGCAAGCGCTTTTGGAAGATGCCGTGCGTAGCGAGCTGGTGAGCGACGTGCCGCTGGGAGCCTTTCTGAGCGGTGGGCTGGACTCGAGCGCGATCGTCGCGCTGATGCGGAAGGCAACCGACGGCCCTATCCGCACCTGCTCGATGATCTTCGAGGAAGAAGAGTACAGCGAAGCGCCATACGCGCGCGCCATGGCCGAGGCGGTTGGCGCGGAGCACTACGAGCGGGTAATTACTGCGCAGGACCTGGCGCGGGAGCTCGACCGCATCTTCTGGGCCATGGAGCAGCCGACGGTCGACGGCGTGAACACCTACTTCGTCGCGCAAACGGCACGGGAGGCCGGACTGACGGTTGCGCTCTCGGGATTGGGAGCCGACGAGCTGTTTGGCGGCTACGCCAACACCTTTCAGGGCATGCCGCGGCTGATGCGGGCGCTAAAATTGGCGCACGCCGTGCCGGCCGGAACGGCGCTGGCGCACCGGGCGATCGACATTCTGCCACAGCGGCAGCGCTGGGCCAAGCTCCAGGATGCGCTACGGCGCGACGTCTCCCCCATGAGCGCGTATCTTGCCTGGCGCGGCCTCTTCTCACCTTCCGAGGTCAGGGAGCTGGTGACCTCTGAGATGTGGAGCGAGGCGATGGAGACCTTCGATCCCATCCGGTACATCGGAAGCCATGCAGACGGAAAGGGAGACGTTGGAACCTTTGATACGCAGCCGTTTGCCTGGTCTAGCCGGGCGGAGCTCGGCACCTATATGCACTCCCAGCTTCTGCGCGATACCGACGTCATGAGCATGGCCCACTCGCTGGAAGTGCGGGTTCCGTTCCTCGATCACCGATTGGTCGAAGCGGTCCTGCGCCTTCCGGCTCGCTTCCACCGAGGAGCAGGTAGCCCCAAGCCGCTTCTGCGTAGCACAATTGCACATGCTCTGCCACTGATGATCGGCCGGCGGTCGGGCAAGCAGGGGTTCACCTTTCCTTTTGCCGCCTGGATGCGCGGCCCCTTGCGAAGCACGATCGAGCCAATTCTGGAAGACACGGCAGCCGCTAGTTGGCTGTCCGGCAAGGCGGTGCGTACCATCTGGCACGACTTCGAGGCAGGCAGGATCCACTGGTCGAGACCCTGGTCGATGGTATGCCTTCAGGGCTGGGGGCTCCATGGTGATGGATGAGGCAGGACTCGAGATGACCCTCCATGTGGGTACAGCGCGCTTGCCTCGCTTGCTTTACGTCGGCGACGTTCCAGTCGCATCTACAGTGGCGGGCATGGCCGTGCTCTATCGCCTGCTGGAAACCTATCCTCCGGAGAAATTACGGATTGTGGCGAGCGCGCTGTGGCCGACTGTACCGGAGCAGCGCATTCCGAGGGTAGCTTACGACACGCTCCATATCGGGCCCCCGCGTCCCCTCTACACTCGCTTTGGCAGCTTGTACGCCTCCTGTCTCTATCTCATGGCTCCGGTCCATTCACACAGATTACGCAGGATCGTGGCGGACTTTCAGCCAGAGGCGATTCTGACGGTGGCGCACGGTTACACCTGGCGCACTGCAGCCTCGCTGGCGTCGAGACTGCGCCTTCCACTGCACCTGGTCGTTCACGATGACTTCGGCACGATGCAGGGGTTGCCGAACTCGCTCAGGAGCTGGGCGGACAGGCAGTTTGGAGAAGTGTACCGGAGTGCGTCCACACGTCTCTGTGTTTCCCCGTACATGAGCGAGCGTTATCGCGACCACTATGGCTCGCAAGGCACGGTGCTGTATCCTCTTCGCGCGCCCGACACCCCCAACTTTGTCACGCCCCCCGCAGGCGCCGCGCACGGCTCGCCCTCGGTCAGGATTGCATACGCCGGCTCTCTCCAGCACACCGGCTACGTTCGCAGCCTTGCCATGCTTGCATCGGTCCTTGCCTCCGTCGACGGGCGCCTGATCGTCTACTCGCCGCAGCAGTTAGCGCTATCTTCGGACTCAGAGCCCGACATGAGCAACGTGACTATCCGACCAACCATTCCCGCTCGCGATCTCATCTCCCGGCTTCGGCTCGAAGCCGATGTCCTCTTCGTCCCGATGAGCTTCGAGCCCGACAATCGCCGGGATGCAGAGCTCGCATTCCCAAGCAAACTGTCCGATTACACGGCGACTGGACTACCTCTTCTCATCTTCGGGCCGCCATACTGTTCGGCCGTTCGCTGGGCGCGCGAGAATCCCGGTGTGGCCGAAGTAGTCGACCGGCCCGATCCGCGGGCGCTCGCTGCTGCGATCCGCCGGCTCGCGTCCGATCCACCGTATCGATACGAACTGGGAGCGCGTGCCCTCGAGGTAGGTGGCAGACTCTTTTCGCACACCTCGTGCGTCGAGCGGTTTTATACGCTGTTGGGGAATGCTAATCTGCCTCCGAAGGAGGCCGGGTGAGCAAGGGAGAACGCCTCGACATTCGACCTCTCACCAGGGATGAGCAGCAACGCGCGTTCGCTGCGAAGGACTGCATTATACAGGCATGAGCACCACATTGCGCATATGGACGCTCGGCTTACTGCGCCGGCTTGGCGTCAGGCAATTTCGAGCCCGCAGCGGCCTCGGCTGTGATTACATCTGCTTCCTGGAGGATTTCATCGGCGAGCTCCCCTTCTGTAATCGAGACCTGGGGCGCGCAGAGCTTGTCCTCATGGCTGCGTGGTGCCAGGAGATGCCGGGATCGCCCGTGCTCGACGTCGGCGGCAACGTCGGCTTCTTCGCGACGCAGCTCGCTCAGCTTACGGAGAACCTCGGCATCCACGTGTTCAGCTTCGAGCCATCTCCATTCACCTTTACCCATCTGGCGCAAGGAGTTCGGCGGCTAGGGCTGCAGGATCGTGTGCACCCTGTTTGCTGCGCGCTCTCCGACGCACCTGGACTTGTTCACATTTCGTATGACGAGCGAGACACCATGCGCGCACATCTTGTTTCCGCCGGGTCGCAGGGGGGGCCGGGCCAGACCGTAGCCTGGACAAACTGTGTCACCCTCGACGAGGTCCTGCGATCTGTTCCCACTGCCCCATCGCTCATCAAGATTGATGTCGAGGGACATGAAGTCCGGGTGCTCCGTGGGGGGCACACGACGCTGCGCTCGCCCACCGCGCCGGCTCTGCTTGTCGAATGGAACCCAGGGGCTCTGGCGGCAGCCGGCTTTTGCACTGCTGACCTCGCCGATCAGCTCGGTCGATTCAAGTCCTTTTACGTCAATGACTTCGAGGGGCAGCGGATAGCCTTCGGCGAGCCAATACTGCTCTCCACCTGTATCGATTGGGAGTGCAATATCTTTGCAGTCCCCGACACCGACGGCGCCCTCCAAAGATGCGTGCACAGCTTTGCGCACGCCGAGCGCGAGCTTGCCGCCCTACGCGCAGCGTACAGGTAGGAAGAGAGCCCTGCGCGCGGCCGACCGATCCTCACGCTATCCGACAGTAACCGTTTGCATCCCGACCTGTGCACGTCCGGAGGCACTCAGCGCCACCCTGGAGTCCTGGAGACTTGGAACCTGGTTCCCTGCTGAGATCCGAGTCGCCGATTCCTCCCTGGATGATCGAACCCGAGAGGTCTGCGAGCGTGACTGGCATCCCCTCCATGTGACCTACAAGCGCTCTCCGGTCCAGAGCGCGGCCATGCAGCGTAACCTCGCCGCGGAGGGCTGCGAGACGGACCTCGTGATCTTCTGCGACGACGACGTGGAGCTGCCACCCACGGCCCTGGAGGACCTGCTCCAGGTGTTCGCGGACGATGCGGAGGAAAGGATAGGCGGCATCGCCGGAACCATCGAGGGCCTGTACCATCGCGTGCCCGGAAAATGGCTGCGCCGGTATTACCACCTGCAGGCCGGTTACGCACACGAGCACTATGGTGGCCGCTTCTTCGGCCCCGCCATCAACATATTCCCGACTGATGATCCAGGCGATCCGCTGCTCTATCGGTCCGAGTGGCTCAACACGGGGTTGGTGGCTTACCGCACACACCTCTTTGCGCAACACCGCTTTCCGTCCTTCCACGGCTACAGCTTCCAGGAGGACGTGAATTTGTCAGCCCGGGTGGGTAGGACCCACGAGCTGTACTTCCACCGCGGCATCAGGTACGTCCACGAGCCTGTCCCCGCTGCCCACAAATCCGATGCGCGTAAACTCGGAACGATGCAGACGGCACACCGGTGGTACGACGCGACACAGTTGCTAGGCCTGACGGGGTTTCAACGCGCCTGCAAGTTTCTCATCGGTCTGTCCTTCGATGCGATCTATCTGGTGCGCGCCCGCCCGGGGGGATGGCCGCAGCAGCTTGTCGGGAGCTGCGCGGCGCTCTGGGCGCTGGCCGTGCGGGGGGAAGATCCGCTGACGCTGGCCGAGCGCGCCGGCTCATGACTCACCGCAGGCTGGCGCTTCGGTCAAGGCCCAGCCCATGGCATCCGCACCGGTGGTCATCGAAGACGAGGTCTGGTTGGGAGCCCATGCAGTCGTGCTCGCCGGCGTCCGAATTGGACGGGGGGCGGTGATCGGCGCTGGAGGCGTGGTGACCTGCAATATACCCGCCAATGCTGTAGTCGCCGGCGCGCCCGCCCGGGTGTTGAGGATGCGAGAGTAAGGCATGCGCGTAACCCTCTCGACTATCTCCAAGTTCCACACATTCGATCTGGCGCGACAGCTGGTACGCCTTGGAGTGCTCGAGCGCTTATTTACCGGCCGTCCACGCTGGAAGTTGGTAGGTGAGAATCTTCCCCGGGAGAGAGTCTCCACCTTTCCGGTCTTCCAAACGGTGTTCGAAGCACTCGGTCGCATGGGGCTCAGGGGCTATCCTTTGGAGCGCCGGCTCAACCGGATTTGCCATCAAACGCTAGATGCCTACGTCGCCAGGCATATGCCGGCGTCCGATGTGTTTCATGCGCTCGCCTACTGTGGACTCAAGAGCGGCTACGCTGCCCAGCACCTGGGTGCGAAGTGGATCTGCGACTCGCCAACAGCCCATGCGGTCGCCCATGAGCGGCTCGTCGCGGAGGAACACGACAGGGTAGGCTTGCGGTACCGAAGGAAAGAGGCATATTCCCTGCAATACGAGGTCGAATCGTACCTCGGCGCTGATTGCGTCACCGTGCCATCTACGTTTGCCAGGAACACGTTCCTGGCCCAGGGCGTTACAGCTGAGAGGGTTGTCGTCGTGCCCTACGGCGCTGATCTCGCGCGCTTTTGCCCGGTACCCGTGGCGAAGGGTGCTTCTTTCGAGGTGCTCTTTGTCGGTCAGCTCTCCGTGCACAAGGGTATTCACGACATCGCTCAGGCTGTGCGGCTCGCTGGCCTTCCCAACGTTACGGTGACGCTGGTAGGACCGGTCCAGCAGGAAACTCCCCGGCTGCTGGGCGATAGCACAGGCGCGCGTGTTCAGATAGTAGGGTCACGGCCTAAGGCCGAATTGCGCGCATTCTATTCCAGGGCTGACGTGATGGTACTTCCGTCAGTCTCTGAGGGCTTTGGGATGGTGATTGGCGAAGCTCTGGCGTGCGGATGCCCCGTCATCGCGTCCGAGCACAGCGGTGGGGCCGATATTCTCCGGCACGGAGTCGACGGCTTTATAGTCCCGGTTCGCTCGCCTGAGGCAATAGGGGAAAAGCTGGTTTGGCTCTACGACCACCCCGAGGAGCGCCGGGGCATGCGACGCGCAGCGTTGGAGCGCATTCGCGGTATGGGAGGCTGGGACCTCTACGGAGACAGAATGCTGGCGCTCTTTCAAGAGTTAGTGGGGGCCTAGGGCTCGACCGTGGCACAGGAGAGGGTTGTTACCACGGATTGCGGCGTACACGACCGGCCCGCGCTCCCTGATCGGAGTCCGGTAAGCATCATCGTATCCACCCATAACCGCGTGCACTGTCTGCGGCAGGTGCTTGCATGCCTCGTCTGGCTCTTTGCCGCTGAACTAGACGCTGGGAGCGCCGAAATTCTGGTCTTCGACGATGCGTCGACGGACGAAACCGCCGCTGTGTGTGCGCAATACCAACATCACGTGTGCTATCTTTCAACCCAACGGCAAGTGGGCTGCATCGAGGCTCGCAGGCGGCTGATGCGGCAGGCCAAGGGGGAGTATGTCTTGCAGTTGGACGACGACAGCTGTCTGCTGGATCCCGAGGCGTTGGATCGCGTCCGCATGCTGTTCGCCAGCCGGCCCGACTGCGCCATCATCGCTGCCAATATCGCCAGCCCGCGCCTTCCCTCAGGGTACGCCCCGACTGGCATTGAGCCCATGGCGGTTGGCTCCTTCATCGGCTGCGGCTGCGCCTTCCGCGCCAGTGCCGTGCGGAGAATAGGTTCGTATCCCGCGTTTCTGGCCGGGTACGGAGCGGAAGAGATCGCATTGTCCCTCCTTGTCTTGGACCGTGGCTACCAGATCCTGTTTCTGCCGAGCCTCCGCGTCCACCATGCGCTGGATATCAGCCAGAGGCCTGAGGGTCGGCGCCGGGGAACTTCGTTCGCGAATGAAGCGGTGACCATTATTGCTCTCTACCCCGCCTGGCTCGTGTTGCCCGCCCTCGCCTACAAGACTGCCACCTATCTCCTTTACAATGCGCGTCAGCGCTCCTTGCGTGGCTTTCTGGGCGTGCAGAGGGAGCTTCCTTCCCGTCTCCGGCACGCTCTTCGCGCCCGAGCTGCCGTCCGCCACAGCACGATACGCCTGTTCTACACGTTACGCGGCACCTTCGAGAGGGTTCGGACCGATCATGCACAGTGCGTCACGTCGCGCGAGCGGTGGCCCGATATCGGTGGCATCTTGTCCACTGCGCCTTGAAGCTCGATATGCTGGCGATACTGACAACTCACCCGATTCAATACCAGGTTCCTATATGGAAGGAGCTGGCCCGCCGTGGTCAAGTGCCGTTTGAAGTGTGGTACCTGTCTGACCAGGGCGCACGGCACGGTCTGGACGCTGAATTCGGTCGGGAGTTCTCCTGGGACGTGGATCTACTCGGCGGCTATCCGCACCGTTTCCTCTCGACGCAACCGCCGCGCGCTGACCTCAAAACCTTCCGAGGGGCACGCATCGGATCCCTCGAGCACCTCTTCCGGGACAAGAAGGCCCTGTGGATCAACGGGTGGCAGGTGCAGGCCTACTGGCAAGCCGCGTTTCAGGCCAGCAGGTTGGGCGTGCCTGTGTGGCTGCGGGGAGAGTCGAACGACCTGGCACCGCGGCCGCGTGCAAGAACTGTTGCCCGCTGGATTGCGCTGAGGCTGCTCTTCCACCACATTTCTCGGTTCCTTTATATAGGCCACGCCAACTGGCGTGAGTACGTGCGCTTTGGGGTGCGCCCGGAGCAACTCGTGCCGGCGCCGTACTGTGTGGACAACTCGCGATTCCGGGCGTCGGCGGAGGCGGCGCGGGGAGAACGCGAAACCCTTCGCGCTCAGTGGAATATACCCGCGACGGCGATCTGCTTGCTTTACGCGGGCAAGCTCATTGCCAAGAAACGTCTTTTCGATCTGTTCGATGCCTTCTCGATAGCGCTGGAACGGCATCCGGCGCTGGCCGGCTCCATGCACCTGCTCCTCGCCGGTGACGGTGAGCTCATGCCGCCGCTGCAGTCGAAGGCGGCCCACCTTGCGGCCCGCTATGGGAAGCCGGTAGCGTCATTCGCGGGGTTCCTCAATCAGACGCAGATGCCCCAGGCCTACGCGGTGGCCGACTGCCTGGTGCTACCGTCCGACAGTAGAGAAACGTGGGGTTTAGTCGTCAATGAGGCCCTTGCTTCCGGAATTCCGGCGATCGTCAGCGACCTTTGTGGTTGTGCGGAGGATTTGATAGGGCCCTTGGATCCTCAATTCGTCTTTCCATGCGGGCGCGTCGATATCCTGGCCGATGTGATCGAAGCGGTCTCGACTGGCCGTCTCCCGCTCCCATGCGCTGGACGGTGTCGCGGCGTGGTATCCCGCCACGATCTCTCCCTCACAGTGGATACGGTGACCCAGGAATATGCGAGATTGGCAAGTGTTTGAATTCCGCACCCGTCCAGCCAGTCGCGCGAGCGGCGATGTTCGGACTCTTGCTCCGGTGACGGAGAGGAGGAGTTAGGATGCAGAGATCTCACATAGCGGCTGTGTCCCGGCCACTCGCGAAGGCGCGTTTCGCGCGGCGAGCGGAAGCGATGCGGCTCCTACTTCCGCCCGGAGTAGTGACCGCTTTTTTCTGGGTGACCGCTCTCGACTCTGTATCCGTGCTGCAGGGAACGGTTGCCTATCTGCTTCTCTTCGTGCCGTGGTGGTCGTACTCGGTCTGGAAGCGCGAGGGACAGACACAGCTCCCCTTCTTTGCGATCGTCGCCTTCATGTACTGGCTCTTTTACGCCGTTCCGCTCTTCTGGGGGGATCGAGTGAGTCCCTCTTCCGGTCCCACTCAGCTCCTGTCCGACGACGCGATAACCCAGGCTATGATCATGGCCTTGCTGGGAGTCGGAGCGCTCTGGCTCGGGATGAGGAGCCGGCTCGGGGCGCGATTCGTCCTCCATTCACGCCGGGATATCCCTGCCGACGCATCCCGCCGGGGCTACCTACGCTTCCTTCTGATTGCCTGCTCCCTTTTGAGCCTCTTTCCCGACATCACATCCATTACCGGCGCAGGAGGGCGACAGCTCATCGCTATCTTGCAGTCCTCGATTCCACTGATCGTCTTCATCATTTTGTTTCGCAATTTCCTCAGGGGCACCTCCACGCGCCTCGATCGATACGCCATGCTCCTGTATATCGCGGTGCAGCTGATCCTCGGCCTGTCGAGCGGCTGGCTCGGGTCATGGCTCACCATCGCCCTGGCCGGCCTGGCTACCTACCTTGCCGAGCGGAAGAGGATCCCTCTCATACCCGTCCTCGTCGTCCTCGCCTATGCGCTCTTCTTTCAGGCGGGTAAACAGGACTACCGGTCCGTGTACTGGTCCGGAGGGGTCCAGCAGAGCAACCCGATCCAACGGGTCGAGGCCTGGGCGCAGCTCTCACTCGACAAGTGGAGGCAGATTCTCAGCAGCCAGGGACAGGGCTTCGGGCCGCAGCTCGTCCAGGACGTGGTGCAACGACTGAATCTTCTCAACCAGACGGCCAATGTGGTCGAGGCGACGCCGAGCACCGTGCCCTATCAGTACGGTCGCACCTACCCCGCCGTGGCTCTCAATCTCATCCCGCGCTTCATCTGGCCGGACAAGCCGTCGGTCAATGAAGCCAATCAGCTGTATCAAGTGACATACGGACTGACCAGTCAGCAGAATCTGACTCAGGTCTCCATCGCCGTGGGCGTGCTGACTGAGGGCTACATCAACCTGGGCTGGCCGGGAGCCGTGATTGTCATGTTTCTGCTGGGAATCTTGTTCTCGTTCGTCGAAGCAACCTTTCTTTCGAGGGACTCCGGTCTCTTCTACTCGGCTATCGGCATTGCTATCTTGCTCCATTTCACGGCCATCGAAGGACAGATGGCTCAGTACCTTGGAGGGACGATTCAGACCGTGGTGCTTGCTCTCCTGCTCCTCCTGCCGGCCACCCATATGATCGGGCAGCGTGGCAAGACCCGGATGCCAGGCAGCTGAGATGCGCGGGCACATCCTCTATCTTGTTCCGGACCTGTTCGGCCCGCCGGGTGGGATCGCACGTCACGGCCGTCTGGTCTGCCGGGCTCTCTCGGAGGCGGGAGCTAGTTTCTCCATCGTCGCGCTCCATGACGCGAAGGCAGATGGCCGGCGAGGGGCAACCCCATTTCCACCGGGCACGTATCAGGCCTGTGAAGGGCGGCGATGGGCCTTCGTCTGGAAAGCTCTAGCTGCCATACCGAAGCGCCCTGCCTTGGTTCTGATCGAGCACCCGCACTTCGCTCCGCTCGGATGGGTAGCGGCTCGTCTCTCGCGGTGCCCGCTTGTGGTGTTCGCCCACGGTATCGAGATATGGAAACCGCTTCCGCCAGTGCGCGCCTGGGCGTTCAGGCACGCCGATCGAGTCATCTGCGTCAGCAGTGTGACGGCCAACCGTGCCGCGCAGGCTAACCGCCTGGCTCCCGGCAAGACGCGCGTTCTTCATAACTGCCTAGACCCCGACTTCAGACCTCCAGCCAGCCCTCATAGAGCGTGCCCAAGTCTGTCGCTGCTCACAGTGTCGCGGATCAGTGGACTCGAGGGATACAAGGGGCACCGAGAGGTGATTCAGGCCTTGCCGGCTCTGCTCGCCCGATTTCCAGATCTGGTTTACGATGTCGTGGGTGACGGAACGGGCCGTCCGGAACTGGAGGCACTGGCTGCGGAGCAGGGCGTTGCGCACGCCGTCCGCTTTCACGGAATTGTTTCAGATGAGGTCCTTCCGGACTACTATGCGCGGACTTCGCTCTACGTCATGCCAAGCCAGTCAGAGGGCTTTGGGTTTGTCTTCCTAGAGGCCATGATCCATGCAAAGCCGGTCATTGCGGGCAACCAGGATTCCTCCGTTGAGGTGGTACGAGACGGAGAAACAGGATTCCTGGTCAACCCCACTGATGTCTGCGAGCTGACGGACCGGATCACACGTCTGTTGCAGGACGCTGGCTTGAGACATCAAATGGGCCTGAGGGGAGCCCAAGTTGTCCAGAGCGCATTTAGTTTCCAAGGGTTTCGCCAGGGCCTCATGGTTCACCTGACAGAGTTCCTGGAGCGCAGCTGGGAAGCCCGATATTCATGATACTGAGAGCCTGCGATAAGTTACCGGTTACGTGTGGACGTGGCGTCGCGTTGATGGCTGGGATCCGCCTGGGCAGACGCGCCACATGAGAGTTTTGCATATCATGTCGGGGTCGGACCCGGTCCACGGTGGACCGGTGACGGCCCTGAGAGGACTGGCTGAGGCTCAGGCCTCCGAGGGTGTGCAAACCAGCATCCTGGCTACCTTCGTGAAGGGGTCGGACACCAGCGTCCTCTCAGACGCCCGCCTGCGGGGCGTCAATGTCCACCTCGTGGGTCCGAGCAGGGGCCGCCGGGACCTTCACCCCGCTCTGTCTAACGTGGTCGATCACCTGGTCGCCGACGCCCAGATTGTCCACATTCATGGTCTCTGGCAGGAGATCCAGCACCAGGCTGCGAAGTTCGCCCAGCGACATGGCGTGGCATACATCATTCGCCCCTGCGGGATGTTGTCACCCTGGGCTCTCTCTCAGGGGCGCATTAGGAAGCGTGCGTATATGTTGTGGCGCCTGCGAAGAACCTTGAATCGCGCCGGTGCAATACATTTCACAAGCGCATCGGAACGCGACCTGGCTCGCCCTCACAGACTGCGCGCTCCAGTAATCGTGGAGCCGAACGGTGTTGATTTCTGCGAATTCGACGCCCTGCCCAGGCGCGGCACCATGCGCGCGCGCTACAAAATTCCACCCGAGCGACTGGTCGTCCTGTACCTGGGCCGACTTCACCCGAAAAAGGGTTTGCATTTGCTGATACCGGCATTTGCCCGGGCGCCGAGTCACAATGCAACGCTGGTCATCGCTGGCCCGGACGAAGGTGGCTACCGTGGGAGGCTGGAGGCAATGGTGGACCGTCACAACCTAAGGCACCAGGTGGTTTTCACCGGGATGGTGGCGCGGGAGGATCGCGTTGCGGCATTCCTGGATGCCGACGTATTCGTCTTGCCAAGCCATGACGAGAACTTCGGAGTAACCGTGGTCGAGTCTCTGGCGGCGGGAACGCCCGTAATCATTTCTGACCAGGTTGGAATTCACGAACAAGTCATGAGCGCACGAGTTGGGTCGGTCACCCCGAGTCGCGTCGACCCCCTGGCCGAGCAGCTCACCCGATGGTTGTCTGACCCGGATCTGAGGCGTTCGACTGCAGACCGGGCGCGTGCCTTCGCGTGGGCTCACTTTGATTGGCGACAGATAGCGCGTCGCTGGACAGAGCATTACACTCGCCTGTGCCGCCAAGCCTGAGCAACACGCCACCCACCAACCAAAACTGAGGGGACGTTGCGCATACTCCTCTGCGGACAACGTAGCTTTACGGCGCAAGGCCTGCCCCAGCTTCTGCAGAGCGCCGGACATGAGGTCCTGTACTTCAGCCGCGGCCCCACTGAGCGAAGCGGAGCTGCTATCAGCGGCCCCGTGGACGAGATGCACGCCAACCCACATCTGCTCGAGACGCCGTTCGACGTGGTCGTGAACTTCATCCTCCTGATGGGAGAATCGGTCGACCGGAATATCCAGTATATCCGGTCGCTCCTGGAGTTTTGCCGGGCCACGGCTGTTCCACATCTCGTTCACATCTCGTCCATGAGCGCGTACAAATCGTCGCTGCGCGTTCTGAACGAGCAGGCAGAGGTTGAACCCGATCCCGCCAGGAAGGGCGCCTATGGGGCGCTGAAGGCGGCCACAGACGAGTACATCCGCGCAAACCACCCTCCGGGGCTCAAGGTTTCCATGGTGAGGCCGGCTTTTGTCCTCGCGCCAGGTCTGAAGAGCCCTATTTCGGGCAATGCCATCCGTCTGCCCTGGGGACGTCTGCTGGCCATCGGGAACCCACACAGTCAATTTCCTGTCATCACCCGGGACCGGCTGAATGAGGCCCTCCTGCGCGTCGTTGAGCGTCCACCAGATCAGTACGAAAGCCTGGTCATCGCCGCGGAAAATTCGCCTACCAGGAAGGCCTATCTCGAGGCGTGTTGTACAGATCTTGGCTGTGGCAAAGGTGTCACGTCGCTTCCCGGTCTGTTCTGGCTCGCCGCCGTGCTGGCGGGAGCCGCGGCGGAGCGGATGCTAGGGCTGCCGGTTCCGAGGCTCGCGAATCGTGTTCCTCGGCAGCGCGTGGAGTCGCACAGGACCGAGCGGCGGCTAGGCCTCAACCTCCGCTTCGACTGGAGATCTGCTCTACGCCAGGCTGTCGGATCGCAGGAGCCGAATTACGAGCTCCCCTATCTCCCGCAGCCGGAGCTAGCTCGCCATGAAGAGCGAGCAGGACGGGCAGTCACCTTCCTCGGTTTCGGGCGTATCGTTCATACCAGGCACTTGCCGGCCCTCCGTCTCCTGGGATTCAGCGGTGAGATTCGAGCCCACGACGTTAGGCAGTTCGTCTCTCCCACCGGCATTCCGGTGAAATCACTGGCCGGGGCCCGGCTCGAGGATGCGGATCTGTACATTGTCGCATCGCCGGGGCCCGCGCACGTTGACGCCATTCCCAGTCTTTTGCCGACGGAGGGTTTGGTGCTGGTTGAGAAGCCGCTCGCCTACAGCGCTGCCGAGTTCGAGGCCTGGCGGCGGTTTGCGAGCGGGCGCAGCGCGCCTGTCATCGTCTGCCACAACTACCGATTCAAGCGAAACGTCTCCCACATGCTCGCTCTCATGCGGCGCTTCAACCCGGGACAGCTGCAGCACGTCCACATCCACTTCGAGAGCCCTCCCGTCTCAAATGACCCTGCTGTGTGGATGCACGATGAGCGCGTCTCTCGCACGCTGCTCATGGACTACTCGATCAATCTTCTGGACGTTGCCTGCATGTTTGGCCGGGGAGAGTGGGCCGTCGACGAGCCACGGTACTCGCTCAACGCCCTCGGACAGACGAATCTCATCGAGGGGCGCATGACAGCGGACAACTACTCCGTGAGCTTTCTCCTTCGCCAGGGATTCAGTCCCCGACGCGCTCGTATTCTGTTTGATTTCCAGAACTACAGCGTCAACCTCGGCTTTTTCCCAGACACATGCGTCGCCCATATGTCGAACGATAACCCCGTGATGTACCTCAAGGAGGCACAGGGATCGGCGACAAGCACCTTGCAGAAGGTGCTTGGCAAGATCACGGCCCACGAGTCCGACCGCTCCCATGCAGTGGTCATCTCCAGTGCGCTTGGAGCGACCGGCGTCCCCAGCATCCTTTCCTGTGTCGCCGTGGAAAACCTTGGAACTTTCTACAGGGGCATGTTCCGCCTAAGCGAATTCGTCTATATCGGGAACAAGCTGTCCCCGGTCACGGAGGCAGCAGGGTGAATTCCTGTGACACGATCCGGCCCGAGGCGAGGGCGCAATGGTAAGACTCATTTCGCCTCTCCAAGAGAAGCTTCCGGTCTCCGTGGTCGTTCTTACCTTCAATGAGGAACGTCACATCGAGGACTGTCTCCGCAGCGTCGCAGCGTGGGCAGGCGAGGTTCACGTGGTCGACTCGGGCAGCACAGACGGCACACTCGACATCGTCGCTTGCTACACGGAAAAGATCGCGTCGCATCCGTTCGAGACATATTCCAGGCAGCGCAATTGGGCGCAGGAGAACCTTCCGCTCAGCTGCGACTGGATCCTGCACGTTGACGCTGACGAGCGGATAAGCCCCGAGCTGGCCGCGTCGATTCACCGGTTCTTCTCGACCGGCCAGGACAGAAACTTCAACGGGGCAATGCTTGCGCGCCGGACCGTCTTCATGGGACGGTGGATCCGGCACGGAGGGCACTACCCGGTCTTCCACATGCGGCTATACCGCCGAGATCGGGGGCGCTGCGAGGATCGTAACTATCACCAGCACTTCATCGTTCCTCCCCCGGTCACACGCTTGCAGGGCGATCTGATCGATATTGTGGCCTCGGAGCTGGATATGTTCTCCCTGAGACACATCCGTTGGATCGGGGAGGAAGCAAACGAGCTGAGCGGAAGTCGAACCGATGAGCCCGGCCAGGTCCCCCCGAAACTGATGGGAGACCCCATCGCGCGGCGCCGCTGGCTGCGGAACAATGCTTATGGCAAATCCCCCTTGTTTGTCAGAGCCTTTGCCTTATTCGTCTATCGGTACATCGTCAGGCTCGGGTTCCTGGATGGCACGGAGGGGCTCATCTTCCACTTCTTGCAGGGGTGCTGGAGCCCCTTTCTGATCGATGCCAAGATCTGGGAGGCAAAGCGAGGAGCACGGGTGAGATCAGCCGCCCTGGAAGAGGAATCTGTGCCCTGAAGGTTGCTCTCATTGGCACCGGGCTCATCGCCACACAAAAACATTTGCCTGCCTGGCGCAGGATGCCGCCCCTGGCAGAGGTGGTCGCCCTGTGCGACGTCGACGCGCAGCGCGGGAACGACGTCGCCTGCCGGTTCAGCGTGCCGCGAGTCCATACCGACGTCCAGACGATGCTGGGGAAGGAGCGGCCGGACCTTGTCGACATTTGCACGCCGCCCCGCACCCATGCTCCGCTCGCCATCCAGGCGTTACGGAGTGGTGCACACGTTCTCGTCGAAAAGCCCATGGCCGTCAGCACGGAGGAATGCGACGACATCATCGCCGCTTCCCAGGAGACCGGCTGCAAGGTTTGCGTGGCTCACTCAGACCTCTTCTACCCATCGTTTATGAACATGCGCGAGCTCGTACAGGCGGGCGCAGTCGGCGACTTCAGGGGCATGCACATCTTTCTCTCGACGCCGGTAGACTACATCACCTCGAGGCCGGATCACTGGGCCAACCGGCTCCCCGGCGGCGTGATCGGCGAGACCGGCCCCCACGTGGTCTACATGACACTGGCCTTCATCAACCCGGTTCAGCACGTCCAGGTTCATGGCAAAAAGCTCCTGGCCGAGTTCCCCTGGTCACCATGTGAAGACTACCGCCTGACATTTATCGGCGAGAAGGCGGTTTGTAGCGTGACCTTGACGTATGCCACGAATCAGTGGGCTGCGGAGGTCAGCGTCTGGGGAAGCACAGGAATCATGAGAGCCGACCTCGAGAGTCAAAGCCTCATCCACGCGAATCGCACGCGACTGACCCCCACGGAGATCGGATTGTCGACGATGGGCGCCGCCATGCAGATGACAAAGGGCGTGCTTGGCACTGGAGCGCGTTACCTTACGCGACGGTTCGAGAGCACCCATGAGCTTCTGATTCGAGCATTCTGCGAAAGCATCGAGAAAGGGACTGCGCCGCCGGTCGGAGCCCAGGAAGGCCGGGAGGCAATCCGGGTGATGGAATTGATTGTGAATACCCTGCAGTAGGCGAGGGGGTTCTATCTATGTGCGGCATCTGTGGGATCGTAACAAGCGACCCAGGCACGAGCGAGCTGGAGCACACCGTCTGGCAGATGACGGCAACATTACGCCACCGGGGTCCGGACGGGTGCGGCGTGAAAATTTGTGCCCCGCCAGGCATCCCCAGGGCTGTTGCCCTCGGGCATACGCGCCTGGCCATCATCGACCTCTCCCAGGCTGGCATTCAGCCCATGAGTAACGAGGACGGGAGCGTCTGGGTCGTCTTCAACGGTGAGATTTACAACTTTCAGGAGCTGCGCCCAGAGCTCGAAGCCAGCGGTCACCGCTTCAAGTCCCACACTGATACCGAAGTCATCATCCACCTGTATGAAGAACTGGGCACTGCGTGGGTCACTCGCCTGAACGGAATGTTTGCCGTCGGCATTCTCGACCTACGGAAAGGGCAGCTTATTCTGGCGCGGGACCATGTGGGGATAAAGCCTCTGTATTACTCCGACCAGCCAGATCGGTTTGTGTTCGGCTCCGAAATAAAGACGATCCTCGCATCCGGACTGTACAACCTCCATGTGAACTGGCAGGCGATCTATGACTACTTCACCTATCTGTATGTGCCGTGCCCGGCGACGGCCTTTGGCGGCATCCGCCAGGTACCGCCTGCCCACCAGCTAATCGTCGATTTGTCGGACGGCTCGACCCGACTGGAGCCCTACTGGCAGGTGCGTCGCCTGGATGATGTGGAACAAGCACCGCTTGAGGAGCTGAAGGTGCAGGTGCGAACCCTTCTGGGCGACAGCGTGAGACGCCAGATGGTGAGCGATGTGCCGCTAGGGATCTTCCTGAGTGGGGGCGTGGACTCTACTATTGTGGCCGGACTGGCCAGAGACGCAGATGCCTCCGCGCGCACCTTCACGGTGACCTTCGAAGGAGAGGACTTCGCAGCGTACAACGAGCAGGACTCCGCCCGTATCGTGAGCGAGTTCATCGGCACCGATCACCACGAGCTCAGCGTTCCTCCCCCAGACCCGATGGAGATCCTTAACCTGGTTACATCCTTCGACCAACCGTTCGGAAACCCCACCTTTTACCTGATGCACCTTATCTCCAAACGGGCGCGGGGCGACGTGACGGTAGCGCTATCGGGAGTCGGCGGCGACGAGCTGTTTGCCGGCTATCCCCGGTACCGGGCGGTACAGCTGGCCAGGCAGGCAGACTGGATGCCGCACGCGCTCCTGAAAGCGGGCGGAAAGCCGCTTGGGCTGTTCCGCGATTCCTACCGGAGCATGCGCCTGCGGCGAGCAAGGGAGTTTTTTGAAGGTCTCGACGACGACTTCGTGCGTCAGTTCGCGAAGTGGACTTACTTCTTTGACGAAGCGAACAAACGAAGCTTGCTTGGCCGCCATTTCGACGGATGTGTCACTTCCGACCGCTCTCTTCGTTCGGCATTGGAGCGTAGCACGCTCGCAGATGCCGACAATCGGGTGCTTCACATGGATGTACAGACATTCCTGGTGGATAACCTGCTCGAGTACAGCGACAAGATGAGCATGGCGGTCGGACTTGAGACGCGCCTTCCGCTGCTCGACCATCGATTCGTCGAATTAAGCCTCAACATGCCGTTCCGATACAAGCTGAGGAGCGGCCGCAGTAAGATCCTGCTGCGAGAGGCATTCGCGGACTTTTTCCCGAGCGCCGCCCTCAAGGCTCCGAAGCGCGGCTTCAATGTGCCTCTGGCACAATGGATCCTGCGGACCCTTGACGACTATTTCGAAGCCGGCTCGCGCTCGGCCCACCCCTTGAAGGACATGCTCGGGCAAGACATTGGAATCACATGGCGCGAAGGGATCATCGATTTCTCCGTCGTTCAGCAGCTACGCGACCAGTTCCGACAGGGGAAGCGCGACAATTCGTACAAGCTCTTCGCCGTCATCATGTTCGACGTGTGGTGGCGGACGTACATAGACGGAAGTCTTCTCGGGGACCGCTGCCTATGAGTTTGAAGGATAGCGTTTCCACTTATTGGGACCAACAACCATGCGGAACCAGTGATGTTTCCACCCTCAAACCTGGTACCCGGCACTACTTTGAGGCTATAGAACGCGAACGCTATCGGTGGGACGATCATGCCACCGCTGCAGTTGCATTTGATGCGTGGCGCGGGAAGAATGTGCTCGAGGTCGGTTGCGGGATCGGCACGGATCTCCGTCAATTCATTCAGGCAGGAGCCCGGGTCACGGCAGTCGACCTGAGCTCCGAGTCTCTCAAGCTAGCGAGAAAATCATTAGACATTTACGGACTTGAGGCCGATCTCATGGTAGCCGATGGAGAGAGCCTCCCCTTGGAGGACAACACGTTCGACCTGGTCTATTCCTGGGGGGTCATTCACCACTCGTCGAATCCTCCAAGGGCCGTGGCAGAAATCCTGCGAGTGCTCAAGCCCGGGGGGACCGTGATTGCAATGCTCTACAACGCCCACTCGCTGGTTGCACTGCAGCTATGGCTCATGTATGGGTTGCTCCACGCTCAACCTCTTACCCCTATTCGGTCTCTCATGGCAGAGCACATGGAGAGTCCTGGCACCAAGGCGTACACGGAGCGTGAACTTGCCTCGCTGTTTGGCGCCTTCCACAACCTCTCCATACAGCCAATCTTGACGCGCTATGACCTTCGCATAGCACGCAGACGATTCCTGCCCCGACAAGTCGTAAAGCTACTCCCTCAAAGATTTGGCTGGTTTCTGGTTGTTCGCGGATGCAAACCCCACACAATGTGAACTCTCCGGTGTTCGGACGAACTATCCGTCTCTAGGTGGCTCCTCTCTCCCCCTGACCATCAAGAGGAAAGTTGCCCCGATATCAAACAACTCGATAATAGGCCGGATGAAACGCTCTTTGTCGAAGCGAGAGAGTCGTAAGGGTCTGCCGGGTGATATCCGTCCGAAGCTCTGGTGGGGCGAGCAACTTCCTGCGAGGGAGCGGGGCTTGCATGCAAGATGATCCCATCGCCGAGAAGGGGGGAAGGAAACGAGATGTACATTCTCGGCATTAACGCCTATCACGCTGGCGCCTCCGCCTGCCTCATAGAAGACGGACGGCTGATAGCGGCCGTCGAAGAAGAGCGCTTTGGCCGGGTCAAGTACCAGACGGGGTTCCCGGTGCAGGCCATCCGGTTCGTGCTCGACGAGGCGGGGATCGGGCCGCAGGACCTCGACCACATCGGCATCAGCAGAAAGCCAACCGCCAACCTGCTGAAAAAGGCGCTCTTTGCCTTTCAGCGGCGACCGTCACTCCGCCTGATCCGCGACCGCCTGAACAACAGCATGAAGGTCGGCGACCTCAAGTCGGGCTTCTGTGAGAGCCTGAATGTAGAGCCGGCCGGCGTGAAGGCAGAGTTCCACAACGTGGAGCATCACCGCGCCCATATGGCCAGCGCCTTCTTCGTCTCTCCCTTCGACGAAGCGGCCATCTTCTCGGTCGACGGCATGGGCGACTTCGTCAGCACGATGTGGGGGACGGGGAAGGGCACGCACCTCGAGGTGCTGGGAGAGATCAACTTTCCGCATTCGCTCGGCCTCTTCTACACCGCGGTGACTCAGTGGCTCGGCTTTCCCAAGTACGGCGACGAGGGGAAGGTCATGGGCCTGGCGCCACTCGGTAGGCCGAACTACATGGACCGGATGCAGAAACTCGTCCGTCTGCAGCGGGACGGCACCTTCGAGCTCAACCTCGATTACTTCGTCCACCACGCCGAGGGCGCCACCATGACCTGGACCGAGGGTGAGCCAAAACTTGGCATGATCTTCTCGGGCGAGTTTGTGAAGCTCTTCGGCGAGCCACGCGTGCCGAGAAGCGAGATCACCGAGTATCACGAAGATGTGGCTGCTTCGCTGCAAGCCATGCTCGAGGAAGCTGAGTTTGCCCTTGTCCGGAAGCTACAGCAGGAGACGGGGCAGAAGGCGCTGTGCATGGCCGGCGGGGTGGCGCTCAATAGCGCCTTCAACGGCAAAGTTCTTCCCTGCACGGACTTCGAGGACATCTTCATTCAGCCTGCCGCCGGAGACGCGGGAACGGCTCTGGGAGTCTGCTACTACATTTACCACCAGCTGCTTGGAAAGCCCCGAACCTATGTGATGAGCGATGCCTACACCGGTCCGCGCTACTCCAATGACATGGTTCGGTGTGCGCTGGAGCGAGCGGGGCTGCGCTATGACTACCTGGACGATGACGATCTGGTCAAACAAGCCGCCGAGCTCGTGGAGGACGGCAACATCCTCGGCTGGTTCCAGGGCCGGATGGAGTGGGGACCGCGGGCACTGGGCAACCGCAGTATCATCGCCGATCCTCGCCGCGACGACATGAAAGACGTACTCAACTCCCGCATCAAGCACCGGGAAGCATTTCGGCCCTTCGCTCCCTCCATCCTGCTCGAGGACGTCGGCGAGTACTTCGATCAGACCTATCCCGACCCCTTCATGATCAAGGTCTACAACGTCCTGCCGGACAAGCGAGAGGTCATTCCGGCCGTAACGCACGTCGACGGCACCGGGCGGCTGCAGACGGTCGACCGCGAGCATGCCCCGCTGTACTGGAGGTTCATCAATGCGTTCAAGGAGCGTAGTGGCGTGCCGGTGGTCCTCAACACCAGCTTCAACGAGAACGAGCCGATTGTCTGCTCTCCCGAAGAGGCAGTATCCGTTTTCCTGCGCACCCGAATGGACGCACTCGCCATCGGCAACGTCCTAGTCGAGAAGTAGCGCGTACGACCAGGATTCGATTCGGGCCGAGCAAAGGTATCTATCTCATGTTGGACAGGCAAAGCGATCTGCAAGGAGAGTTTGGTCTACACGAGGTCGAGACCCCCGATATCTATCATTGTCTGATAACACAGGCCAGCATCGTATACGACGTCAGTCACTGCTTCTTGCTTCGAGCTCCCGAACCACTGGGGTTGCGGAGGTGAAGTAAACGAGCTTCCATAGAGGGAAGAAATGAAGGTTCGGAGAGTCGTCGTTACGGGCGCTGGCGGGTTCATCGGCGGGCACGTGGTGGCCAATCTGCGCACACAGGGACAGGCGTGGATTCGAGCGGTCGACAGTAAGCCGCTCCACGAGTGGTACCAGCGCCTTCCGGACGTCGAGAACCGCAGGATGGATCTGTCCGAGAAGGTAGCGTGCCTCGAGGCGGTCAGGGACATGGATGAAGTCTACAACCTGGCGTCCGATATGGGCGGCATGGGGTTCATCGAAAACAACAAGGCCCGCTGCATGCTGTCCGTGCTGGTCAACACCCATATGCTCATGGCGGCGCGGGATCTTGGTGTGGGGAAATACTTCTTCGCCTCCTCGGCCTGCGTCTATTCGGCCGACAAGCAGACCTCGCCCCACGTAACCGCTCTGAGGGAGGCCGATGCCTATCCCGCCATGCCGGAGGATGGTTACGGTTGGGAGAAGCTCTTCGGCGAGCGCATGTGCCGGCACTTCCACGAAGACTTCGGGCTCTGTACGCGCGTAGCACGCTATCACAACGTCTACGGTCCGCATGGCACCTACCAGGGTGGACGCGAGAAGGCGCCCGCCGCTATCTGCCGCAAAGTTGTCGAGGCAAAGCTCAGTGGGAACCATGAGATCGAGATCTGGGGCGACGGCAATCAGACCCGCAGCTTCATGTACATCGACGACTGCACTAGAGGCACCCACGCCGTCATGCACAGTGATATCGAGGAGCCGATCAACCTGGGAAGCAGCGAGCTGGTTACCATCAATCAGCTCGTGGACATCGTCGAAGACATCGCCGGAATCGAGCTTCAGCGACGGTACGATCTATCGGCTCCGCAGGGCGTGCGGGGCCGCAACAGCGACAACACTATGATTCGGGAGCGGCTGGGATGGGAACCCTCCATCTCGCTCCGTGAGGGTCTGGAACGCACCTATCGCTGGATCTACGACAAGGAGGTCTCAGCCGTCCATGTGTGAATGGCCCGCAGCAGCGGCGACCGTGATCGCATCGTCGCCGATATGTGCCAAGTGCTGTCACGGTAGAACGTGGTGGTCATAACGCAGAGACGGGTCCAGGCCACGGTCGAGCCGCGCGCAGAGACCGCGTCTTGGTTGACAAAGCACCTCGTCTGGGTCTACCTCGTCTTCCATCCCGACACCTGCGGAGCGAGCCAGCTCTGGACTGCCCTCTTTCGGAGACTGGCCGAGGACGGTATCAGGGTCACCGCCCTGAGCGGGTTTCCCGCCAAGGATGTGGCGGTCGACGTGGCGTCGCTGCCGCGCTCTGAGCGCTTCCACGGCATCGACATCGACCGTTGTGGCCTGCGGATGGAAGGAAAGCGCAATCTGCTGGCTCGTGCCATCGCCTATTCTTCCTTCCTGGTCCATGCAGGCTGGAAGCTCTTGCGGCTGGGCAGACACGCCACCGTGGTGGGCGGCACCGACCCGCCGTTCACGCCCATCACCCTCTGGCTCCTCTCGCGGATCGGGAGGTTCGACTATGAGCTGATCCTCACCGATATCTATCCGGATGGGCTGGTCGGAATCGAGAAGCTTGCGGACTCGTCTCCGCTGACGCGCCTCTGGAGAGCGCTCAACCGGTGGAGTTACTCGGACGCTCGCCGAATTACCGTCATCGGACGCGACATGGTGACCCGGCTGGAGCGGCAGTACGGAATCGACCGTGCCAAGGTGACGTACATTCCTCACTGGGGCACGCCCGAGGTCGACGAGATGCAGGCAACGTCACAGCGTCCTCTGCTCGAGCAGCTGGGCCTGCAGGACAAGTTTGTGGTCCAGTACTCAGGCAACATGGGCCTATGGCACGACATGGACGCGCTCGTTCGGGCCGCGTATGAGCTGCGCGACGATCCCGGGATCCACTTTCTCTTCGTCGGCAAGGGTCGCCGCAGGCACGCGGCCCAGCAGCTCTGCCGAGAGCTGGGCCTCACAAATATCACCTGGCTGGACTTCCTGCCGCCCGAGCAGCTCGCCGAGGGTCTGAGCAGCTGCGATGCAGCGCTTATCTCCTTCCGCAAGGGACTGGAGGGCGTGGCAGTGCCCAGCAAGCTCTATGGCATCCTGGCATCCGGGCGACCGATCATCGCCCAGGTCCCGCGGGAATCGGAGGTGGCATATACGGTGCGGGAAGAAGATTGTGGCCTGGTGGTTGAGCCTGGAGACATCGATGGCTTGGCCGACGCGATACGAACGCTTGCGGCAGATCCCCGCCTGGTCGACCGGATGGGGGCCAACGGGCGCTGTGCCTACCGGTCGAAATACACCATCAACCAGGCCGCGTCTGCCTTCAGGGAGCTATGGCTCCTGCCCTGACTCCGTTCCCGTTGCAAGACATATCCATTTAAAGGGTTGCGTTTGCCCGCATATTGGTATATGCTACGCGAAAGGATAGTTATGACCCTCTGACCGTAGATGATGGGCACCTTGGCCAGAGGCGAGCGAGTGGTGCAACCGGCCTTTGACCTCCCTTGTGGAGGCAGGCCGGTTTTTTCATGTATCGGCGGGGAGGAGGACGAACGGAAGGGCCTGGGCGTTGTTGAGGGAGACGCCTGACGCCCGGCCGGACCACGAGAGCTGCTTCACGGCTCACTAAATCGCGGCTGAGGGCCCACTAACCGGCACGTAGTTACGGTAGACCTGTGCACCTGCGGCGGTGCAAGCGGCGGATCGGGCCTCGGACGGAAAAGGGGGGAACTCTATGCAGTGTCTTACCGCGCGCACGGCGTGCGATGCGGAGCTACTGGGCGTTTCGAGCGTGCGCCGCTCGTATCACCATGGTCCCGTGGGCTGCTTGCGGGGGGCTAGATGGTGAACGCGCTGTGGTATGTCCTCGCTTTCGTGGCCGTAGCGTCCGCCTCATGGCTCGCCGTGGGTCTGATTCGTTCCCTGGCACGTCGCTGCAACGTGCTTGACGTTCCCAACGAGCGCAGCTCGCACGATCGGCCAATGCCCCTGGGCGGAGGCCTCGCCATCGTGCTCATCAGCGTCGCAGCCTGCGCATTTTTCGGTTTCGTTCACCCCGCCATCTCACCTCGACATGCCCTGATCTTTCTGATCGGAGCGCTCCTCGTCGCCGGGATCAGTCTGCTCGACGATCTGGGCCACGTACGCTATCAAACCCGCCTGGGCCTGCACGCTGTGGCGGCGATCATCTTTGTAGTCGGCTACGGCTACTGGGACACGTTGAACCTCCCCTTGCTGGGGACGATTACTCTCGGCCTGCTTGGAATCCCGCTAACCTTCTTCTGGATCGTCGGTCTCACCAACGCCTACAACTTCATGGATGGCGTGGACGGTATGGCGGCGGGTCAGGCGGTTGTCGCCGGCCTTGGATGGATCCTGCTCGGTGGGTTGACGGGACACCCGCTCCTCATCACTGCCGGTGTGTTTCTCGCCGCGAGCAGTCTTGGGTTCCTCCTCCACAATTGGCACCCCGCGACGATCTTTATGGGCGATGTCGGCAGCACCTTCCTCGGATTCAGTTTTGCCGTGCTTCCCATCATTGCGGCTCGAACCGAGCCGAAGCTGGCTCTTGCCGGTGTGCTGCTCGTCTGGCCGACTATCTTCGACAGTGGATTCACCGTCATCCGCCGTCTCCGCCAGGGAGAGAACCTATTCGTGGGCCACCGCACGTTCCTGTTCCACCGGCTCGTTGGGGCGGGCTGGAGCCATTCGCAGGCAGCCTCGTTCTACCTTTCGCTGCCCATCCTGGGAGCGATGCTGGCATTTACCTGGGACAGAGGCACTCCCCCATTGCATCTGACCGTGGTCATTGCCGTCGCGGGCGCATGTGCCTCGCTCTGGCTCGTCGTCTGCCAGCAGGAACGCAGGCTGTCCGCTCCTCAGGTCCCACCCTCGGCGCTGCTCGACGGTGAGCCGCTGGCCCACGCCGATGCTCTCAGCCTCAATGGATTCCAGGATGCGTGGAGCGCGCCTCTGGAGAATGTACCGCCCCCTCGCCGGATTGGAGTGTCCAACCTCCCGCGGGAAATGGGCGCGCCCTCAGGGCCGAGCACGTGGGATGGTGTGGAGCGCAGGAGCGGACTCGACCGCCGAAGCGGGAAGGACCGGCGTAGGGAAACGAAACGCGGCCGGGAGCGAAGGGTCAGTCCGGGTCGTCGCGCAACCGACCTTCTCCCTACATTTCGGGCAATGTCGGTCTGATCTTTATTCACGCACGTAGCGCTTCCGTACGCTCGTCTGCCCCGATGGTGGGTGCGGTTATGCTGGGGGACAGGTAGGTAGCTCTGATGTCTCGCCAGGAGGACTTGCATGCGCGTTCTCGTCACGGGCGCTGCAGGATTTATCGGCAGTCACCTCACCGACCGACTCCTCGCCGAGGGGCATCAGGTGGTGGGCGTGGACTGCTTCATCACCGGCCACCCTCAAAACGTGGCGCATCTGGCGGGGAGCCCCGACTTCGTGCTCATCGACCACGACGTGACCTGCCCGGTCGAGGTCGATGGTCCGCTGGACTGGGTGATGCACTTTGCCAGTCCCGCTTCCCCACCCAAGTACATGCAACATGCGATCGAAACGCTGCGCGTCAATGCCGAGGGAACCTATCACCTGCTCGAGCTGGCGCGCCGCAAAGGTGCTGCCTTTTTTCTTGCCAGCACCAGCGAGGTTTACGGCGATCCCGAGGTTCATCCGCAGCCGGAAGACTATCGGGGAAACGTCAATTCCATTGGACCTCGCAGTATGTACGACGAGTCGAAGCGCTACGCGGAGGCGCTTACCATGGCGTATGCGCGCTCCAGGGGCGCAGACGCGCGCATCATCCGTATCTTCAACACCTACGGTCCCCGCATGGACGCCGACGACGGCCGCGTTGTTACCAACTTCATCACCCAGGCCCTCCGTGAGCAGCCGCTCACCGTCTACGGGGATGGGAGCCAGACCCGCAGCTTTCAGTATGTCGACGATCTGATCGAGGGAACGGTGAGGCTCGTGAAGGTCGACTATCACAAGCCGGTCAATCTGGGGAATCCCGAAGAGTACTCCGTGCTCGAGTTTGCATCCCTCATCAAGGAGCTCATGGGAAGTGCCTCGCCGATTGTCTTCGAGCCTCTGCCCGAGGACGATCCGCGGCAGCGGCAACCGGACATCTCGCTGGCGCAGAGACTCCTGGGCTGGCAACCGCACGTTTCGGTGCGAGACGGATTGATGAGAACGGTGGAGTACTTTCGGCTCATCCCCTGACCCTATCGATCGGCTCTGCAGACCTTGACTTAGCCAACGCCACCGTGTAAGTCTTTTCTGATCGCAACGCCCACATTGTCAGTAAAGGTCCGGGAGCGAGCCAACTGCGCTCAGATTGGCAGCGCACGCTGGTACAGAAAGGAGTAGCCACCGACGACAGCATAGATAGGGGAATCCCTGCTCGGGCTGCAGGGAGACACTGAAGGCTGGACTTAGTGGTTTCGTGGCGGCCGCTCGCCTCAAGGTCGCGGTGACCTGAGATAGCCAAGGCGAAGAGCGGCCGGTGCTCTGGGGGAGAGCGCCAGTCGGACTGTCACCGGCGCGGGCTCACAAGGCATAGCGCTGCTGACTCAGTGCGCGAAGACAATTGTAGAGACCTTGCATTGCCGTGCGCGGTATGCGAGGTGAATGCGTGCCCCTGTCTTTATGAATGCGCGTCGTAAAGCAGGCTCAGTATCCATGATCACCCGCAATCATTCTGCCGTATCCGTGCCGGTTGACGAGAGCGCGCGACCAACGGTGCGTGGCAAGTTCCTCTTCGTGGGCGATGAAAAGCTTTATGTCCGCGGCGTAACCTACGGGACGTTTCGCCCCGACGAAGATAACAACGAGTACCACGACCGAGACCTGGTCGAGCGGGATTTTGCCTGCATGTCGGAGCTAGGCTTCAATGCGGTGCGCACCTATACCGTCCCGCCGCACTGGCTTCTCGACATCGCTCGGCGGCATGAGCTGTACGTTATGGTTGGTCTCCCCTGGGAGCAGCACGTCGCCTTTCTCGAGGATCAGAGCCGGGGCCGAGCCATTGAGGAGCGGGTGCGAGCGGACATGCGATCGTGCGCCGGGCATCCTGCCGTCCTCTGCTACAGCATCGGCAACGAGATTCCCGCACCGATTGTGCGATGGCATGGTGCTCGCGGCATCGAGCGCTATCTGCAGCGCCTCTATGAGGCGGCCAAGGACGAGGATCCCGCGGGCCTCGTCACCTATGTGAATTATCCCTCCACCGAGTATCTCCGGCTGCCTTTTCTCGACTTTGCATGCTTCAATGTCTATCTCGAGTCACAGTTTCAGCTCGAAGCCTACCTTGCCCGGTTACAGAACATCGCCGCCGACCGCCCACTCTTGATGGCAGAGATCGGGCTGGACAGTCGCAGAAATGGTGAAGACGTCCAGGCTTGCACCCTTGACTGGCAGATTCGCACTATCTTCTCGGCAGGTTGCGCCGGAGCCTTTGTCTTTTCATGGACGGATGAGTGGTACCGAGGCGGCCACGACATCGACGACTGGGATTTTGGACTTACCGATCGTGACCGGCATCCCAAGCCGGCGCTGGGAGCTGTCGCCAAGGCCTTTGCCGAAACACCGCTCCCGCCGAATCTTTCCTGGCCCCGTGTGTCGGTCGTTGTCTGCAGCTGCAACGGCGCCCGCACCATTGACGACTGTTGCGCTAGCCTGCGGCAGCTGGACTACCCGGACTTTGAGGTAATCGTGGTCGACGATGGCTCGACCGACGGTACGGGAGCTATAGCCCGCGAACACGGATTTCGAGTGATCCGCACTGAAAACCGCGGGCTCAGCTCGGCGCGCAACGCCGGTCTCGAAGCCGCTACTGGAGAGATCGTGGCCTATATCGACGACGACGTGCGTCCTGACCCGCACTGGCTCACTTATCTGGTCTCGACGTTCATGCGCACCAGGCATGCCGGGGTAGGCGGACCCAACATCGCTCCTTCGGGTGATGGACGGATTGCCGACTGTGTCGCCAACGCACCCGGCAATCCCACCCATGTCCTGCTCTCCGATCAAGAGGCGGAGCACATTCCAGGCTGCAACATGGCCTTCCGTAAAGCAGCGCTCCAGGCCATTGGCGGATTCGACCCTCAGTTCCATGCCGCCGGCGACGACGTCGACGTCTGCTGGCGGCTACAAGAACGCGGTTGGACGCTTGGTTTCAACCCTGCTGCCATGGTGTGGCACCATCGGCGCAGCTCGATTCGGGCCTACTGGAAGCAGCAGAAAGGCTATGGGAAGGCCGAGGCGCTGTTGGAACAGAAGTGGCCGGAGAAGTACAACGTGCTGGGCCATCTCGCCTGGGGCGGCCGGGTCTACGGCCAGGGGCTGACGCTGCCTCTTCCCTTGACTAGGAGTAGAGTCTACCAGGGACGCTGGGGAAGCGCGCTGTTCCAGTCGGTCTATGAACCTGCGACGGGGACCCTGCGTTCCATCCCTCTGATGCCCGACTGGTATCTGGTCATCGCGTTTCTGGCCGCCCTCTCGGCCCTCGGCCGGTTCTGGCTGCCACTGCTTCTGGCGGTCCCGCTGCTCGTTCTCGCCATCGCCGCGCTCTTGATCCAGGCCGGGGTGAGCGCATCGCACGGGAAATTCACCAGCTGCTCCGATTCCGCCTTGAGTCGATTCAAGCTCTGGTCCCTAACCGCCTTTCTGCACGTTCTTCAGCCCCTGGCGCGGCTGCGGGGACGGGTGCTCCATGGCCTGAGTCCCTGGAGGAAGCGTGGCATGACCGATCTCACCCTGCCCCGGCTGCGGAACTCTGCCATCTGGCGAGAGACGTGGCAGGCGCCTGAAGCGTGGCTCGGGGCGCTGGAAGCGACGCTCCGCAGCGTCGGTGCGGTTGTCCTTCGCGGAGGTGACTACGACCACTGGGACCTGGAAGTGCGCGGGGGGTTCGCCGGAGCGGTCCGCCTGCTCATGGCAATTGAGGAACATGGTGCGGGTAAACAGCTTGCCCGCTTCAGGTCATGGCCTACATGGTCTCCCGGAGGAATCATTCTCGCATCGCTCGCCGGTACGCTCTCCATTGGCGCCGCGCTCAGCCACGCCTGGGTCGCCGGAGCAATGCTCGCTGGAGCGGCTCTGCTCCTGACCTCGCGCGCAGTGCAGGAGTGCGCTGGCGCCACGGCTGCTCTTCTTCGTGCGCTGCAGATGGTTGGGGGCAGGCCCCCAGATAACGCTGCCTGGATGCAGGACGATTGACGTGAGCCTCACGGTCTGTCTCTTGGCGAACACCCTCTCGTACCCTAACGGTGGCGGACATCTCTGGGTCTATCTGAATTGGGCTCTTGGGTTACGTGCCCTTGGCTGTGACGTGATCTGGCTCGAGGCAGCCGATCCACATGCTCCCTCTCAGCAGATACGGACGTGGGCTACCAACCTAAGACACCACCTCGAGCCCTACGGCATGGGGACACGTGTGGCTCTCTGTTCCTGGACCCATGAGCCCCTCGTCCGAGACGTCGCAGAGAGCTGTCTGGACGTCATGGCGGCGGCCGAGGCGCATCTGCTGCTGAACTTGAACTACAAAGCCCCTGCTACGGTGGTGAGGCTCTTCCAGCGAACGGCCCTGATCGATATCGACCCAGGCCTGCTGCAAGTTTGGATGAGCCTGGGGTGGGTACGCGTGGCGCCGCATGACGTGCACTTCACGACCGGCGAGACGGTAGGCCGACCGGGAGCGCACTTCCCGGACGGGGGACGTGAGTGGCAGTATACGCCTCCATGCGTGGCGCTAGACTGGTGGCCGCCACAGCAGACCACTCTAGACGCGCCGTTTACCACTGTCTCTCACTGGTATCAGGAGGAATGGGCGGAAGACGCAGGTGAGATCTACCGGAACGACAAACGCTCCGGTTTCTTGCCATTCCTGGATCTACCCAAGCATACTTGTCAGCCGCTGGAATTAGCGCTCAGCATGGGCCCAGATGAAGATGAGGAGCGCCTGGAGTTGCAGACGCGGGGTTGGGGCGTCCAGGACGCCTACGCGGTCGCACCCACTCCACGCGACTACCAGCGCTACATCTGGAGCTCTCGTGGTGAGTTTAGCTGTGTGAAGCCATCGTGCATACGCCTCCAGAATGCATGGATCAGCGATCGCACGCTGTGCTACCTGGCCAGCGGAAAGCCGGCGGTCGTCCAGCACACCGGCCCCAGCCGGTTCCTACCTGATGCTGCGGGCCTGTTTCGCTTTCTGGATATCGGGCAAGCGGCGCAGTGTCTGGATCGTGTGGCGCGTGACTACGAGCGACAGAGCGAACTTGCTCGTGCCCTGGCTGAGGAGTTCTTTGACGCGCGAAAGGTTACCGGCAGCGTGCTGGAACGGGCATTGGCATAATGGGCGAAGCAGAAGTGAACGCTGACAAACCACGCGATCGGACGTTGGCAATTCTGAGCTACCATCGGGTCGGCCCGCCACCAGGTGGATGGGAGACGTGGTTTTGTGTTCCGGAGTCAGTCTTTGCCGAGCAGTTGAGGCATCTCCGGGCAAATGTTTGGTGTGTCGTCGACGTGGTCACGCTCCTGCGCGGCCTTACCGATCCGGATAGCTTGCCTGAGCGGACAGCGCTGATCACATTCGACGATGGCTTCCGGTCGGTATCCGAGTATGCGCTGCCCTGGTTGCGTACCTTTGGGTATCCGGCCGTCCTCTTCATCCCGACCGCCTTTATCGGGCGCAGAAACTGGTTTGACCGCGATTGGGAGCCCCAGGAAGCCATCTGCGATTGGGACGACCTGCGAGAGCTGGAGCGAAACGGCGTGTCAATCCAATCGCATGGGGTTTCGCACCGGCAGTTTTCCGGTCTCGATCCTGCCGAGCAAGAGGAGGAGCTGGTGCGATCCAAAGCAACGCTCGAGGATGGGCTGGCCAAGTCCATCGAAGTCTTTGCCTTTCCTTACGGCGATGCCGGAACACATTCACCGATGGTAAAAGCAGCGCTCGAGCGAGCAGGCTACCGGGCCGCCTGCACATACGGTGGGGGGCCGATCACCACTCCAATCGAGGATCCATACCATCTGCCCCGCCTGGCAATGGGACCCGACACCAACCTGGAACTAGAGCTCGGCCTGGTGTGCCTGCCGGGGCACGCGCCATGAGGAAGATATCCGGAATTCCCGCCGCCCTGGGGCAGTATTTCCGGGCGGATATCTACCTGCGGATGCTTCCGTACTGCCGGCCATACCGCCTGGTTATGGGTGTCGTGGTGCTCATCACCTTCGCGCAGACCGGTCTGACCCTGCTCGACCCATGGCCGATGAAGATCCTGGTCGACAACGGACTGAGCGGCAAGCCATTAGCCTCTCAGTTCACGTCCATTTTCCCGTTCCTCACTCGAAACGCGCGGGCCGTCGTCCTGTTCGCCGTCCTGGCCGGAATCGCATTGTGGCTCGTCGGGATGGCGCTGGACATCGTCGGTGGCTATCTCAAGGGCCGTGCCAACGACAGTATCACGATGGACTTCAGGGCCGACATGTTTAACCACCTCCAGCGCTTGTCCTTCTCCTACCACGATCAGACGACGGTGGGCGACTCGATGTACCGGCTGGACAATGACACGAGCTTTGTCAGCACGATGATCTGGGGGAACTTCCGGCACCTCACCACTTCGATCGTCACGCTCGTCGGCATGGTGTGGATCGTCTTCCACCTGGATTGGCTGCTTGCCGTGATTGCCCTGGCTGTTGCGCCGATCCTGTATGGCTCGGCCGTGTTCTATGGCAAGCACTTCAAGGACAAAATCAAGCGAGTCAAGAGCATGGAGAGCATGTCGGGGACCATCGTCCAGGAGGTCCTTTCCTGCCTTCGGGTGGTCAAGGCCTTTGGGACAGAGGATCGCGAGCAGCGGCGATTCGAGGAACAGAGCTGGGAGACGCTGCGGGCCCGCTGGCGACTCTCCCTCCAGGAGACACTGTACGGATCCACGCTGAGTTTCATCACCCACATCTTCCGCAGCCTTATTCTGCTAATCGGCGGCTTTCACGTCGTTGAGGGGCGGCTAACGGTCGGGGGACTGCTCGTCATCCTGGCGTACACCGGCAACATCCACGGCCCGCTGGAAGAGACCAGCTCGACGCTGACCGACATGCAGCTCTCACTTGCCAGCGCCGAGCGCACGCTGGAAGTGCTCGACGTGCAGCCGGAGATTCAGGATCGCCCCGGGGCAACGTCGCTCGACCGCGTCCAGGGCGCCATTGCCTTCGAGAACGTCAGCTTTGGCTACTATGCCGATCACCCCGTGCTGCACGACGTGAGCCTGAAGGCGCCCCCGGGCTCAGTCGTAGCCATTGTCGGTCCCACGGGCGCCGGCAAGACGACATTGTCCAACCTGATTGCCCGCTTCTACGATCCGAGCTCAGGACGGGTGACGCTCGACGGCCACGATCTGCGCGACCTCACCATAAAGACCCTTCGCGCTAACATTGCCCTGGTCATCCAGGAACCAATCCTCTTCAGCGGAACGATCCGTGAGAACATCGCTTACGGCCGGCCCGATGCCTCCCGAGAAGAAGTCATCGCCGCAGCCAAGGCGGCCAACGCCGACGACTTCATACAGAATCTGCCGAATGGCTATGAAAGCGAGGTCGGCGCGCGAGGCGTGCGGCTGTCCGGGGGCGAGCGCCAGCGGGTCGCCATTGCGCGGGCGTTCCTCAAGGCTGCGCCGGTTCTCATCCTCGACGAGCCGACATCGTCGGTGGATTCGCGCACTGAGCTCGTGATCCTGAATGCGCTCGACCGGTTGATGGCCGGGCGCACCACATTTATCATCGCCCACCGCTTGTCCACAATTCGCCGGGCCGACCAGGTCCTCGTGATCGAGGACGGCTGTATTCGGGAGCAGGGTACCCACCGGGAGTTGATGCTCCAGAACGGCCTCTATGCCCAGCTCTACCACATCCAGTCTGCAGCGCTCAGAGAGACCGAGGAGGCCCAGCCGGCGCGCTCCGTCGTCGATTGGATCGTCGACGGCACGCCCTATGTTGCGCATGAGGAGATTGTAGCGGCGGCTATGGCCGCCAACGCCGATGGCTTCATCCAGGAGCTGCCGAACGGTTATGACACTCTGGTCGGTGACGGTGGTGTTCAACTGTCTGCAGACCAGAAGCAACGGCTCGCCCTGGCGCGCACCCTGCTCACCGAGATCGTCGAACGGGGCCCTGATTGGCGGCCCATCGCAGTGAACGAGTGATCGGCACGATGTCGTCAATGCCCGATCCGGCGTCTCAGCTGGAGACACCCAGAGGCACCCAGAGGGTACCCGCCAAGCAGGCCCAGAGGGCACCCCCGGGGTCACCCAAGCCTGCGGCGGGGCCACCCAAGCCTGCGGCGGGGCCACCCAAGCCTGCGGCGGGGCCACCCAAGCCTGCGGCGGGGTACCCGGGCACCGAGCTGGTTCCGGAAGACATCCTGCTCGAAGGGCTGTGTAACTCCTTTCGTCGTCCAGTGGAGATCGTCCACACCGAGTGGCAGCCAGTGGAGTATGCAAGTACGCATCCCATCGACCGGCTACAGGTGAGGCTGGGTTCGGGCGAGCTGCTTTCGATGATTTTCAAGCGTCTGCGCTCCGAGCCCGTGGACAGAGGGAGGGAAGAGCTTCCCAAGGGCAACCACCAAGAGGTAGCGATCTACCGCCATGTTCTCGCTGACCGGCGCTTTGGCGCACCGGCACTGTATGCGTCGGTCGTCGACGAGGTACATGGCCGCTACTGGCTATTCCTAGAGGACGTGGGGGAGCAGGCCCTGGAAGAGGTCGGCATGGGCACATGGTTCGCGGCCGTACGCTGGCTGGCGGAGATGCACGGTGCCTACCTGGGACGCGAGGGTGAGCTGCGCGAGCTCGATTGTCTCCAGGAACACGGGCCGGAGTACTATCACACCATCGCCCGGATTGCGCGCCAGAACCTTTTCCTGGCCGGTTCTGCCGAGCTGGGCCGCTTCGACAATCTGATGAAAGATTTCGAGGCCATGGTTGCGCGCCTGAGCTCTCAGCCGCGGACCTTGGTGCACGGAGATATCTTCGAGCAGAACCTCATGGTTCAACCCGGTCCGCGCATCCGTCCGATCGATTGGGAGTCGGCGGCTATCGGCTTGCCGGCCCTGGACCTGGCGCGGCTGCTGGACGGGTGGGAAGGTCAGGAGCGACGGTCGCTGGTGTCGTCGTATCTTGAGACGCTGGAGCTTCACGCTCGCGCTCCGATTGACGTGGCACGCATAGACCTGGCGCTCGGTCCGTGTCGTCTGGTCAGCGGGCTGATACATCTTGCCTGGGAGTTGTGGGCCTGCCAGGACGCGGCATTTGTGGATGGCTGGCTCACTTCGATGGAGTGGAGCCGGCACCACCTGGGTAAGGAGAGAGCCGGTGGCTGAGCGGCTTCGGATTGCCCAGATAGCACCAATCGAAACAGGGATCATCCCAGAGTATGGGGGATCGATCGAGCAGCTGGTGTGGCTGCTGACGGAGGAGCTGGTGCGTCGCGGTCACGAGGTTACGCTCTTTGCAACGGGTGATTCGAAGACCTCCGCAGCCTTACACGCGACCTACCCTCGTGGCTACGAGGACGATGACCAGCTGTGGAACTGGTGCTTCCACGAGACGCTCAACGCGGCCGCCGCGTTCGAGCGTGCCGGGGACTTCGACGTGATCCATAGCCATGCCTACCATTTCGCTTTGCCCTTTACCCGCCTCGTCGTGACGCCAGTGATCCACTCCCACCATGTCCTGGAGGACAATGACATCGTCCGTGCCTACGCCCGCTATCCAGAAGTGCAGGTCGTGGCTAGCTCCCATTACCAGCGCCGCGCCCTGGGAGACGGTTCTAGCTTGTCCGTCATTCACCATGGGATTGATACCGATGGCTTTCCTTTCAATCCGGCGTCCGGTGATTATCTCGTGTACATGGGAAGGATCATGGCTCGTAAGGGACCGGTTGAGGCCATCCATCTGGCACGGCAGATTGGTATGCGACTGATCATGGCCGGACCTGCCCAGGACGACTACTTCCGCGCGGAGATCGCACCCCTCGTAGATGGGAAAGCGGTCGAGTACGTGGGGCCGGTGGACACACAGAAACGGAACAACCTGCTCGCTGGCGCAGCTGCCCTGCTCTATCCGGTCCTCGGCGCCGAGACGTTCGGGCTCGTCATGGTCGAGGCCATGGCGTGCGGAACGCCCGTGGTGGCTCTCGAGCACGGTCCTGTACCAGAGATCGTGGAGAATGGCGTGACCGGCTACTACGCGCGCGAGCTGGAGTCGCTGGCGAAAAGGATACCGGCGGCGCTGGAATTGAATCGAGCCCGTATCCGGCAAGAGGCCATTAGACGGTTTGACTATCGGCGCATGGTAGACGACTATGAAGCGCTCTACCGACGCGCTGTGAGGAATGACGTATCAGTTGTCGGTGATCAGGTTTTGATGCGGAGCTATTCCCCATGAGCGATGATCTCGATACTCAAGACTCACGACCCACTACTCACAACCCAAGGCTCGTCGCCATCTTCGCCCACCCGGATGATGAATCCTTGCTGGCGGGGGGGACGCTGGCCGCCTGTACCGCAGCCGGCCTGGACGTCATGCTTCTAAGTGTGACTCACGGCGAGCAGGGGCCGATTTCCCATCCAGCGTTGGCAACGCGCGAAACCCTCGGTGCCGTGCGAGCGGTTGAGCTGGCGGCGGCGGCCGGCGCTCTTGGTGTCCGTACAGTGGTGTGTCTCGACTATCCCGACGGTGAGCTCGCCTGGACGAATGAGCGTGAGATTGAGGTGGACCTGACTCTGCATATCCGGCGGTGGCAACCGGAAGCGGTGATCACGTTTGGCCCGGAAGGGCTCTACTGGCATCCCGATCACACCGCCGTCCACCGGCATGCCATGGCTGCGCTCGATGCGCTCAGGGCCGAGAATGTCTCTCCGTGGGTCTACTACGCCACCTTACCGGAGGGGCGCGTGGCGGAGCTGGTCTCGACAATGGCGATCCACGGCTTATCGGCTAAGCTGTGGGGCCTTCACCCGAACGACTTCGGCGTGCCGGGAGCGTCGATCACAACGGTGATTGATGTCCGTCCGTTCCTGAGAGCTAAGCTGTGCGCGCTGCGGTGCCACCGAACCCAGCTGGACCTGGATCACCTGTTCCACCTCATCCCAGATCACCTGGCCGACGAGTTCCTGGGCACCGAATACTTTGTACGAGCCCGTCAGCCACAAGCCGCCGCAAACCGACCCACGCAGGACTGGCTGACAAATCTACTGACGGAAAGGAAGGCACTCGGCTCATGGATCATGGGTCAGGAACACCCAAGCGGCACCCAGAGGGTACCCGGCCCGCGGGGTACCCGGCTCGCGGCGCGCAACTCGTAGTCCTCGGCATGATGGGGCGGACGCCGTTTGCCGGTGTTGCCTGGCAGGTACTGCACTACCTCGAGGGCTTTCGGCGGCTAGGTTACGACGTGTTCTACGTGGAGGACACGGGTGACTGGCCGTATGACCCGGAGCAGAACGCAGTCACTGATAATTGCGGCTACACCGTCAACTACCTTGCACGACTCATGGCCTGGTGCGGCTTGGCCGATCGTTGGGCTTACTGCTCGGGTATAGACAGAAATATCTTTGGCCTCTCAGCATCCCGGGTCTCGCGACTATTCGAACAGGCTGACATACTTGTCAATCTCACCGGCGCGACAGTGCTGCGCGACGAACACCTCCAGGTACCGGTACGCATCTATCTCGAAACGGACCCGGTCCTCCCTCAGATCGAGGTGGCACAGGGTCGGCAGTTCACCATCGATCTGCTCGCGGCACACACGCATCACTTCACCTACGGTGAGAACCTGAGGGGAGTCGACTGCAAGGTCCCAATCGGCGACATCGACTACCGCCCAACGCGTCAACCCATCGTCCTGGATTGGTGGTCACCCCGAACGTTCGCCGGTGGTGGCGGGAACGGTTATGCCTCAACCACCGGTCCCTTCACCACAATCGCCAACTGGCGGCAAATGGGAAAGGACATCGAGTGGAACGGCGATACCTACCTCTGGAGCAAGCACCACGAGTTTCTGAAGTTCATCGACCTACCTCAGCGAATCCGACAGCCGATCGAGGCGGCCTTGTCTCAGGTGGATGCGGAGGCGCTCCGACTCCTCAGCGTGCACGGCTGGCAGGTCCGCGACGCAGCAAGTCTATCGAAGGACATGATGCCCTACCGCGAGTACATCCTCACCTCTCGCGGTGAGTTCACGGTCGCCAAGGACCAGAACATTCGGCTGCGCAGTGGATGGTTCAGCGACCGCAGTGCCTGTTATCTCGCCTCCGGCAAGCCCGTCATTGCCCAGGACACCGGATTCGGTAACATCCTTCCGACAGGAGAGGGCCTGTTTGCATTTGCCACCATGGAAGAGATCCTGTCGGCTTTCGAGACTGTCAACGCAGCGTACGAAAGGCATAGCCGCGCCGCTCGGGAGATCGCGGAGCGGTGCTTCAAGGCCGAGACGGTTCTCAAGACCATGATGGACGAGGTAGGCCTCTGACCTATGCGTAGCACGCGACAACTGATTGTCAATTCCGATGATTTCGGACTAAGTCACGGCGTGAACCGCGGCATCATCGAAGCGCATGAGCGAGGCATTGTGACGAGCGCAAGCTTGATGGTTCGCTGGCCTGCCGCGGTGGAAGCCGCCGCCTACGCAGGGCAGCACGCAGACCTCAGTCTCGGCCTGCATATCGATCTTGGTGAGTGGATCTATTGCGGAGATGAATGGGTCCGCACCTACGGAGTGGTCCCGGTGGACCATGGATCAGCGGTGAGTGAGGAGATAAGTCGACAGCTCGCCACCTTCCGATGGCTCGTCGGCAAGGATCCGACCCACCTCGACTCTCATCAGCACGTCCACCTCAATGAGCCAGTGCGTACGATGGCGACTGAGATCGCGAGGAGTCTGAACGTACCTCTGCGAGACTGTGACTCCGACGTGCGCTACTGTGGGTACTTCTACGGGCAGACGGCGGACGGCGCTCCCCTGCCGGAGGCAATCAGCGTCGATTCACTCCTCCGGATTTTGTCCTCATTGCCACCTGGTATTACAGAAATTGGCTGTCACGCGGGATTGGAGGATGACCTCGAGACGATGTATCGACGTGAGCGCGTCCACGAAGTGAGAACGTTGTGTGACCCACGGGTTCGATCGGCGCTTGCGATCGAAGGGATAGAGCTGATTTCCTTCAGCAGGGGGCTTTCGTGAATGACCGCTACGCAGGCGACCCGCTAGCATGAAGATCCTGCACGTATGTCCTCTCTGGTTTCCGGCTTCGCGCGATGCTCCTGGTGGTATTGAGACGTTCCTTCCCGGGCTCCTCGCCGCACTGGAAGATCTCGGCTGCCGAAATACCCTGATTGCCAGCGGAGATTCTCAAACGGTGGCCGACCTGGTGCCCGTGACCCCCATAAATCTCTATCGACAGATGGAAGCACGCACTGCATGGGAGTACGCGTATTACGAGCAGCATCAACTCTGGCTCGCCCTCGAGCACGCAGGAGAGTTCGACGTCGTGCATTCCCACACAGGCCCAAGCGCATATATGCTTTCAGCTGTTCCAGGCCTGGGCCCACGCGTGCTCCATACCCAACACAACCCGGTGACACCCGATCTAGAGTGGTTCGTGCAGCTGCACCCGGACATGTGGCTCTCCACGGTCAGTAGATTT
>Ga0207416_1000966_pt1 | contig 42392 bp, 42 predicted proteins | sample PaiPotPPM11metaG_FD_184107 | JGI IMG/M metagenome (GOLD analysis project Ga0207416, IMG submission 184107) | Iron sulfur acid spring bacterial and archeal communities from Banff, Canada, to study Microbial Dark Matter (Phase II) - Paint Pots PPM... ...
AGTTCGGCCTTACCGTTCGCCAAGCAGTGCCCGCAGCGTCGATAGTACTGCGACGGCAGCTTCGTCGCGCTCGCGATGCAGCTGCACGCTGTCCGCGCGGCTGAGATGAGCGTGCCAGGCGTGCGCAAGCGACGAACGCCGGTACGCGGCGAGCACGCCGGACACTGCGTGGCGCGTCGCAGGTTCGGCCCCTGTGATGCGTTCGGGCATACGCGCGGCGCGAATGATGGGAGCCGTTTGCAGGCGAGCGCCGGCTGAAGCAAGAGTGCGCAGCACGTCAACATCGCTCGCTCGCAGCGTGACCTCAAGCGCGGCACCGCCGTCATCGTGCCAGAAAGGCTGATCCAAGAAAAGACCGGCTCGCTCGAGGATGTCGGCCTTGCCCGCGGGGGCACAGAGCAACGCCTCTTGCAGCGCGTCATGGTCGATAGGGCCGCTCCAGCTCACCTTTGCAAGACTCACCTGCGCTATCGGCCGCCGCAACACGACATCGCCCGATGCGGCCACACTCGAGGACTGACCATCCAGCGGTTCGCTTTCAATGAGCTGGTCGTCATCGGAGACGAATATTTCTTCCGAAGCAAGAGCATCTTCAGAGGCGGGGCGCGCGTGCGCTGAGCCAGACATTCGTCGTCTTCGCTCTTGGAGAAGCAACATGTCTGCGGGAATGGGCCGGCGCCGCTGGGTCACGAGGCGTTTCTCCACCATTGCCACCATGGGCGGGCTATCGCCGCTTGAGGCACATGACGATCCTGGCCTGTGACGGAACGCGGCACGATGCGCTTGGTGGCCGTTTTGACGTCGACTGCGCGGACGTCACGACGTGAGTACTCCGCAGCGACTTCCATCGACTCGCGAGCAAGTGTCGTTAGCCGGCGAGGAATGCCGCCGCTCTGTAACCATAAAGCGTGGAGAGCATCGTCGTCGAACGGCGATCGATCGGCGGCAAATCCGGCGCATCGTAACCTGTGGTGCAGCAGCCCCGCAGCCTCAACCTCGGACAACGGGCCAAGCTCGATCCACAGCGCAACCCGGTCACTGAAATTCGGATGACGCATGATTGCGGACGCAAGCTCCATCTGACCGGAAATCGCAATACTGATGAGCTTGCGGTCGTCGAGCTGATAGTTCAGCAGCGCGCGCAGTGGTTCGAATAGGCTCTCCGGCAAGAGCTGCGCCTCATCAACGAAGAGAATCGGCTGGTGCTGCTGGGCCGCTGCCTCAAACAGGCAGCGTTTGAGTGCATCACGCGTGTCGCGCGGTGACGCCTGCTCGTCAACGTCGAAACCAAACGCATCGGCAATGGCCATGAGCAGCTCGCGCTCGCTCGCGAACGTCGGGTCAAGAATGATGCCGACGGCAGTGCGGTCGTCTGCCATAAGCTCTTGTTCGACGGCGTTGAAGAGCGTCGTTTTTCCAGCGCCGATTGGTCCGACGACCACGGCAAGGCCCCGCCCCTGCGAGAGGCACTCCGCAAGCCGCCGCCGTCCGTGCGCCCCAAAAAGGGTGTCATAATAGAAGGCGGGGTCGGCCGTATCCAAAAACGGATCCCGGCTGAGGCCAAAAGCTTCGAGGAACATCGCATCGGCGGGGTTCAAGCGGACCGCTTTTGCCCCCTGGAGCGACCCTGAAGCGATTGCGCCCCCGCGAGGGCACATGTTATAATGGCTCGAGCGCAAGTTTAGGGCAGTTCGGCGCGGGCGGAGGCGGCAGCTTCCGCCATCTGTGCGTCATAAGGCGGCGCACCAAGCCCTAGTAATGCTGCAAACGGTCGACGGTCGAGACAAGCTTGACCGCTACGCTCGACCTCCGAATGCGGCTGAAAGGTAGCACAGTGGCAACTCCAACCTCCATCATCTCGATGAAGCAGCTCCTCGAAGCGGGAGTCCATTTCGGGCACCAGACCCGTCGCTGGAATCCGAAGATGGCCAGCTACATTTTCCAGGAGCGCAACGGCATCTACATCATCGATCTTCAAAAAACGGTTATCAAACTTCGGGAAGTCTACGACGCGGTCAAAGACATGTCGCGACGGGGCAAGATATTCTTGTTCGTCGGCACTAAAAAGCAAGCGCAAGACGTGGTCCGCGAGGAAGCGGAGCGCGCAGGCATGTTCTACGTCAATCAGCGCTGGCTGGGCGGTACCCTGACAAATTTTCAAACCATCCAGAAGCGCATTGCACGGCTGCGCGAGCTCGAACGTCAGCGCGACACGGGCCTCTTCGAAGTGCTGACCAAGAAAGAGGTCAGCAAGCTCGAAGACGAGCTCTCGCGCCTCGAACGGTTTCTGAGCGGCATTAAAGACATGCCGCGTCTGCCGGACGCGCTGTACATCGTTGATCCGCGCAAAGAACGCATCGCCGTCCTCGAAGCGCGCAAACTCAAAATTCCGATCATCGCCGTCATTGACACGAATTGCGACCCGGATGAGATCGACTATCCAATTCCGGGCAACGACGATGCAATCCGTGCCGTCAAGCTGATGACGGGGAAAATTGCGGACGCGATCATCGAGGGTCGCACGGAAACCGAATCTGCGGTCGAAGCACATGAAGAAACACCCGCCGAGACGCAGCCTGGTACCGAGACCATCACGGCGGTTCCGTAATGCAAGGGAAGAACAGCTACGCGAGGAAACGGAACACGCTAACATGGTGAAAACGTATACTCCAAGCGCCGCCGACGTCAAAGCCCTCCGCGAAGCAACCAACGCGCCGGTCATGGACTGCCGCAAAGCGCTCGCGGAGAGCAGTGGTGACGTCGAGCGAGCGAAGAAGGCGCTGGCCGAGCGAGGGCAGCAGCTCGCAGTCAAGAAAGCCGACCGCGAAGCCCGTGAAGGCTTCATCGGTCACTACATTCATCAGGGCGGCAAGCTCGGCGTGCTCGTCGAGCTTGGTTGCGAGACGGATTTCGTCGCGCGCAACGACGTGTTTCAAAAACTCGCGCACGATTTGGCCGTGCACATCTGCGCCTCGCGGCCGCGCTACGTCACCCGCGACGAAGTTCCCGAGAGCGAGCGCAAAGCTAAGGAAGCAGAAGTCGACGGCAAGATCGACAAATATTATGAAGAGGTCGTGCTTTTGGATCAACCTTACGTGCGCGACGAAGCGAAGACGATTAGAGAGCTGATCGAGTCTGCGATCGGCGTGCTGGGCGAGAATATCAAGGTGCGGCGTTTCGCCCGGTTCGATATCGGCGAATCATAATGAGCGGCAATGGGCTCGGGTCACAACCGATCTACCGCAGAATCTTGCTCAAGCTAAGCGGCGAGGCGTTTGCCCGCAATACCTCGGGCTCCATCGACACCGAAACCGTTTACCTCATCGCCAATCAGATAAAAGAGGTCGCGCAAGCCGGCGTCCAGGTGGCGTGCGTCGTTGGCGGGGGCAATATTTGGCGCGGCAAGGCGGCCGCGCACGCCAACATGGACCGTGCCACCGCCGACTATATGGGCATGCTCGCGACCGTTATCAACGCCTTGGCGCTGCAAGACGCACTCGAGGACATCGGCGTGACGACGCGAGTGCAAACAGCGATCTCCATGCACCAGGTTGCAGAACCATACATCCGGCGGCGCGCGATTCGACATTTGGAAAAGGGCCGGGTCGTCATCTTCGCAGCCGGCACCGGCAATCCGTACTTCACAACCGACACGACGGCCGCGTTGCGCGCGCTCGAGATTGGCGCTGAAGCCATTCTCAAAGCCACACAGGTCGACGGCGTCTACAACGCCGATCCGAAGAAAGATCCAACAGCAGTCCGCTTCGAGCGGCTCGAGTATCTTGAAGTGCTCCAGTTGGGTCTCGAGGTGCTCGACAATACCGCGCTCACCCTGTGCATGGATAACGGACTGCCCATCGTCGTATTCGAGCTCATGCGCGAAGGCAACATCAAACGCGTTATATGGGGCGAGCCGATCGGCACGTTCGTTGGGAGGGCTAAAAGCAGTGCTACCCCAGCTGTTTAAAGACCTCGACGAGCGTATGAAGAAAGCCGTCGAAGCAACCCGTGAAGAGTTCACTGCCATCCGCACGGGTCGCGCGAATGCCGCCCTGCTCGATCACGTGCTCGTTGAAGCGTACGGCTCTGAAATGCCCCTGCGACACGTCGCCAACGTCGCCGTGCCTGATCCGCGCAGCATTGTCGTCACCCCGCACGACAAGTCAATTCTCGGCGATATTCGCAAGGCGATTGAGAAATCCGATCTGGGTATTACGCCCAACGTCGATGGCAATGCCATCCGCCTGGGCCTCCCGCAGCTCAATGAAGAGCGACGCAAGGAGCTCGTGAAACTCGTCCACAAGCGCGCCGAAGAAGGACGAATCGCGGTCCGCAACATCCGTCGCGACGCACACGACAATCTCAAACACGGGCTCAAAGATTCAAAGATTACCGAAGACGAAAACCGGCGCGCCAACGATCAACTGCAGAAGGCGACCGACAAATACATCGGCGAGATCGATCAGCTCGTGGCGCACAAGGAAAAGGAGATCATGGAAGTGTGAGCCACGTAGCCGGCGTGGACCACCAAGAACTTCAGCTCTTGCCTTACACGCGGGCCTTCGAGCTGCTCAAGGGGCGAGAAATCATACTCAGCGTCATCACACCGCCATACCCGGCGCTCGGGTGCGGCGAGCTGCGGGTCGTGCGTGTGACTGAAGAGGACAACGTCGTCCATCTCGAAGCGACCTACGACGACTTCGAGCGGCTCACATGAGCGTTGCGGCAGCGAGCAAAGTGGGGACCGCCGAACGGTTCCGTCGCGAGCTGACCGCGAAACGCGTCATCATTGGTTTTCTGATCGCCACAGTCGGCCTTGCCTCCATTTTCAATCCCATCGCGTTCGCGATCGTCATCACCTCCATCGGCGTCATCGGCGCAGTAGAGTTTTCAAATATCGCTCGGCGCGCCGGCGGCGAGGTTGCGCTTCCCATCGCGGTCGCAGCCTGCGCCGCGTATCCGGTGCTTGCTTACTTTCATCTCCTTGACCGCTACGAGTCGGCGCTCATCGTCGTGATCGTGCTCTTGTCGTTTGTCGCTTCACTCTCCACTGCGCTCGACCGGTTTGCCGATCGAGTTGCGATGACGGTGCTCACGACGCTGTATCTGGGAAAGTTGCTGTCGTACTTCATTATTTTGCGCCAGCAGCCGGACGGCGCACGGATTACGCTGTGGCTCGTCGTGATCGTCGCTCTGACTGACATTGTCGCCATGATCGCAGGGCTTGGGTTTGGTCACCGGCCGCTTGCCCCAAAGCTCTCGCCGTCGAAGACGCAGGAGGGGGCGGTCGTAGCGCTGGTTGTGGCGACGCTGGTGGGCGCCGCGATGTGGTGGGTCATGCAGCTTCACGTACCGTGGTGGATGGCGTTTGCTTTTCCGCTGAGCGTGTCGGTTGCCGCTGAGTTCGGCGATCTCGTTGAGTCGGCGCTCAAGCGTAACGCCAACCTCAAAGATTCGGGGCAGCTTATCGCCGGCCATGGCGGAGTGCTTGACCGCTTCGATTCGTATATCTTCGCAGCTGTCGTTGGGTACGCAATACTGCTGTTCGCAGGGCGAGTGTAAGGAAAGCTGTTGTGACGCGGCGCGTCGCCATTTTGGGATCCACCGGTTCAATCGGACGACAAGCGTTGCAAGTGATCGCGGCGCACCCGGACCGTTTTTCGGTTACCGCTCTCGCCGCAAACGCAAATATTGAACTGCTGGCAACCCAAGCCAACTCATGGCGGCCACGGGTTGTGTCGGTGGGCAACGTGTCGCTTGCAGCCGAGCTCAAATCAGCGCTTACCTATTCGCCTGAGCGGATTACGCATGGACAGGGCGGCCTCGTCGAAGCGGCAACGCAATCCGGCGCTGACGCCGTCCTCGCCGCGACGGACGGAACGATCGCGTTGCGTGCGGTCGTCGCCAGCATCGAACTCGGCATGCACCTTGCGCTTGCGAACAAGGAGCTGCTGGTGAGCGCGGGGCGTCTTATCTGCGATCTTGCGCGCGCCCGCGGCGCCTGTATCGTTCCGGTCGATTCCGAGCACAGTGCATTGTTTCAGTGTCTCGCCGGCGAGCGTTCGAGCGATGTGGCATCAGTCGTGTTAACCGCAAGCGGCGGTCCCTTTTGGAAATCGACGATCGAGCAGATGGAGCGCGCAACACCAGAAGAGGCGCTCCAGCACCCGAATTGGTCAATGGGCGCGAAGAACACGCTTGATTCGGCGACGCTCATGAACAAGGGCCTTGAAATCATCGAGGCCAGCCGCCTCTTTGATCTCGCTCCGGATCGCATCGCGGCGGTCGTGCATCGTCAGAGCATCGTCCATGGTTTTGTGTTGTTCACCGATGGCAACGTGAAAGCGCAGCTTGCAGCGCCCGACATGCGGCTGCCGATCGGTTATGCGCTCGCGTATCCGCAGCGCCTGCCCCACGGGTTCGTTGAAACAGCGACGCGCAGCGCCATCGGTCTTGGCCACGATGCGTCGATCTTGTCCTTTGAACCTATCGACGAAGGTCGCTTTCCTGCCGTGCGGTTAGCGTACAACGCGCTGAGCGCTGGCGGAACGTATCCCGCTGCGCTCTCAGCTGCCAACGAGGAAGCAGGACGCGCCTTCCTGCAGAGGAAAATTAAGTTTACTGAAATCTGTCCGATCATCGAGCGAGCGCTCGAAGCCCACTGCAACGGCGCCGATGGGCTTGAAGAGATAGAAGCGGCGGACCGCTGGAGCCGCGCCTTCGCGCGGGATGCAATCGGCGCGACCATGCAGAGCTAGAGAGCGAGGAACGCGGCCGCGGCCGCCAGCCTAATGTTCGAGATTATTGCGCTCACGGTTTTCTCAGTTGTTGTTGGCTCCATCGCCGTTACGCTCGCGGGCGTCGGCAAGTTCTTAATCTTTCTCGCGCTGCTCAGCGTGCTTGTTGTATTCCATGAGTTTGGGCACTTCGTTTTCGCCAAGCGAGCGGGCGTTACGGTCACCGATTTTGCGGTGGGCTTTGGGCCAACGCTGCTGTCGATGCGCCGCGGGGACACGACATACCGTCTCAATGCTTTACCGCTGGGCGGCTACTGCAAGATGGCGGGCGAGGACACGGCCGACGACGGCACGAGCGACCCGGGCAACTTCCAGCGCAAAAGCCTAGGGGCGCGCTTTGCCATCATCGCTGCCGGCCCGCTCTTCAATCTCGTGCTCGCTGTAGTCATCTTTGCAATGCTGGGCGCACTTGTCGGCATCCCCACAGGACGCACGACTATCGTCAATGCTGTCATAGCAGGGTCGGAAGCCGCAAAGGCCGGTTTGATGCCGCAGGACCAGATCGTTGCGCTCGACGGGAAACCAGTACGCAGCGGCACGGAGATGCTCGACTACATACATCACCACGCCGGCAAGAAGGTTGCAGTCGATGTCCTGCGCTCAGGTAATATCGTTCACCTCAAAATTCTCGACAAAGAAACTACGCAAGGCGGCGAGCGCGTCGGCACGTTTGGATTTTATCCAAAAGAAGTATTTGAACGCAAGCCGATTCTCGACGCCGTCGCGTACGGTTTTGTGCGGGTTGGACAAACAGCCGTGTTGCAGTTTGTCGGAATTACCGACGCAATCCGAAATCATGACACGTCGGTCATCAGCGGCCCCGTTGGCATCGCACACGTTGTGATCGGAGCGGAGGCGCTTGGTGTATGGCCGGTCCTCGAGCTGATGGCGACGATCTCGGTCGTCTTAGGGCTCTTCAATCTCTTGCCGCTGCCCGCGTTGGACGGGGGCCGTCTCGCATTCTTGCTCGTAGAGCTAGTCCGCGGTCGGCCGGTCAATCCGGAACGAGAAGGCCTCGTCCATCTGACGGGCTTTGCGCTGCTTATGCTCCTGGTCGCAATCGTCACGTATCACGACATCGTGCAATGGGTGCACGGGAAGGGCGGTCTGTGAACAAGAAAGCGGTAGCGTGTCGAGTATAGAGCAAAGCTTGCCTCCGGTGCCGGAATGGTCGGGAGTCCAAGAACGCAACCCGCACGCTCCGCCGCTTGCACAGCGCCGCAAGACGCGCTCGGTCAAGGTCGGTAACGTCACGATCGGAGGCGGGGCGCCTGTGTCCGTGCAGTCGATGACCATCACGAAGACGGATGACTGGGCTGCGACCATCGACCAGATTGAAAAGCTCGCCGCTGCTGGTTGCGAGATCGCCCGTGTCTCGGTCCCTGACCCCAAAGCTGCGGCTGCATGTAAGAAGATAAAGGAAGGTTCACCACTTCCTCTCGTCGCCGACATCCATTTCGATCACCGGTTCGCCCTTGCTGCAATCGATGCGGGCTGGGATAAGCTACGGCTAAATCCGGGCAACATCCGCGACGCGCAGAAAGTCCGCGAGGTCGTCAAGGCGGCGCAGGCGCGCAGCATGCCGATTCGCATCGGCGTCAACAATGGTTCTCTCGCACCCGACATCGTGCAACGCTATGGCCACACTCCTGAAGGCATGGTCGAATCGGGTTTGCGCCACATACGTATATTGGAAGAGCTCGACTTCCGCGACATCGTCGTCTCGCTCAAAGCACACGACGTGCGCACGACGGTTGCGGCCTATCGCTTGATGGCGACCAAGGTCGATTACCCGTTCCACTTGGGAATTACCGAAGCCGGCACGCTGCGCAGCGGCACGGTCAAAAGCGCAGTGGGGCTGGGCATTTTGCTCGCCGAGGGTATCGGCGATACGATCCGCGTCTCACTGACCGCAGATCCAATCGAAGAAGTGCCCGTCTGCTGGGACTTGCTCAAGTCGCTCGGCCTGCGCGAACGCGGCGTCGAAATCACATCTTGCCCGTCCTGCGGCCGCGTTCAGATCGACATCGTCAAGCTGGCCGAAGAGGTCGAGAAAATTACGGCCGAATATCGCGCGCCGGTGAAGGTTGCCGTCATGGGGTGCGCGGTCAATGGGCCGGGCGAAGCGTCGATGGCCGATGTCGGTATCGCAGGCGGCAAAGGCATGGGTCTCATTTACCGTGACGGTGTCATGGTCCGATCGCTGCCCGAAGCGCAGCTGCTCAGCGGCTTGCGAGAAGAGATAGAAAAGGTTATTGTGGAGCGGTACCCAGAGTATCGCTGACATTTCCATGAAAGACGGCGTCAAAAAAGAGGTCCAGCGCATCCCGCGCAAAGCCGACGACCTCTCAGAGTGGTATACGCAAGTCTGCCTGCAGGCGCAGCTTGCCGACTACACGCCGGTGCGCGGATGCATTGCCATGCGACCGTATGGCTATGCAATCTGGGAGCTCATCACTGCGCACTTCGATCGGCGTTTCAAAGCGACCGGTCATCAGAATGCCTATTTCCCCTTACTGATCCCCGAGAGTCTGCTCATGCGCGAAGCCGAGCACGTCGAAGGGTTCGCGCCGGAAGTCGCGTGGGTGACCGAAGGCGGCGGAGAAAAGCTTACGGAGCGACTGGCCATTCGGCCGACGTCCGAAGTCATCATCGGAACGATGTACGCGAAATGGATCCAGTCACATCGCGATTTGCCTGTGCTCATCAATCAGTGGGCCAATGTCATGCGCTGGGAAAAGGCGACGCGCCCATTCTTGCGCACGCTCGAGTTTCTGTGGCAAGAGGGCCACACGGCTCACGCAACCCGCGAAGAAGCGGCCGCCGAAGTTCAACAGATGCTTGAGATTTATCGCGAGGTGGCGGAAAAGGAGCTCTCGCTGTCCGTGATCAGCGGCAGGAAGAGCGACAACGAGAAATTTGCCGGAGCGCTGTCGACGTTTGCGATAGAAGCGCTGATGCCGGATGGAAAAGCGCTGCAGGCGGGCACGTCGCACGAGCTCGGGCAAAATTTTGCGAAGGCCTACGACATCACGTTCACCGACGTGGACGAGCAAGTCAAACACGTGTGGACGACGTCGTGGGGTGTGTCCTGGCGAATTCTCGGCGGCGTGATCATGGCGCACGGTGACGACAACGGCTTGGTGTTGCCGCCTTCGATTGCACCGCACCAGGTTGTCATTGTGCCGATTCCCCGCAAGGGAGCCGACGACGTGATGCCGGCTGCACAACAGCTGAGTGCGGAACTGAGCTCGGTTGCGCGGGTGCACCTTGACGATCGCCCCGAACAAAGCGCGCCCTGGAAATTCAATGAGTGGGAGTTGCGCGGCGTGCCACTGCGCATCGAACTCGGCAAACGCGATCTCGAGGCGCAGACGGTGACAGTAGCGCGACGCGACACGCTGACAAAGGAAGCCGTGCCACGGGCCGAGATCGCGCTGCGCATTCCTGCGCTGCTTGCCGCCGTGCAGGCCTCGCTTTTTGCGAAGGCTCGTGCCGATCGGGAGGCGCGCACGACGACGGCACGTGACAAGGCCACGCTCGTCGCCGCGCTCAAGGCGCAAAAAGGATTCGTGCTGGCGCCGTGGTGTGAGAATCCCTCGTGCGAGCTCGACATCAAGGCCGAAACGGGGGCAGTTTCACGTGTGATCATCGCAGCGGGCGAAGGTGAAGCGTGCGCCTACTGCGGCAAGCCCGCGCATGCGCAAGCATATTTTGCCAGGTCGTACTGATCGCAGTCTCTTGGTTCGTGCATTCTTGTCCGCGCTGACAGCCAGTATCGTCGCTGCGGCTTTGTGGATCGCCCCGCAATCAGAGGCAATTGCCGGGTCGGCGCAGAGCGGCGCGATTTTCATGTATCATCACGTGTCCCCACGCGTGCTGCCAGGCCCATACGCTCGCGCGCTTACCGTTACCCCGACTGAATTTCGCGGTCAGTTAACGTGGCTCCACGGGCATGGGTGCCGCATTGTTTCGGTCGATGCGCTCTATCTCGACGCTCGCGATCACGCCCTTGCACAGTGCGAAGCTGCACTGAGCTTTGATGACGGATACGATGACGCCGCAACGTTTGTGCTACCTCTGTTAAGAGAATTCGGCGTGCCGGGGACGTTCTATGTTGCCACGGGCTTTGTCGGCACGCCTGGGCACATCTCCGTTGCGCAGCTGCAATCGATGCACCAGTCCGGAATGGAGATTGGTGCCCACACAGTGCATCACGTGGATCTCACCACTTTGCCGGCGGCGCAGACGGCGCGCGAAGTAAGCGCATCGGCCGCGTCATTGCGGCGCTGGCTGAATGCAGAGGTCACTTCCTTTGCCTATCCAGCGGGCCACTTCAACGCACGCGCAGTTTCGGCTGTGCGTGACGCGGGCTTTGCAAATGCAGTCACAACGCTCCCCGGCGATGTGCATGCGGCCAGCCGCAGCTACGAGCTGCCTCGCTATCGAATCGAACGAGGCAGCGGATTGCGTCTCATGCAATCGGTGTTCGGGGGCGAGCATACAAGCTTGGCGCCCGTGTCAGGTGTGCTTGCGAACATCGCGCGCAAACGCATTGCGGGGAACGCTCCCGCCCTGGCAGAAGGTGTTGCCGTCGCACTTCTGGCGCGCCGGTTTCCCGAACAGATTTTGAAAGTGCACGTCCTATCGCTGCGGCCAGCTACAGTTGCGGGCATCATGTTGTCCGGCGTGAAGCTTCATCGCGCCGTGAACCGGCAGCAGTTTGAAGCGGATATCGCGGACATGGTTCGCCTCACGTTCGATTCAAGTCCGCTCATCGACGAGGTTGATATATGGGCCACAGTACCCCTCGAAGTAGGCACAGGCTTGCCCGTGTCGGGCGACTACGCGGTGCCGACCTCGAGGACGGTTTTTTCGGCTGCGGTAACGAGGGCGCAGCGTGAGCCTGGCGGTACGGTGAACTTGGGTAAGATATACATGTATCCTCATTTCTTGCGCCCATGAGAGAGTCGATGAACGAAGAGCAGACCTACGTGAAAACAGTCCTCGACAACGGCATACGCGTCATCACGGAACAAGTACCCAACGTCCGCAGTGCAGCCATTGGCCTCTGGGTCGGCGTCGGCTCCTCGCATGAGGAACCTCCGCTGCGCGGCATCAGCCATCTCATCGAACATATGCTTTTCAAAGGTACCCCTGCTCGCAGCGCACGGCAAATTGCCGAAACAATGGATTCGGTAGGGGGCAACCTCAACGCGTTCACCGACAAAGAGGTAACCTGTTACCATGGGCGCATCGTGGACGCGCACGTGAACCTCGCATTCGAGCTGCTTTCCGACATGTTCCGGCATGCGAAGTTTGATCCCACAGATTTGCGCAACGAGCAACAAGTGATTTTAGAAGAAATCCGCATGTACGACGACTCGCCGGACGAGGTGAGCCAAGACCTTTTTCTGCGCACCGTCTGGGCCGGCAGCTCCCTAGGTGAACCAACGATCGGCTATGCCGACACGGTTTCGGGCATCACGCGCGATTCTATCAAGGCGTACATGCGACAGCGCTACACGCCCGATCGCGTCGTGGTGACAGGCGCGGGCAGTCTCGACCACGCAGCGTTCGTGAAACTTGTGAATGAGTTCTTGGGGCAGATGGAAGGAAAATTCGAAGGCACAGAACCATCGCCGCCGCAGTTTCGGCCGGCAATCGCAGGCAAGAATAAAGACTGCGAGCAGGTGTATCTGCTCGTCGGCGCGGAGGGCACAAGTGCGAGCGACGAACGACGCTATCCGTTATCGGTGCTCGACGCCATCCTGGGCGGCGGCATGGCGTCGCGTTTGTTCCAAGAGATCCGTGAGAAGCGTGGGCTCGTTTACAGCGTGTACTCGTCGCATAACGCGTATCGTAACGGTGGCATCTTCAGCATTTCGGCATCCACTAGCCCGAAGAATTCGAAAGAAGTCTTGTCGCTTATTCGCGCAGAGCTGACGCGGTTGATCGAAGATGGGGTAAGCGCGGACGAGTTGCACCGAGCCAAAGAACACATTAAAGGAAGCCTCTTGCTCTCGCTCGAGAGCACGAGCACACGCATGATCCGGCTCGGCCGCTCCGAGCTGAACATTGGGCGCTATGTCCCAACGGCAGAGTTGACTGCCCGAATTGATGCAGTGACCAAAGAAGAAGTGGACGAGATGGCGCGGCAAATTTTTTCGCCGCAGCGTCTGGCGTTAACCGTTCTCGGACCCGTCGACCCGCAAGCTGTCGCCGGTGCATTCGAACCACTGGCCGAATCCGCATAGGCCTGCCGCAGCATGCGTTGCCCCACGTGACGGCATACCTCGCCATCGCGGCCGTGCTCTACCTGTTCGCGCAGGCGTTACAGATGGGTACGGGGGCAGCACGTCTCGCGGGTGTGCGCAGCAAGCGCGTCGCAACCGGGCTGACCCTCTTTAACCTGTTTGCCACGAGCTCGCGCATGCTCAACCTCATATATGCGCCGCTCATGGGCGCGCTCATCGACATCTCACGCCGCACGGGCGACGTCAGTGGTTTCGAGCGAGATCTGCGCGTGATCATTGGCGCGGCAACCATCGGCGCAGCGCTTGGAGGCGCGATGACGCCAACCTTTGCCGTCCTCTTACAACGGGGCATCAGCTCCTTCGAGCGATCGGGATCGCTTGTCGGTTCAATCTTACGGCTGTTGCGGCCGTCAACGTTTGCAAGCGCCGTGGTGGAATTCCGCCGGCCTCGGATGCGTATGCTCCGCCACAGCCCAGCCGGACTGCCGAAAGCATTTCTGTTCTGGAATATCATCGTTATGGCGTTCTGGGTTGCCGGACCGTTGTCGGCGTTTTATGCTGGTGTGATCGATTCGAAAGTTACGGGCACCGCGCTGCTGCTCTCCGGCCTCATCACCGGCGTGGCGACGATAACGTTGACACTGGTGGTGGATCCGATGGCCGCCGTTATTACTGATCAAGCCGCGCTCGGCATGCGGCCCGAGAGCGATATCAAAGCAATGCTACTGTATCTCGTGCTTGGCGCGATTGCAGGTACATTGCTCGCGCAGCTCATCTTGTGGCCGGCAGCGCATCTCATCGTCACCGTCGCGAGGTTCTTAGTGGATCATGGACTACAACATACGTAAGCTCACGCTCGTCCTGTGCGCGGTAGCAGCGCTCGCCAGCGGTGGCTGCGCTCAATCGCTCACCCATTGGATGGTGAACCTGCGGACGTCGCAAGGTGACACCGCCCTGGCACGGGAGAAGCCCAATTTCGTCGAAGCGGAAAAAGAATACAAGCTTGCTCTCGCGCTCGATCCTAAGAATGCGCATGCACGTGCCGGTTTGGCAAAGGCGCTGTACTTAACCGCTAAGGAAGACTACGCGAATAGTAAGCTCGATGAGGCCGCCAGCGAAATTGCGGAGGCGCTCAAATACGCGCCAAGCGACGCCGCGACGCTCGCGCTGGCAAACGAGATCGAACGAGCGAAAATCCGCCGTGAGATCGTCGTGGCCAACTATCCGCTCTATGGGTCAATCAACGCCGCGCTCAAACCGGTGTTCAAGCAGATTGCAACCAGCGATAAAGCAATTGAGGCGCAAGTCAAAGCATTTTCGAGCGACTTCGATACCGCGCACCTCACCAAGGCGATCGTCGAGACATACGATCTTGAAGACGAAGCGCACCGCATGGGTCAGCGGCTCATTGCGTATCGCTCGCTCGTGCAGTCGGGTCAGCAAAAAACCACGCCGGAAGCTCAAAGTGAGGCACCGTCACTGCTGCCGATTCCCTGATAGAGCCCAACCACCCGAAAAAATGTTGCAATGTGAGCTATTGGGGACAGACCGCCGGGTTCATATGAGCGTATCATGAGGTGACGGTCAATGCTTTTTAACCGCGAAGGCGGCGAGTTTTTGGCTGCTCTTCAAGGAGGAAGTATGAATACTATTCGTCGACTCGTCGCATCTGCCGCTGGGGCATTGGTCGTTGCGCTGCCATTCGTTGCAGTTGCCGGCCCAGGCTATCTCAGTGCCGGCACCATTGTAACCTCAAAGATGAACCAAACTATCGACTCCGGCAGCGCCCACACCGGTGACAAATTCACCATGACGGTGGTGGCACCGTATCCCAACAGCAAGAGCGTGTACAGCAATGCGAAGCTGTACGGACACGTCAACCGAGTCGTGCGCGCTGGACAGGGCCAAAACCCCGTGTTAGAGTTCGCCCTCGATCGAATTGTGTTGGCCGATGGACGCGTTGCAAATGTTAAGATGACGCTCCAGACTCAGCAAACTCAGCAACATAATAATATCTCGAACGTCGCCTTGACTGCGGCGGCTGGAATGATCGTAGGCAACATGGTCGGCAAGACACTCTTCAAATCGAGTTTGGGCGGGCCGGCCGGGTTAATCGCAGGTGCACTGTACGCAAACAATAAACGAACCAACGTGTCGTTGCGCCAGGGGTCCGTCGTGGTTACGGAAATGCAACAGACGGTGGCCCTCAATCAGCCACGAAACGTTGCTCGGGCGCACTGATCAAGAAGGCGATTCGCACGTTTGCGTACCGATCTGACTGACAGGAGATTACTGTGACAATAATAGCGTGGATCGTGGTAGGAATCATCGGCGGCTGGTTGGGCAAAATGATTGTGCCTGGAGAGGGACCGGCCGGCGTGCTCGGGGACTTGATCATCGGCGTAGTCGGAGCGATACTAGGCGGTTGGATTTGGAATTATTTTGGACACGTCGGTGCTACAGGAATAAACATTCCGAGCATCATCGTCGCTTTTGTCGGAAGTATCGTGCTATTGGTTATTATACGATTGGTGACCGGCAGGCGCCCAGCGGCGTAGATCGTAGACTTGCCAGCCTGAATGAATCGGTAGCCGCTCGTAGCGCTGCATGAAGGCGTACAGCTCTTTGTTTGCCTTGAAGCGTGGCACTTCAACCGCGACAAAATAGCGTGCGCCTTTTGCAATGGCACTCGTCATGTCGCGCACGCTCCACAGCATCGGATCCTCTTCCCAGCCGCGGTGCCATACGGTCAACCGTAAGCTCCATAAGCAGGACCTCTACTTACTCTCATCGCCTGAGCAGCCGTCAACCCCGCGGGAGGCCAGCAATACAGCAGCCCGGCACCCTAACGAGCACTGCCGGACCTGGCGGAACGAACGTGGAGGAGTCTCACTTAAAGCGGCGGCTCCGGTGGTAAACGGGGCTCTTTCAACGAGCGCAAACGACAGCGCAACTACGGTCACGCAGGCGCTGCAATCTTCCGCCCCGGATTTGCACATAACCGTCACACCAAACTCGACCCAAATGGTCTTGATCGGAAGTCCTACAGCATCAAGCTCGCGCGCGATATGATCCTACGATGCGGCGGGAAACGAAGCAGGCATAGGCGCCGACATATATACATACTCGTCACGGAATCTTTTGAAATCGATTACCGCATTTAGCTATACTCATTTAGCTATACTCACGACAGCCGCGGCGTGAGAACCACGACAGTTGATTCTGCAGTGGGCACGCGATATTCATCGTATAACTCTGGCCTCAGGTTGCTGTCAGAGTCTTCCATGACGAGCAACTCCATGATCTACAACTATGTGTGGTTTGCCGGGAGCCAGCCCCGTACTTAGAGTCATCTATTTCTTGAGCTATGAATCCCCAAGAGTGGGCCCACTACTAGAAGCTCGGCAAGCCGCAGTTCCGGGGCATAAACCCATCATGATGACCTGACCCCCCACGGTGTTTTAGTTACCAACACTTAAGAGCCGAAAGACGTATCTGGTGCACCTTCAGCCGATATTGAGCTTATGAATGATCTTGATGCTACCCTAGGTCATTCGCGCGGTGCGACAGCGCAGAATGAAGTTCTGCGCGGTTTTGTTTGGCCCTACATTGGGATGCTGTTGTGCGCCCTCGCTGCTATGGCCCTTGCAAACTACGCATGGCAGCATGCGGTTGGTTTCAATGACGTTTATCAGCACATGGACTATCGCGCTGGATTGCGGCTCCCCATCCATCTCGTCGAATACACCCCCAATGGCTGGGCAGTCGCGCTGTGGCTATGGCTCAGCGTTGGATGTTTCGCTGTGCTAGGTGTTGTTGCCGCCCGCAGGCTGAATGGCCCGCGCGCGTCACAGGTCCTTCTGGTTTCGCTCACTGTTCTCGCATTGGCGTTGAGTTTTTGTCCGATCATGCTCTCAGGCGACCTCTACGCGTATCTGATCTACGGACACGTCTACGGGCTTTATGGAATAAATCCGTATGTTATCCTCACACCGCTCACACCGCACGATGATATCGCACTTGCGAGCAGCCTCGGCTTTTGGGGCAATCCTCCACCCTCAGACAACTATGGACCATTGTGGACCCTGATCACGGGCGGACTAACAAGGATGCAAGCGGGCATGTCGTTTTGGCTGCAAGCGTGGTCCTACCGCCTCTTGGGCGTGCTCTCACTGGTCATCGCTTGTGCGGGGCTTTTGCGCTGTCGTCGGAATGACCAACGCGGCGACAGAGCGCGTGACGTTGCCATGTTCGCCTTTCATCCGCTGGTACTCTATGAAGCGGCAGTTGAAAGCCACAATGATTTGCTTATGTTGGCATTTGCGATCTGGGGGTTTGCTCTCTCTGATTCGGCCCCGCTGATTGCCGGAGTTCTGCTCGGAGCATCAATGGCCGTGAAGTTCGTCTCTATCATCGCCCTTCCGTTTCTCGTCGCCCGCGTTGTCCGCAAGGACGGCGCGCTGAGCGGTATCCTCTGTTGTCTTGTGGCGCTCACGGTATTTGGAATCTGCTTCAAGCCATTCTGGATAGGCGCGGCAACGCTCCATTCCCTTATCAACCAGGGTCGGTTTTTCGCAATGTCCCCGGCGTGGTTGGTAATCGAGCCATTCTTACGGTTAAACCTCCAGAATACACCGGCATTGCCATGGGCATTGCCAATTGTCGGTCACTCCTCATGGCCGCGCATCATCGAGTCTCTCTTCATAACCGGCTTTCTGGTTGTTTTGTTCGGCAACGTAATAAGATTTTCGCGAGACGGGAAGTTCGGGCGATTGTGGCTGGCCATAACGGCATTCTTATGGGCATCCCCGGTCATCCAGCCCTGGTACCTCGTTTGGCTTGCACCTGCCATCAGCATGCGAGAAAGGTTTTGGTCCGCCTACGCGTGGTGGTTTGGGATCTTGATATTTTTCAGATATGCGCTAGGCCTTGAAATGCCTGCGCACAATGCAGCGTCGATTTTGCTAAAAACGATTGAGTTTATCGCGATAACACTGGTCTTTTTGGCAGTTCCGATCGTAGTGGCGTCCAGGCCAGCTCGCTTCACGGCGAGCACATGAGCACGTGTAGGGTCTTGGATCAACCAGCGATCGGGACTCATGCTAAAGTGGAAGGATGTCGATATTGGGCTATTCTTTTGAGGCAACGGATCTCTAAATTCGCTTCACCTTTTCATTCCCTTTGCGCCAACGCTTCAGATCGTACACCTGCCAACCTGAATGAATCGGCAGCCGCTCGTAGCGCTGCATGAAGGCGTACAGCTCTTTGTTTGCCTTGAAGCGTGGCACTTCAACCGCGACAAAATAGCGTGCACCTTTTGCAATGGCGCTTGTCATATCGCGCACGCTCCACAGCATCGGATCTTCTTCCCAGCCGCGATGCCCGATCGTGTACAGGACCGAGGGGTCGTAGTGACCCATGACGATGAGCGTGTTCGGCTCGAGGGTGCGGCGCACTTCGCTGGCCGCTGCATACACCTCACGGCTCCAGGTGTAGTATGGATGCACCTCCAGCATGTTGACGTACGTGGTCAAAAAAACCGCGACGGCAAGACCGGTCATAGTTCGCGCCGTCAGACCCCGTGGAGCGACGAGCGACAATAGGTGGTCGAGACCTCCGCCCACATACAGCACTGCGAACGGCACGAACGGCATGAGGTAATAGTCGACGCGCTCGACGTTGACGACGGCAAACGTGTAGACGACGAGCAGCGCAATCCACGTGCCGAAGAAGGCGGAGCGCTCCTTTGCGTGCGCATTGGAGGGCTGCAAGAACGCACACAGGAGAAGCAGTCCAAAGATGACCGGTCCCAGAATGGTCGTCGTGAGCATCTTCGAGAGCGCGAGCGCGCTCTGCAGGCCGGTGATCAGGCGCGACGGATTGGTCAACTCTGCAATCAGCGTTGGGACGACATGCTTTTGCGTGATGCCGGTTGCCCAATGCCACTCAGCGATTCGGCCAAGGTGTCCAAGGTACAGCCACAACGGCACGACGCACAGCGCGACGAGCACGTACGGGGAAAAGTCACGGAATGAACGGACGCGCACAAACCACAGCGCGAGCATCGGTCCGAGGATCAGCAGCGCCGGAGGCTTGGCAAGACATGCGAGCATAGCGCAACCAGCCGCCAGCAAAAAATCTGCGAGCCGCCGGCGATCGATCCAGCGCCACCACAACAGCAGCGCGGCCACGCTGAAGAAGAGCATGCCGCTCTCGGGGATGATCGCTCTCCCATAGTATACGGCGCCCGGAACTATGGCGAAGAGAAGCGCTGCGATCATTCCAGCGCGGCGCGAGTATATCTCAGTACCGAGAGCGTAGATCAGTGGGATCGTGGCAAGGCTCAATGCGATCACGATGAGCCGCGCGATGATCTCGTGCACGCCAAAGAAGCGGTAGAGCTGCGCCGCAGCGTAAGGAACGAGCTGCAGCTCGAGCTCGACGTAATTCGGGGGAGGACCATCGTAGTCGGTCTGCGGATAGAAAATGTTGTTGTTCAGTTCGAGGAAGTTGCGCGCGATGGCCGCTTCATCGCCTTGACGCCAGGCTGGATGATCGAGGATCGGATCGTGCACGTGATACACGCGCAGCGCCAGGCCCAGCAGTACAATGAGGGCCAGCGCCAAGCCGGGTGCGCGCGTCACGTCTTGGGTTCGGCCACAGGTTCGTGCGTGTGTCGGAACGTCCAATACTTGTTGAGGAAGAAGTTAACGCCCATGCCGCCGACGGTTCCGCACAACCAGATGAGCGAGTTACGCAGATGGAACGGCGGCAAGTACCTGTCGAGAGCTCCCGTGATGATGATGCCGAGGATCAGGGCCATACCGGAGACGGTAAGGAACTGGGCGAGCTCTTTGCCCATGTGGCCGCGCGAGCGAAACGTCCAGTGGCGGTTCCACCAATAGTTATTGACGCCACCGGCGATGAACCCAAGTGAAAACGCCAACTTCAGGTCGAGCCTGAAATGCAACAGGATATGGAAGATCACAAAGCTGACGACCGCGCCGGTTGCGCCGACCAACCCGAACTTGACGAATTGTCTCACGCCGCGGCGCATGGCGAATTTCGGCTGCGCACTCACGCGAGCCAGTACCAATCTGCATAGAGCACGGTGAACAGGCCGAGCAGCGGCAGTGAGAGCGCGACAATGGCTGAATTAACGACTGGGTTACGGCCCCACAACGCCAGCAACATGAATGCCGGGAAAATAACGAGCACAAAGCGCGGCATGCTCATCAGGCTTGCGGTCGACATCGGCACAAGCAGCGACGCGGCAAAGTACAATGAGTATGAAAGCCGCAGTGTTCGAAACGACACGATCATGAGAACGAGAAACGCAAAGGTAAACGCAAGCTCGATCATGTGATTCACGGAGCCGGCCGATGCGAGCGAGTTCTTGGCAATCTCGTGCACGGTGTTTATGATGCTCACCCAGGGCCATGCCAGGTGACGGTTCCAATTGTCCTGGACTTGCATGAAGTACAGCGGATTGCCGACGAGCGCCCACAGATATCCCATGTACAGCAGCAAGCCGGCTGGAACGAGAGCGACTCCGAGGATGCCGCGAGTCAAGGTCGTACCCCGCCGCTCGCGCCAGCCGCGCCACGCTTCATAGGCAAGCGGTATAGCCGTGAGCATGCCTTCCACTCGCGTCATGGATGCGAGCGCTCCGAAGATGCCGGCTGTCACGTAGTTGCCGTGTCGCGCGTAATACACGGATGCGACAGTCAGCGCCAGGAACAGCGATTCGGTGTAGACCGCCGAGAAAAAGATGGCCGTCGGAAAAATCGCGGCGTAGAAAATCGCGTGGTACGCAACGTTGTCATCGCCGTACTCCAAACGCATCAGCGCATAGAGATAGCCGAGCGCGACGAAGAACGACAAGTTCGAGATGATGAGTCCGGCGGTGAGGTGATCGCCGATGGCACCGCCGAGGACGTGAATGAGCCACGGATAGAGCGGGAAAAATGCCATCTCGTTGCCGGAGTATCCGTTTGTCGCAATCGTGAGATAGTGCTGCGCGTCCCAGCGGCCCCACACGCTGAGCCAGACATTGTGCGATGCGATAAAATGTTGACCTTGGCGCTGTCCAATGACGACAGCTGCAAGCGGCGCGATGATAATGAGCGGCAAACGCGTGGCGATAAACGCCGTCGATACGTGGTGCACCATCGGATAGTAGCGGCCGAGCACGCCGATTTTTACCGCGACCGATAAGAGCACAAGAGAACCCAAGAGAGCTGCAGCGCCCGTCAGCGTCGCTGGCAACCAGATAATGTAGACCCACAGCCCAAGAAACGGCGCGTAGCTCCATGCGTCTGCCTTGAGCATGTCCTCGAGCGAAACGTTGCACGTCCAGCTGATCCAGCGTGAATACGAGTACCAGATTGTGGTTGCACCGAATGCGCCGCCGATCGACAAGGTCGCAAGCGCGAGGTTTGAGACCAACGCGGACATGTGCGCGTGCGTCGCCAAGAGATACCAAACGAAGATTCCCGCGCTGAAGCCGGCAAATGCTGTAAGCGCAAGGCCGAGCCGCGCGCTGCGAGGCAGTGGGAGAACGGGGCGGCTGAGGTCGGTTACCTCATCCAAATGAGGTGAGACTACGGCATCCACGGCTTTTCGCGTTCGCCGTTCCGCATTATGGCCCTTTCCGCGCGCCCGTTCGAGGGATTACTTGGTAGTTGGAAAAGTTGCGACAATGCTGTCGCACCATGGCGTGGTCGCCGCATACGCGTTTGTACTGGCGAGTTGCGCACTCCTCATGAGTTCGTCGTCCGCGGCGCCCGATGTCGCAGCCAACACTGCTGCCGGCCTTTTCATTTCTTTTGATGTGGATCAAAAGGGCGGATCGATTACGGTTCAACAAAATGAGAAGCTCACGGTCTACACTCTATTGCCGAGTGCCACGATACGCGAGCGCGCAGACGAAGGAGAATGGCAGGCGACCTCGCTCTCAAACATCGCGCAAGGTGAACCCGTGTCGCTAGAGTTGAACGCGGCGGGGCTCGTCCGCGAAGTCGATGCTGAGTATGAAACCGTGACGACGCGCCTCATCGTGCAGAAAAACGGCTCGCTGATTACAACCTCAGGCAAAGCCTATAGGTTAGTCGGCCGCGCGGCGCAACTGCAGTCGACCTTGAACCTGGGCACGTTTCTTAAGTTACGCGTCGATCCTCACAATGACACGGCCTTCGACGTTGCTGCATCGAGCCGCCCGTTCACCGGTGGATCGGCGGCCGAGCAGATAATGGTGACGATCGTCGTGACCGTTCCCCTGAACACGCCGTCGACAGACATTGTGTACATCGCGTCGGACGCAGCAAACTGGGTGCCAAACGGTCTTCGCATGGCGCCGCTCAGCGGAAATCGCTGGACCGCAACGCTCGCGCTCGGCAAAGGCTCGTCACTCAAGTACAAGTACACGCGCGGCTCGTGGGGGACGGCCGAGGCAAACCGCTCCGGGATCGAAATTCCAAATCGCACCCTGAACGTTGCGAAGGCCGGTGCAACGCAACAGTTCGAAGACGTCGTCGTTCGCTGGTCGGACCTGCCGTCGTAAGGAGAGACCATGGATACGCTGGATTTCGTCAAGGTCACCGAAGCCGCAGCGCTCGCCGCGTCGCGTTGGATGGGTAAAGGAGAGCGTGACAAAGCTGACGGCGCGGCGGTTGAGAAGATGCGCGAAACGCTCAATGACATGGAGATCCGCGGGCGCATCGTCATCGGCGAAGGCGAGCGTGACGAAGCACCGATGCTATTCATCGGCGAAGAGGTCGGCAAAGGCGGCATCGAGGTCGACATCGCGGTGGATCCGGTGGAGGGGACGAACCTCGTGGCCAATGGGTTGCCAAACTCCATAGCGGTGCTCGCTGTTACGGCCAAGGGCTGCCTGCTCAATGCGCCCGATACCTACATGGACAAACTCGCGGTGGGTCCAAAAGCTGCACAATACGTGCACATTGACGCGAGCGTCAGAGAGAACCTCGAGTTCGTGGCCAATGCGCTCGAACGTCCGATCGCCGACATCACTGTTGTGATTTTGGACCGGCCTCGCCACAAGCAGCTCATCGACGACGTGCGCGCCGCCGGCGCGAAGATAAAACTTATTTCCGACGGCGACGTTGACGCTGCGATCGCCACTGCAATTGACGGCACCGGAATCCACGTCGCAATGGGAACCGGAGGCGCGCCCGAAGGCGTGCTCGCTGCTGCCGCGCTGCGCTGTCTCGGGGGTAATTTTATGGGGCGGCTCAAACCGCGCAATGAGGACGAGATCAAGCGAGCTATGCAGATGGGATTTGACGACGTCAACAAAGTCCTCAAGATGGATGATCTCGTAAAAAACGATGACATTACGTTCGTTGCCACCGGGATCACCGACGGCGATCTCGTTCGAGGTGTGCGCTCATTCGGCAACGGGGCGCGGACGCACTCGATCATCATGAATAGCCACTCGAGCACGGTTCGCTTCGTTGAGACGGTTCATCGCTTTCGGGCAGAGCCGTTCCGGGTGCGTCAACACTGAGGCTGCTTTGGTATCTCACGCCGGACGCGATCGTTGACCGCGTCGTTGACGTGTCGCCGGAGCTGCTTGCGGCGTGGCACATTCGCGGCGTCACCCTCGATCTCGACAACACGATCGTTCCTTGGTACACGTCCACCCTCGAGCCAGGCATCGCTAAGTGGGTGCGCTCCGTAGCGGGCTTGGGGATCCGTCTGTGCCTCATCACGAACAACTATGGAGCGCAGAGCAAAGATGTCGCATCCGAACTTGAACTGCCCCTGGTGCGCGGCGCCCTCAAGCCACTGCCGGCCGCCTTTTCGCGCTGTCTGCGCACACTTGGGACCAAAGCACAGAACACGCTAGCGATTGGAGACCAGCTCTTCACCGATGTGCTGGGCGCAAAAATCGTCGGCATGAAAGCGGTCTACGTGCGCCCCCTTGCAACTCGTGCGTTTATCACGACGAGATTCTTGCGCATGATCGAGCGTCCGGTGTTCGCGCAATTGCGTCGAGCCGGCGTGCCGGGAGCGTGAACGTCCGGCAGGGGCGCTATGCGGTCATCGGCAGCCCGGTCGCGCACTCGCTCTCGCCGGTCATGCAGCAGGCAGCCTTCGCAGCGCTGCGTATCGATGCGACGTACGAGGCGATCGAAGCCACGAGCGACCGCGTTCCCGAAGTGTTTGCTCACTTGCGAGCGCAGCAGTACTCAGGCTGGAACGTGACCACGCCGCTCAAAGAAATAGTCATGTCGCTTGTCGATCGAGCGAGCCCAGAAGCGGCGACCGCACGCGCTGCGAATACCGTTCGTGCGGAAGATAGTGGAACTCTCACAGCGCACAACACCGATGGCGCCGGTTTCGTGCGGGCGATTCGCGAGCTGTGGTCTTGGGAACCGCGCGGCTCGACTGTCTTGATTTTGGGGACTGGGCCGGCGGCCCGCGCAATCGCAATTGCGCTGCGAAATAGCGGTGACCTCTCGCTCGCATGTTGGTCTCGCGACGCGGCGCGAGCGGCGCAGATCGCACCTCCTCCGGCGCGCATTGCAGACCTTGTCGTCTCAGCTTTGCCGGCTGATGCCGCGTTGCCGCCGCATATCGAGCAAGCGGCAAATGACGAGACGATGATCTTCGATCTCAACTATGGACGCGAGCGGTCGCCGGTTGCAGCCATGCGCGGGAGGCGGCGCAGCGATGGGCTGCCGCTGCTGCTGCATCAGGGTGCGCTTGCCTTTGAGTGGTGGACCGGCTTGACTGCGCCCCTGGAACAGATGCGCTCCGCACTCAAAAAAAACTTACCCCCCTTACGGGCGAGCGGGTGACTGGCTTTACGGCCGTGTGACCACCCTCATCATATGGAAAAGGGTCGCACGCCCTTTGCCCATAGACAGGGCTCGGGCAACAGGCTCGAAAAACCAGAAGCGGCCGGAAAATCACTTGTCGGCGCTGTCCCTGGAGGTGCTCGCAAGCCCTTCAGACCTTAGCGCAGATGCCGATAGGTATAGTGAGTCCGCTGCGAGCCAGTTTGGGGACCAGGCTTGCATGTGGTCCGGCTCTATTGTCCCGTGCAACGAATTGAGTAAGTAAATGGCAGCAAATGTAAGCGATCTCCTTGGCCTACGCATGGACGAGCTGATGCGTGTGACGATCGAGCGAGGCGCGTCGGATCTTCACATGAGCGTCGGCTTACCGCCCATGCTACGCATCGATGGCCGGCTCACACCGACGGAATTCCCCAAGCTCGTACCTGACGACACAAAACGACTTATCTACAGCATCCTCACCGACCAGCAGAAAGAAAAGTTCGAGAAGAATCTCGAGCTGGACTTTTCGCACGGTCTCAAAGGGTTTGGCCGCTTCCGTATCAACGCGTTTCGCCAGCGCGGCGTGATCGGCGCGGTGTTCCGCGCGATACCCTCGTCGGTGCCGGCGCTCGGCAGCTTGAATTTGCCGCCCGTCATGGGCGATCTCACCATGCGCCCGCACGGCCTCGTGCTCGTCACGGGACCAACCGGGTCGGGAAAATCAACCGCACTTGCCTCGATGATCGACGTCATCAACGCGACGATGGCGCGCCACATCCTGTCGATGGAAGACCCAGTTGAATATCTCCACTTCCACAAGATGTCGATCGTCAACCAGCGCGAGATCGGCCACGACTCGTACAGCTTCTCCAACGCGCTGCGCGCCGCGCTGCGCGAAGACCCGGACGTCGTCCTGGTCGGCGAAATGCGCGACATGGACACGATCGCGACGACGCTTACAATCGCCGAAACGGGCCACCTTGTGTTCGCCACCTTGCACACGTCCGACGCGGCACAAACCATCGACCGCATCATTGACGTGTTTCCAGCGCACCAGCAGCAGCAGATCCGCGTACAGCTTGCCTCGGTCGTCGAGGCAATCGTGTGCTTACGCCTCTTGCCGCACGCTTCGGGTGTGGGGCGCGTACCAGCGGCAGAGGTGATGATCGCGACGCCGGCCATCCGCAATCTGATCCGCGAGAACAAGACGCATCAAATTCACAACGCGATCGTGACGAGCCGGGGGATGCACATGCAGACCTTCGACATGTCACTGCGCGATCTCGTTCGCAAACACATGATCACAGAAGACGAAGCACTTGCGGCGTCCACGCATCCGGAAGAGCTTCGCAAGCTCATCGAAGGATCATAACAAAGGGGGACCTACACCATGCTCACATCACTTGCTTGGCTGCTCATCTTACTCGTCATCTTGGTCGTCGGACAGTCCGTCAGGCTCTAAGCCTCGAATTGACCGGCGCGCAGAACGATACTGACTATTCGAGGAACGTAACTCATGCCCAGTTTTGCCTATCAAGCTAAAGACGCCAGCGGCAAGTCCGTCAACGGCGTCATCGAAGCGGAGAACGAGCGCGTCCTACGCGCGAAGCTCCGCGAAATGAACTATTACGTCACCGGCATCACCCAGAAGCAGACCGTCGGCCTCAATGCTGACGTCGGCACGATGTTCGGCGGGATCGTCGGAAAGTTCAAGGGCGTCAGCGAGCAGGCGCTGGTCGTTTTCGCGCGCCAGTTTGCAACGATGATCAATGCCGGCCTCGCGATGGTACGCTGTCTTGACGTGCTGGGCATCCAAACAGAAGACGCGCAGCTCAAACCGGTCATCGTCCAAGTGCGGCGCGAGGTCGAGGGCGGCTCGACGCTTGCCAGCGCACTTGGGAAGTTCCCGAGAGTCTTTTCACCGCTGTTCGTCAACATGGTGCGTGCGGGTGAGCTGGGCGGTATCCTCGATGAAGTCCTCAATCGACTCGCAGGCTTCCTCGAGAAGGACTTCAACCTCAAGAAAAAAGTGAAATCCGCGATGACCTACCCGATGGTCATCCTTGTCATGGCCGTCGCCATCGTCATTTTCCTCGTCACGTTCATCTTGCCGACCTTCGTCAGCTTGTTCACCGGTATGAACATGAAGCTGCCGCTGCCGACCAAGATATTGATCACCTTTACCGAGGGTGCACGCAATCCGGTTGCCCTCGGCATCGCGATCGTCGTCATTATCATCCTGACGATCTTGTTCAAACGCTGGACGGCAACGCAAGCCGGTCGGTATCAGTTCGACAAGTTCAAGCTGAAGCTGCCGGTGTTCGGCATGCTCATCCGCAAAGTCGCGATCTCACGGTTCTGCCGCACGCTTGGCGCGCTGCTGCAGTCGGGCGTTCCCATCATGCAGGCCCTCGAGATCGTCGGCAAGGCATCCGGCAATGAAGTTATCGCCGAGACCGTGGGCAAGGTGCGCGAATCGGTCCGCGAAGGCGAATCGATCGCCGTGCCATTGAACCTCTCGGGACTCTTCCCGCCGCTCGTCACGCAGATGGTCGCGGTCGGTGAAGAAACCGGTAACCTCGACGGGATGCTTGGTAAGATCGCCGACTTTTATGACGTTGAGGTCGAGTACATGCTTGCCTCGCTAACGTCTCTGCTCGAGCCGATGTTGATTCTCGCGATGGGCTTCGTCGTCGGATTCATCGTCATCTCGGTCTTCCTGCCGCTGTACCAGATCATCGGCAACATCAAGTAACCATGGCTGTGCAGGCCCTGCACCCGCAGGGCAGCGATCCGGAATTCGACGCGTACGTTAAAACGCGTACGCTCGAGTTCCGCGACCGCATTGTGCTGGCGCACATGGGTCTTGTGAAATCGATCGCGGCGCATTACGGCGCCATGCAGGCGCAGCGCGATGACCTCGAGCAAGTTGGTTGCGTCGGTCTCATCAAGGCCGTTGAACGATACGATCCAGGCCTGGGCGTTCCGTTTGAAGCCTATGCGAGGACGGTCGTTTCGGGCGAGATATTCCACTATTTGCGCGACCTGGCACCAGTGCTGCGCGTGCCGCGCTGGTACCGCACCCTCAATCGCCGCCTGCACGAGTCTCACGACCGCCTTGTCATGACGCTCGGCCGCGAGCCCTCGCATGATGAGCTTGCAGCCGACATGAACATCACGATCGACGGCGTGAAAGAGATCCTGCGGCTGCGCGACTCCTATAACCTCATGTCGCTGTCGGATAAAGCGGAGGGCAACGACGGGCCTCCGCGCATCGACGCGATCCGCAGCGTACGCCCGCAGACGTTCCGGTTGCCCGTTGAGGACCGCATCGTGCTGGATAAGGCGCTCGAACAGCTCGCCGAGTTCGAGCGGCGGGTCGTGCACCTATTTTTCTACAAAGACCTCACACAGACCGAGATCGCCAGGCGGCTTGGGTTCTCGCAAAAGCACATCTCGCGCACGCTTGCCAACACTTTACGGAAACTTAAAGAAGACCTTCGTTGATCGTCCGTGTGCCCCACCACAAGCCGGTAGGCGAGGACGTTAGCCGGCTTGGGCTGCTGCTTGCCATCGTCATTGGAGCAGCGCTGCGCTTTTGGAATCTAACCCTGGCCAGCCAGCACACCGACGAAGCTTTTACCTTCGCCTTGAGCGCGCTGCCCGTTCCCGCGCTCTTGCATAACGTCATCGTCCACGATTTTCACCCACCGCTGTTCTATCTGTTCACGCATTATCTGATGGCGTGGTTTCCCAAGCCACAGTGGGACTATCGCTATATCACGTCGCTCTTTGGTTGTCTGACGATTGTCGCGACATGGGGAGCCGCCAGACGCATGTTCGGACCGCTCGCCGCCGCGATCGCCGCGCTGTGTGTAGCGCTCACGCCCGCGCTCGTGCAGCACGATCGCATGTACCGCATGTACGCGGTTACCGTCGCCCTTTGCACGCTTTCCTGGTGGTTGCTCCTCGAGATTGAGCGCAAAACCGGCCGGCGGCGCATCGTCATTGCGACGATGTATGCAATCGTCGCCGTCGCGTTGCCGCTCATTGATTACTTCGGGATCCTCATGCTTGCAGCTCAAGCGCTCTACGCCTTGACGCGACGGCGTGAGCTTTCGCCCGTGCTGCTGGGAATCGGTCTTGCCGCCATCGCGTTTGTGCCCTGGATAGGTGCACTGCGCGAGCAGCTGCCGCTCGCAGGGGTAACTCTGAGCAGGCCAGCCTTGGACATCGGTCTCGCAAACAGCGTCGCGGGTGCGTTTGCAGCGGGAACGCCGTCGCAATGGTTTGGGTGGCCGGGCGGTGCGCTTGCAGCGCTTCTGGCTGTCACAGTGCTGGCTGTGGCGGGAGCGTGGTTGGGCCGGCGCAGCGCGCTGCCATTCTGGCTGAGCGTTCTTGCCATTCAAATCGCCGGATCAGTACTTATCGGGAAGAATCTTGCTTACTTTCCGCGCTATCTGCTTGTCGACATTCCGCCGATATGCATCGCCGTTGGGCTGGTACTCGCAACGCTTGCCGCCTCTCGTTTTCGGTTTGTTGCAGCAGCGCTGGGCGCCGCACTGCTTGCATTTTTTGGGTTCACGGTTTCGAATGTGGTATTTGAACCATACTACCAGTTTCCCGATTGGTACGCAGTCAATGCGCTCATCCTTGCGCATGAAGAGCCCGCGGACGCCATCGTGCTCGATGCGGGGTACGAATCGCTCGTGGTGCGTAACTATACGGCGTTTCGAGGTCACACAACGCTGACGTTTATGAATCCGGGCGATTTTGGTTCGATTCTGTCGTGGATCGCACGGCACCCGAGCCGGCGCATTTGGTACATCGAGCATCAAAATTTCTATTGGGATGCGCAACGGCGCATCGCATCCTCACTTGCGATGACGCGCCGCGCTCTCGTGAGCAAGCAGTGGCAGCACCGGCTTGCTGTCGATGGTGTCTCGGTGACGCTCTTCGACAAAGCGCCGGACCTGCCGATGACCAGAGTACGGTGAATTCCTCCGGCGCACGTCTTTGGTTCGCGCAGGCTGCTCGTCGCTACGGGTGGCTTGCGATCGCGTTGCTGCTGGGAGCGCTGTGTCGTTTCTGGGATCTCACCGGCCCGAGCCTTTTTATCGACGAGGGCTTCGTCTTTCACATCAGCGAGCACGCACCCAAAGAGATATTGCAGCTTGTCGCCTATACGGACTTTCACCCGCCGCTTTTCTATCTCGTCACGCACTATCTCATGGGATTGCTGCATTGGCAGCCCTGGGACTATCGCTATTTCACTGCAGCGTTTAGCTTAACGGGGATTGCGGCGACGTGGGCCATCGCACGGCGCTCCTTCGGCGATGGCGTTGCCGCGGTTGCCGCGCTTGCGCTTGCGCTCGAGCCGGCGCTCATTGAATTTGACCGCCTCTATCGCATGTACGCGGTGCTTACCGCACTCGGAGCGGTCTCGTGGTGGCTCGTTCTTCGCGCCAGCGCGGCGCAGGGCCGGTCACGCATCGCGTGGTGGCTCGCGTACGGCGTCACGGCCGTGGTGCTCCCCTACATTCACTACGTAGGTGCGCTCGTCGTCGCAAGCCAGGGTCTCTACGCGCTCACAGCGTTGCGGCGCATGTGGCCCGTGCTCGTGTGCGGCATGCTCGCGTTGCTTGCGCTCGTGCCGTGGATGTGGGCCATCAAAATTCAGTACCCCCACGGCGGCTATGTGATCCGCCTCGACTCACCCGAATTCTCGTGGCCGCACGTCATTCGGGCGACTATCGCCTACGGCTTACCGATCGATTGGCTGATCAAGCCAACATTCGATGCTGTCTTCAGTGCCTGCGTCCTCATCGTCGGTTGTGCTGGGGTCTATCTCGGCCGCAGGAGCGTGCTGCCGTTTTGGTGCGCGCCGATCGTCGTTCAAGTCGCAGCGTCGCTCTTGACGGGTAAAGATCTCGTCATCCCCCGGTATTTGTATGTCTACGTACCCGCGTTGTGCATTGCACTCGGAGTGGTGGTCGTTGGGCTCTTGCGCACGCGATACCGCGTCGCGGGTACTGCCGTGCTGGCGTTGTACATCGGCTTGAGCCTGATAAGCGTATACGATCTCATTTTCGTCCAGTTCTACCAGTTTCCCGATTGGTACGGGATTAATACGCTGCTGCTGCAGCACGAACGCAAAAATGACATTATCGTCATGGACCAAGGCGCGGAATATTGGGTTGTGCGTGACTTCACCGGGTTCCGCAATCACCAGATGCAGGCCCCCGCATTGCCATCCGATCTTGATTCGACCGTCGCGTGGCTTGCAGGCTATCCGAAGCGGCGAGTCTGGTATATCGAAAACCAACCCACCTTTACGGATGCGGGGCACAGAGTTGAAAAAGCACTCGATGCTTCGCGCCCCGCGCTCGGCCGCTGGCGACAACCGCGTGCCTTTCGCGAAGACATCGTGCGCGTTGTTCTCTACGGTCCACGCTTTGCGTCCGCTGGCAAGAAAAGTGTCGTCAAGACGAAGTCGCCGTAACCCGATTGCGTCGACCGCCAGGTCACGTGCCGCGGATGCGTGCGGGCAAGGATTGAGAACGCCACGCGCTGGGGATCGGACAGCTCCGACTCGTAATCGATAAACCACACGCGCGGCAGCTTCGCTGCTTGCGTCGCCAGCTTCGCGGCCTCGTCCTGGTCGGCTATGAGAAAGAGCGAAGGGCTCCTCGCAGCCTTCGATCCGATGAGCGCGTAGTACGTCATGGAACCATCAAAGACAACTCCATCGTTCGGCTGCATTTTTGGGTCCAAGAAGCGCCGATACGCGGTCCAGTCAACGGGCATGTATTGAGCGAGGAAGTGCTTGTCGATCGTTCCCGCCGTCATCATCACCACCAAGGCCGCGACAAATCCGAGGGCAACCGGTCGAAGCCGTGTCTGCCAGAGCTGGTCTACGACTATGAGGACCACAAATACGAGGGCAGGGATAGCTTGGAGAAGATAGCGCTGGCCGATCAGCAACTTACCGGAGACCGAAGAGTAAAGAATCTGAATTGCAAGCGGTGCCAAAAGAGCGAGGATAAGCCAGCGGCGCTGAATGACGGCAAGTCCCAGACCCGCAATGATCACGATCCAGAGCAACACCCCCAGCAGCGGCGAGAATTCGAGCGACGGCGGCAGCCCGTCGACGAGCAGAACCGGTGCCGCCTGCCACAGCTCTGACAGGTGGCCGTGCATTGCATTGTAGGCTGTGCCACCGAGCGGATACTGAATCAACAAGATGGGTATCCACGGCGCAAATGCGACGAATGCCAAAGCTAGCGCCAGCCAAAAACCGGCCCGCCGCGGGTAAAAGATGCCGACATATGCGATCTGCACGGCGAGCGTGAAGAATGCGAGATACTGCGTGTAGAGGAGAAGTATAAGGCTGAGACCGTACGCGACCCACCGGGCAGGCCGACGCGGTTCATCGAGCGCCCAGAGCAACAAAGCCCACGAGATCATGCAGAGCGACCACAACAGCGCGTACATGCGGAACAACCCGTCAAAGAAGACGAGCGACGGATTGATTGCCACAAACAGCGTTGCAAGCACCGCCCACCGAGGAATCATACGGCGTGCAAGCACATAGGTGGCCGCCACGCCGGCAACGCCAAACATCACGCTGACGATTCGGAACAGATAAGCCCGGTTGGAGAACGCGAAGAGGGCATGGCCGATCACGTAGACGAGCGGCGGGTGGAAGTCGCCATTTTTGAGCAGGTCGATGATGCCGGGCAACCGGTGTGATGCGATAAAGAAGGTGAACGCTTCGTCCGGCATCGTGGCGTGGTGAAAGAGGCCAACAGCGCGCGCTAACAATGCGTACGCGAGAACAGCGACAAGAATCAAGCGCTCTCGTATGGTGGTCCCGGTCAGCGGCTTCTGCGAACCCATCTACTACATTTTCGGCAAAACGGTCGTGACTATAGTCACAACCGCGGTTGAGGTGTGTTATTATACACAGCTCATGTCGATTATATAGGCACATCGGGCATTACGGTAAGGGGAATAGTGCGAGGCAAAATGACTCGGTCGCTCCAGTATGGTTTCACGCTTATCGAGTTGATGATCGTGATCGCCATTATCGCGATTCTCGCGGCCATTTTGATTCCGAACTTCTTGCACGCACGCAATGAGTCGGTCACAGCGGCCTGCGAAGGCAACGAGAAACAGCTTGCGACGGCCGAAGAGGAATACTCGGTCGACAACGGCGGCGCGTATGCTTCGTTGTCAGTCCTGACGACCCCGTACATCTCCGTGGTGATCACGGATCCCGTTTCGAAGGGTAACGCCTACAAAGTCGTGATCCCGGGCACAGGTTCGAATGGTTCGTACGAGATCGACGATTCCGGCGGACATGACACGACCACAACGACAAGCCTGACCCAAACAGGTGGTGCTGCTTGCACCGCGTGCGCAAGCGTCATCTACGCACAAGCCTCAGGCATCCACGGCAACTAAGCGAGTAAGCAACGTCACATTAACGTGCGGCGTCAGCGCCGTAGTTTTATGTCTATACGGTGCGTGCGAGTTTGCCGATAACATATATGGGTCCCAGTTGTGGACTATGGGCGTTTTGTGGCTGAGGTCACAGCAACACGGCGTCTAGGTCCAGGGCGACTTGGGAATTACAAACAATGGGGGAGAGGGCATTACGCGCTTCCAGGTATCGTTGCGGGTCGGGTGATCCGTACAGGCGCGGCGCCGGCGCAAGCTGGTGTCCCTGATGGGCAGAGACTCGTCCGCTCACTCAAAGTGAATTCACATAAAGCGAAAGGGTTATCATCTTCATGAAGAAACTTCAGAAAGGCTTTACGCTCATCGAATTGATGATCGTAATTGCCATTATCGCAATTCTCGCAGCCATTTTGATTCCGAACTTCTTGCACGCACGCAATGAGTCGGTCACAGCGGCATGCGAAGGCAACGAGAAACAGCTTGCGACGGCCGAAGAGGAATATTCGGTCGACAATGGCGGCGCGTATGCTTCGTTGACTGTCCTGACAACTCCGTACATCTCCGTAGTCATCACCGACCCGGTCTCCAAGGGTAAGGCGTACACAGTCGTTATCCCCGGCACCGGCGGTAATGGCTCCTACGAGATCGACGATTCCGGCGGACATGACACGACCACAACCACAAGCCTGACCCAAACAGGTGGTGCTGCTTGCACCACGTGCGCGAGCGTCATCTACGCACAAGCCTCAGGTATCCACGGTAAGTAACTTCGCAGCGGCGAATCGGAGAAGCCGGTCGGCAACGATCGGCTTTTCTACTTCTTCAGGTGACCGCCGTCACAACACGTACCGACCGGTCCTGGTCGATAATACTGTTGGGTATATCAGTAAGTGGAGGTCGGCCAGACGAACTCAATTATGACAATCAACAAACGTGGCTTCACGCTCATCGAGCTGATGATCGTGATCGCCATCATTTCCATCCTCGCTGCGATTCTCATCCCAAACTTCATGCATGCGCGCAATGAATCGCAGACAGCCGCGTGCGAGATGAATGAGAAGATGCTGGCAACCGCGGAGGAAGAGTATTCGGTCGACAATGGTGGCGGCTACGCCCTATTTTCGAGCCTCACCACGCCATATCTGACTACAGTTCCGACAGACCCGGTCAAAAAAGGCAGTGCGTACACGATCACGATCGCGGCGGGTGCGTATGGTTCGTACCAGATCACGGATGCGGGCGGTCATGATTCAACCACGATGACGACGATCACACAAGACGGAAGCTCCACGCCATGCTCTGCCTGTACCTCCGTGGTCTGGGATCAGAATACCGGCATACGAGGAAAATAGCGGGGCGGCCACGCACGAGAGCGCGTGCTACAGATATTCATGCTTGCGGTCGCGGCTCTCTTCGGGCTCGCGATCGGTTCATTTTTAAACGTCATTATTTATCGGGTACCGCGCGGCGAATCGGTGGCGTTTCCTGCTTCGCACTGTACGTCATGCGGACACGCACTTGCCTTACGAGACAACGTTCCCGTGTTGGGATGGCTTGCGCTGCGCGGGCGCTGCCGTTACTGTAAAACCTCGATTTCATCACGGTATGCGCTCGTCGAGCTTATGACCGCGCTGCTCTTTGTGCTTTCGGTTCTTGAATTTGGCGCAAGCCTGCAAGCTGTGTCTGCGGCGCTGCTCAGCGCGTTTCTGATCGTCACGGTTTTTGTCGACATCGATCATTTATTGATTCTCGACGCGGTGACCGTCCCTGCCGGCATTATCGGATTCGTCATCGCTGTGGCACTCGGTCATGCTCTGTCAGCGTTGGAAGGCGCAGCTCTCGGAGCCGCGCTCTTCGGCGCAATTTACGTCATCACACGCGGCGCGGGCCTCGGTCTCGGGGACGTCAAACTGGCGGCCGCTTTGGGAATCTTTCTCGGCCTGCACAATTCTATCGCGGCGTTTGCCGCAGCATTCGTTATCGGAGCCGTTCTCGCAATACCCGTCCTTGCAATGCGACGGCGAAGGGGGCGGGACGTGCTGCCGTTTGGCCCGTTTCTCGTTATCGGCGCTCTCATTTTGACGTTCGCACCCGACCTTGTGTTCGCTCCGTATGGAGCCTATCAGCACTTCCTGTACCGCCGTCTGGACGACGGGTTAGGCTAGCTGGCGGGCGACTCAAGGTCGACCGCTACGGGGCCCGGCCGGCGCCCTACACAGGCCGCCTGTGATTGCCGATACTAGAGGTGAAGCGCTGGGTATACCAACGCTCTCGCGAGCGATAACTTGTCGCCGCAATTTTGACGTGTTGGAGCCAATTCGACGTGCAGAGAACATTCGATAAACCGCTCGACGCCGACTTATTGAAAAAGGTCCCCCTCTTTGCTGAATTTGGCGATGAGGAACTTGCAGCAGTTGCGTCTCTCGTTCAGCCGCGCCGTTTTGCGAAACATGCGGTGTTGGTGTATGAAGGCGATCCCGGTGATGCTCTATACATTGTGGTGAAAGGCAACGTCGCCGTGACGCGTCTTTCCAACGAAGGCAAAGAGAGCATCCTCTCAATTCTCAAAGAAGGTGACTTCTTCGGCGAAATGGGCGTGCTCGACGCGTCACCTCGCTCGGCCACGATCAAAGCGCTGGGAGACGTCGAAGTAGCAATCCTCTCGCGCAAAGACTTTTTGGATATGCTCGCGCGCAGTGCACAGATGAGCTTACGACTCGTGCTCACGCTGTCCTCACGCTTGCGAGCAACCAACCAGGCGATCCAGGCTGCCTCGTATCAGGATATCCGCACGCGGCTCGCGTCCTTGCTCATCAATCTCGAGAAGAACTTTGGCGAGCGCGTCGAGGGCGGCACGCGCCTCACGTTGCGTCTTACCAACCAGGAAATGGCGAACATGATCGGGACCACGCGCGAGACCGTCAACCGCATGCTGAACCGCTTCTGGGATGAAAAGCTCATTGACATGCGCACCGCTAACGTAGTTATCACGGATCACGACAAGCTGCAAGCGATCCTGCGCTAGGCGTCAACTCTCCAGTACAGCGTGATATAGCGGCAAGCGGTCGAGTCAAGCCGACCGCTAGATGACTGGCCGCCACGTTTCTCTGCACCGGTGTCCCGTGCCGCGGCCCGTAGTCAAAACCAAGCCCTAGAGCACATCCGACTCGTCCAATGGGCGAAGATCGAATAAATGTTCTAAATTCCACCCCTCCAGTGCCGATGAAAATTAATGAGGAATCTCTCTCAGAGGCCCCATCCACAAGCATTTGGTGGGTGGTTACGAGAGGCTAGGCGTTTATGTCGTTCCTGAGCAAGTTCTTATCGCGCGGCGGCAACAAATATATTGGCATCGATTTCGGCTCACACGAGCTGAAGGCGGTGCAGTTTGGCGGTTCATCGCGCGGCGCAGTGCTCGAGCACGTCTATCGCGTCAGCACTCCGGCGAACAGCATTAAAGACGGCGTCGTCAGCGATCCGCAACTTGTGGGCGAAGCGCTGCGGCAGCTCGTGGCCGACGGCGCGTTCACCGCTCGCAGAACGATCAGCGCGGTTTCCGGCCCAACCGTCGTCGTCCGACAGGTAACGATGCCGGTCATGAGCGAGCGCGAACTTCGCGACTCAACAAAGTACGAGGCGGAGCGCTTCTTGCCGTACTCCGTCGACGAAGCACAGATCGACGCAAAAATTTTAGGCAAGGCTGACGACGGTCAGAACATGGACGTCCTCATCGTCGCAGCGCAAAAAGATCTCGTCACGTCGCAGATGAGTGCTCTGCAGTTCGCCGGGCTTTCGCCCGCGGTCGTCGAGGTCGAACCGTTTTCCATGGTGCGCGCGATGATTGCGCCTGAAGATCCCCAGTACGAGCAAAACGTCGCGGTGATTAATGTCGGCGCGGCGTCCACGAGCATCAACATCACCAAGGGCGGCCACGTGCCGTTTACGCGCAACGTTCCCATCGGCGGTAACGCGATCACGAAGGCGATCGCCAACGGTCTGAACGTGTCGATGGAAGACGCCGAGAAGATGAAGCGCGAGAAGGCGCGCATCCTCTCGCAGCAAGACACAGGCCCCGTGCCTCCGACGGTCACGAGAATCTTCAACGTGATCACTCCGCCCCTGACAGAGCTTGTGACAGAAGTACACAAGTCACTCGATTATTTTAGAACGCGGTTCCGCGGCGAGACGATCGAATCAGTCATTCTCGGCGGCGGATCGAGCCGTCTTGAGAATCTCGATGCGTTTCTTAGCCACGAGCTCGGCTTGCCGGTCGTGCTCGCCAATCCGCTCGAGCGATCGATCCACGATCCGGCGGACTTCCCCGCAGAATTCCTTCGCGATGCCGGCCCGTCGATGATCGTCGCCGCAGGGTTGGGCAAGCGCGACCTCGCGACTGATGGTCGCGCGGGGGCAGCAGCGTGAACACGTTCTCTCCAGTAGGAGCACTCTCGTGATCGATATCAACCTACTTCCATCAGCGCAACGTCGCACGGTTTTCACCTTCGATCGCACGTTTTCGATCGGAGTTGGGCTCTTGGCTGCGCTCCTGTTGATCGTGATCGTTTTCGATGTGGTCGAGAACGTTCGAATCAACAACTTGAACACCCAGATCGCTGAATGGTCGGCGAAGCTGGCGGAGGTGCAGGCCGAGGTCAAACAGGTTGACGACCTCAAGGACCAGGTTGCGCAGCTCCGCGCGAAAGCCGATTTGCTCGAACGCATCAAGCAAAGCCCGCTTCAAGTCGCCGAAATCCTCACCGATATCGGCAACAACACACCACACGGCGTCTGGTATAGCAGCGTCACGGTAACACATCCTACGGCCGGCGGCTCAGTAACGCTGGCAGGCGACACTTCAACCTATCGAGAGGTTGCGGATCTCATGTTGAACCTCGACGGGTCGCCCATTTTTGGGGACGCCGTCCTGACGACGAGTTCGCAGACCGTCTCACCTACTGCGCCCAATGGCGGTGACGTACAGTTCTCCGTCATCGGCACTCTCAGCCCCGCGGTGATCGGGAGCGGCCAATGAATCAACAAGAGCCAAATCTAAACCGGATCTTCATCGTCGTCGGCGTGCTCGCGCTTGTCGCGATCGGCGCGTACTTCATGGTTGTCCAGCCGAAGCTTCAGCAAGTAGCGCAGTCGCAGGCACAACTCGACAGCTTGCACGCGCAGTACGACGATCTCAAACGAGTGGCCGACCAAAAACCCCTGTATCTTGCGCTCATTCGCCAGGTCCAGGCAAGGCTTACGGGCGTGGAGCTGTCCGCAGATCCTCGCGCATACGTTCCGTCGTACCTCAAACAAATCGAGGACTTGGCAAAGCGCGATGGCTTGATCGTAACGGCAGTCGTGCCGCAGGCGACGGCGACGCCCGCCTCGGGCGCGCCCGCTGCACCCGCAGCCGTTGCGACGGTTAACCCCGCGATCCAAGGTGCTGTCGGCATCAACCCTGTGTCCAAAGCTGCGGGAGCTCGCAATGCCGCCAACGCCGTCGCACAGAACGAGAACACTCAAATGGCGCAGGGCGCCGCGCCGGCTGCCGGCGCATCGCCTTTGCCTGGCGCACCCGCAGCTGGTGGAACGACGGTAAGAGCTGGGACAACCACCTCGCCGCGCGTTAACGCGCAAGTCTACCTGAGCCAGTCATTTGAAGAGGTGCCGATCAACATGGAGTTGAGCGGCACGTACACCGACCTTCAGAAGTTTTTGCGCGACCTCAATAAGTTCCCAAAGCTGCTCGGACTCGGCAGCGTCACGCTCACCTCGCAACACGCTTCAATCGGCGAAACGCCGAAGCTGCACATCGTGCTGCCCATCGTGGCATACCGGTTGAGCCCGAACGGGCCACCGCCGGCACCGCTAGCACCAGCGACGGGAGGCCAATAGTCAGATGAAAACGCTCGCTGTCGCAGCACTATCCTCGGTCGCGCTCGCACTCGCCGCGTGTTCGAGTAGCGCTCCCGCGCCAGGGCCCGTGGCAGGCCGGCCGCTCGATACGTCCACGCCGCCGCCCGTCACGACGACACCGGTACCAGTCGTGAAGGCGAAACCCGTACAAGGCGCAGGGCGAGTCGATCCATTTGTCGCGCTCTTTGGACCGCCCACCGGAGGCTCGACACCCAAAGTCGCGGTGTCGACCTTCCCGAACATTCCCACGCTGCCCGGTTTTGAAAATGCTCCCGGTGCTGGCGGGCCATGGCAATCCGTCAAGCTGACGGGGATCATGCAAAGTGGTGGCTACGTGGCGATAGTTGAAGCCGACGGCAAGTCGTATTTCGTTCGGCCAGGCGATCGCGTTGATGATAAATTTCGCGTCATATCCATCGGTCCAGATTACATAACGCTCGGAACAGAAAAAGAAGAGCGACACTTCTCGCTAGGGGGTTAAACAATGCATCGGCATCTTCGGTTGACGTCGGCCTGGCTCATAGGGTGCGCCGTCGTATTCGTCGGTCTGGCATCTCCGCAGCCTGGCCGAAGCGCCGACAATGCGATTAGAGACGTCTCCTACGCAAAACGAGACGGGTCATTTGAATTGTCGGTGGCGGCATCGGGTCCGGTCACGACACGCGTGAGCCGGTTTTCGGTGGACGCCAAAAGCGACATCGTCGACCTGGTCGTTGATGTGTCGCCCGCATCTTACGATGGCCAAACCAAGGTCATCGGTTTCTCGAAAGGGCAATTGCAACAGGTTCGCGTCGGACAGCTTTCGCAAAATCCGGCTGTCATGCGCATCGTCATCGAGTCAACGGGATCGCCCAAATACGACTTGACCAATGCGGCCGGCCATCAGGTCAAGCTTGCCGTCGCAACTAACCAGGTCGCATTCGCGCTGCCGGCCCCGGAAGCCGCATCCGCAGCTCGGCAAGCCAAGAACCGTCACGACACAGCTGTCACCAGTGCTGGCGCAAGCGCGAGCACAGGATCGCCGGCTCACACAACTTCTGTTGCAAAGGCCCCAGCCCCCAAGCCCGCTGCGGCACACGCGGCTGCTCTCGCGCGGACTGTGGCGCTGGCTTCAGCTGCGAAGCCGAAACCAGCGGTAGCGTCCACGCACTCAGCGGCATCGTACGCGCACGTGTCCGTCGCTCACGTTTCCGTCGCCCACGTTGTGGCGAAAGCCGCGCCGCCGGCACGACCGGCCACGCCCGTTGTGGTGGCCGTGGCGACGCCCAATCCATGGTTGCCGGGCGGCAAGTACTACTGTAAGGTTGGCGCACGGGTGCCTTCGACAGGAACGATGGCGTCTCATGAAAGAGCGCCGGGGAGCTCGCGCGCACCGGGTGCATACGCCCCGCCGCCACCGGACATGAGCATGGCCGCCGGTCCTCGCACGGTCAATCTCGACGTGAAGAACGCTGACATCCTCGATGTACTGAAGCTGCTTGCAAACGAGAGCGGACAGAACATCGTGGCGACCCAAAACGTGAAAGGCACCGTCACGCTGTCGCTGCACGACGTGCCTCTTTCGACGGCGCTCGACCTCATCGTGCGGACGAACGGACTTGACTACCGCAAGATGGGCAACATCTACGTTGTTGGTACGAGTGACGACCTCAACCGGGAGTTTGGCTCGGCTGGTCAGGAGTCAACGCAGACCGTTGCATTCCCGATCAAGTACGCTACGCCGGCAGATCTGGCCAAGCAACTTGCAGGCGTCATTCCGCCAAGCTCGTTCACGATCGATCCACGCACGGACACGGTGATCGTGAGCGGCACGCCTTCGATTATTCAGTCTGCGCGGAACTTCCTCGCGCTGGTTGACGTGCCTGCGCCGCAAGTGGTGTTTGAGGTGAAGGTTCTTGACATCACGCACAACGGCAACGCCAACGTCGGTGTGGACTTCAACGGTTCGTCTCCGCTCGATCTGTTCGAGAACTGCTTAGCGTGCCCGCCAGGCACCGTAGTTCCCGTGCAGACGTTCAGCGGCAACCCGATCGCACCGCAGCCGTTCACGCGTAACGCTCTTTTCATCGGCGCGACGCTGAACTACCTGATCACGCATCAGGAAGCGCAGCTGCTCGCGAACCCGCGGGTGGCAGCGCTCGACAACCAGCAGGCAAACTTGCTTGTCGGCCAGACGTATCCGCTCGTGTACTATAGTCCGCAGTCTGGACAGTTCCAGGCGCAGTACATCGACATCGGCGTGAAGCTCATCATTACGCCGGTGGTCAACACGGACGGCTACATTACGACGACGATGCACGTTGAGCGCAGCTTCATCACCGGTCTCGTGCAGCAGTTCCCGATTCTCGACAACCGCAAAGTGGACTCGATCTTGCGCGTCAAGGACGGCGACACGATCGTGCTTGGCGGCCTGCTCGACGACGAATCGACCGTGAGCATCGACAAGGTGCCGCTGCTTGGGGATATCCCGATTCTCGGGGCGTTCTTCAAGAACGTGAAGCGGACAAAGACGCATCAGGAAGTCGTCTTCCTGATTACCCCACATATTACAACCGAGCACTAAACGTTCGGTCGCTGAACCAACAAGGCCGCGGTGCGTACCGCGGCCTTGCTATTTTCGCGAGAACGGACCTAAAGGTCCGTTGCTACCAAAATACTAAACGAAATATCTATGATTAAATATATGACGGCGGGCGAATCGCATGGTCCCGCGCTTGTCGGTATACTCGACGGACTGCCCGCGGATTTGGCTATCGACGTCAGCGCGATCAACGCCGCGCTCGCGGCGCGTCAGGGAGGCCACGGCCGTGGCGCACGGATGAAGATCGAGCACGACAGCATCGAGATTCTCGCTGGCATTCGCGGCTCGCGAACCCTTGGCTCGCCAGTTGCCATCCTCATTCGCAATCGAGATTTCGAGAATGTCAGAACGCTGATGGACCCGTTCACAGGTTCTGGCGAGCCGATCACCCGGCCCCGGCCCGGACATGCAGACTTTGCCGGCGGACTGAAATACCGGCACCGCGATCTGCGCAACGTCCTCGAACGGGCGAGCGCGCGCGAGACCGCCATGCGCGTCGCGCTCGGCGAGATTGCGCGTGCGTATCTGGCTGTGTTCGGCGTCACAGTGCGCTCGCACGTCGTGCAAATAGGCG
>Ga0207416_1000967_pt1 | contig 42325 bp, 33 predicted proteins | sample PaiPotPPM11metaG_FD_184107 | JGI IMG/M metagenome (GOLD analysis project Ga0207416, IMG submission 184107) | Iron sulfur acid spring bacterial and archeal communities from Banff, Canada, to study Microbial Dark Matter (Phase II) - Paint Pots PPM... ...
CATATATATAAGAAAAATTAATCATATTAATAACCTTCCCTAAACAAGAAAGCTATGGTATTGTTTAATTTAGGAGGCGATGACTTGGCATACGATCAAATTGCACATCTCACACAAGAAACCCCACTGATCAGAGTAGTGCGAGAATGCCAGGCACATACTCTTCAAAACTATATTCGTAAAGGAGCAGACATTTGAAAGTCATTTCTCGGCATTATCTACACAGTTTTATTCTTCTCTTATTGTGCTCAGTCGCTCTGGGAGCATGCGGTAATAACAATAGCACGACCAGCAGTAACAATCGGACCAGCGCACCAATTACTGTCCATCTGGCCTATTTTCCTAACCTCACTCATGCTGTTGCATTGGTCGGTGTCGCACGTGGCAGCTTCCAGCATGCTATTGGGTCGAACCATCTCGATACCAAAACATTCAATGCTGGCCCCGATCTGATTAATGCCCTGCTCGCAGGATCGATTGACATCGGCTATGTTGGCCCTAATCCAGCTATCAATGGCTATATCACCAGCCATGGGGGACTACAAATTATCTCTGGGGCTTCCAGCGGTGGAGCTCTGCTGATTGTTCGGTCAGGGGCTAATATTAACAGCACGCAGGATCTGAACGGTAAAAAGCTTGCTGACCCGCAAAATGGCGGCACACAGGATATCTCGCTGCATCACTATCTACAAGAGCATGAGCTAAAAACAAGCGATCAAGGCGGAACTATCCAAATTATACCTACCGACAACTCGAACATTTTAACAGAATTTAAGCAGGGCCAGATCGATGGTGCATGGGTGCCTGAGCCCTATGCCTCACGGCTCATTGTAGAAGACCATGGGCAGGTCTTTGTTGATGAGCGCACCCTGTGGCCTAACCACAAATTTGTGACGACTAACGTCGTTGTTCGTAAAGCATTCCTTGATCAGCATCCCGACATTGTGAAGGAGTTCTTGCAAGCCGATGTAGAGACCGTACAATATATTCAGAGCAATCCTGACGATGCTAAGAAGCTAATCAACAGCCAGCTTCAGATACTGACAGGTAAGCCTCTTTCATCAGCGGTACTAAATCAAGCCTTGAAGAATCTGGACCTTACCTACGATCCACTTGCATCAACGCTCTTTCAAGCTGCTGATAATGCGTATGCATTGAAGCTTCTGAAAAGCAAACCAGATAAGGGCATTTACGATCTGGATCCTCTTAACGCAGTTCTTGTAAGCAAAGGATTAACGAAAGTTTCAGCGTCCTGAGGTAACTCCTTAGATACCAATCGAGGGCTGTCACGCGATTTACCGCCGTGCCCCCTTGGGGGTGTCACCTTTAGGTGATCGCCAATCGATAGGGGCCCAATTCACCGTGTCACCTTTAGGTGATTGCGCCCGTATCTCCTGAGAAGGATTTGTCCATGAGCCAACAAATAGCGACAACACCGCAGCAATTTGAGTATCGCGGGGAGGATGCACAAGTCCTTCCAGCAGGCAAAGTTACGCTACATGTTGAGAACGTAAGCAAGACTTTTGTTAGCAAAGGGCGTATTGTCGAGGCACTACGCCCAGTCGACTTGAAAGTTGCTGCAGGCGAGTTTGTCTGCTTTCTTGGTCCTAGCGGCTGCGGAAAATCTACCTTGCTGAGCATTATTGCTGGTCTGCAAGAGCCTACTACTGGCAGAGTCTGGGCCAACGGTAAACAAGTCAAGGGTCCCGGCACTGATCGCATCTTGCTTTTCCAGGAAGCGGCACTCTTTCCATGGCTCGATGTCCAACGCAATATCGAATTTGGTTTGCGGCAAGCCGGTATCAGGGCTCGTGAGCGTGCCGCCATTGCTCACAAGTTCATCGAAACTGTGCACTTGAAGGGCTTCGAACGCAGCTATGTCCATCAACTTTCTGGCGGCATGCGCCAGCGTGCTGCTATTGCACGTGCCCTGGCCATCGACCCAGCCATTCTGTTGATGGACGAGCCCTTTGGCTCATTAGACGCATTCACCCGCGACCGTCTACACACTGAACTGGAATCGATCTGGGCTGAAACACAGAAAACCATTCTGTTTGTAACCCATAACGTCCGTGAAGCAGTTGCTCTCGGTGATCGCGTTCTCGTCTTCGCTCCACGCCCTGGACGCATTGTGCGCGAATTCCGCATTGATCTTCCGCGTCCGCGCAGCTTGGAAGATCACAACCTCGTAGACCAATCGGCAGAGATTCTGCAAGTATTGCGTAGTGAAATGGTCGCCAACGAAGAGGAGGAAAACGATGGCACAGGTCGTTAGCGAGATAAAGCACCATTCAACGCCTCAATGGGGAGCCAAAGTACTACGCCAGATTGCATTTTACCTAGTCTTGTTGCTCGTATGGCACAAGCTTGCCACCAGCAACCTCTGGAGTCCTGGTACCTTCGCTGGTCCTCTTGACGTGTGGGGCACACTCGTTGAACGCTTCCAAAATGGCACACTGATCACTGCCATTGCTGTCAGTCTGCGCCGCCTTGCAATTGGGTACTCAATTTCTCTCGTCTTAGGCATCATCCTCGGTCTAGCCATTGGCCTTAACCGCTACTTCGATGAGACCCTGGGCTCTCTGATCCTAGGCTTTCAAGCTCTGCCAAGCGTTTGCTGGACGCCATTTGCCTTACTCTGGTTTGGTCTGAGTGAACAAGCTATGATCTTTGTAGTTGTCATGGGGGCACTGTTCTCTATTACTCTCGGCGTTGACGCGGGCATCAAGAACACACCACCAGTCTATATTCAGGCAGCTCGCAACATGGGTGCCCATGGCATTGCTCTGGCTGCCCAGGTTATTCTACCAGCAGCTTTGCCGAATATAATCGTAGGCTTAAAGCAAGGTTGGTCTTTTGCCTGGCGGTCGTTGATGGCAGCCGAACTCATTTATATCACAGTCAGCCTGGGCGGACTGCTGGAGAACGGACGTGACTTCGTCGATGCTTCACTGATGTTTGCCGTTATGTTGGTGATCATTGTACTCGGAGTACTCATTAATAGTTCAATCTTTGGCCCATTGGAGCGAATCGTTCGGCAGCGCTGGGGATTGCAGAAATAGCGACTCAAGCAGCTCGGGCAATAAATTGTCCAACGGACCCGATTTACCGTGTGCCCTTTGGGTATCACGTCCGCTGGGGCAATGCTTGTAATAGTGGCTCAACAGGGTCAGGTGACGCACTTGTAACCTGTGAGGCAAAGTAATCAACAAAGAGCGGGTGGATAAAGCGATAACCTCCTCCAACGCGCTGGAGCAAAGTACGCTCAGTAGCCTCCTCAAGGAAGCGGACATAATGCCAGGGCATGGCTCCATTTCGGTAGAGGATATAGCGGAGCACATAGTGACAAACATATGCTCTTGCACCGACGATCTGAGCAATCAAAACCCCTAAGAAAACCCCTAAGAAAACCCCTAAGATCAGCCCATGCACTGGTCCCCCCATCCGCCCTCCAATTAGCCCAACAATAAACCCGACAATCAGCCCTCCGACTAGCCCGAAGCAAAGAGCTTTCCTTCCTGAGCCATGTATTCCTCGATTAGGCCTAATACGCATGTCTTTGCGTATTTGCTGACCCGACACCTCACGGACCACCCCCTCGATTAGTCCGTATATCACCCTAGCCATCAATCCTCCAACGAGTTCCACTATCAGCCAACCGATCAACCCTCCGATTAGCCCCACTATCAGCCCTCCGATTAGCCCGAAGCCAATTAGCCAACCGATCAGTCCCACGATCAGTCCCACAATCCCTCCTTGCCACACACTATTCCATGACCATCTCAAACCTACTACAGAGGGCATCTTCTTTATGTCCTCCAGCCCCGCGAAAAGCCCTCGCCACACGGCCTTCCACGACCACGTCAAAACCTCTGCAGGGCGTATTGTCTTTATGTCGTCCACTTGCCCCCCGATCAGCCCACCTACCAGCCCCAAGACAAGCCCATAGACAAGCTCTCCGATCAGCCCACCAATCAGTCCATAGATCAGCCCCAAGGCCAGCCCATAGATAAGCATATAAAACAACCGATACTGGATTTGAGAGCGTTCCCTGCTAAGCCAAGTGGGTTGCAACCATTCGAGATAAAATTCCGTGAGATGGTGCTGTTTCATTTGCTGGGCCAGCCAGATGAGCCAGTGCCGCGTCTGCTGTGGTGTAAACGGCTCTCTGGCGGTTCGTTGCTCCAGCATTCGTTCTGTACAGCGTGCAAAGACTTGTCGTTGTTGTTCCTCTGGTGAACCCGATTGAGGCAGATCTATAGCTGTTTCGTTCCGATAGGCCAGGACAATAACATGAAGCATGAGAGGTGTGGTGACCAATTGCCGGAGCGTCGGATTACTGCGCACAACCTCACGAATCGCCGCCACTGATTCGCCCAACTGCTCAAGATACTCTGTGACCTGCTCCTCCTGCAAGGGTTGCACAACAACGGCATTGAGCTGGGTAAGCTGCGACTCTTGAGCGAGATATTCGTGACTACCTGAACAGACGACCAGAGGCGTGAAATGCCCTTCTCCTGGATAGGTATTGATAGCCTCAATACAGGCCGGACGCAAGGCTTCCTCAACCTCATCTAGTCCGTCAAGTAACAAGAGCCAGCTATGCTGCTCAAGCCATGCCTGGCTCAAGCTAGACGGGATATTATAGACCAGCCGCAATTGGTCAACTAGCCAGTTCTCCAAGGGAGGTTTTTGGCTTGCCCACGAAGAGAGATTCAAAATAACAGGAATAGGAAGCGTAGGATCATCTTCAGCACGAGTAAGCAACTCACAGGCCAGTTCCAGCAACAATGTCGTTTTGCCCACACCCGGCTCTCCCAGGATGAGCAAACGCTGCCCGGCAGCGTCATAGGCCTTAACAATAGAGGAGCAAGACGAAAGAGGATTCTCCTCTGTGGTTGAAGATCCATGCAAGACCAGTTGTACAGAAGAACGGACACCATCCGTGCATTCATGGAGTCCTACAGCAATCATCGCAACTCCCTGGAGTGAGTGCTCTAATTGCCTGTTATACTCCTGATGCAGAAATTGTATGATGGTATCTCGGTTCTGTCTGGTAGGTTCCTGTGTTGATGGCATTTGCGCAGTACGTTGTACAGAATCAAACATCTCTAGTTCCTTACAGAAGATTTGTGCATGTGGTTTGTGTACCAATAATATACAACCCGATACAGAAAACAACAAACCAGCCCGGATACAAGAATCCGTAGCTGAGATCTCCCCCGCATAAATGCAGGGGGGTTCCGGTTCAGCTCCCCCTCAATCGCTTTCACCTTCGGGATCATCGCTTTCCAGATCAGGCGGTCCCAGGCCGCCTTCCATGGGTCGAACAGCTCAGGCTCCCATGGCACCTTGACTTTGACCATCAAGGCCAGTCCTACGACTAATATTTATCGCTCCCACACTATCTCTATGACCTTTCCATCCACAATTGCGACACGCATACATGCGGTCGTCTGCCTTATTGCGATGTTTGCACGCTGGGCATTCCTGTGAGGTATGAGCTGGGTCAACCATCTCTACCTTGATGCCAAGCCTCGCAGCTTTGTAGGTGATGAATGCGGTGAGCTGATAGAACGTCCAGCTATTCTGGGCGAGGTTGTTTTTCTGGGCAGAAGCCCCACGACTTGTGCGTGTCGTGCCGAATCTGATACCTTTAAGGGATTCTACTCTGATCGTTGCGACACCCTGTGCGTGGGCATGGTTCACGATCTTGCGGGATATCTTGTGGTTGACATCCTTCATCCAGCGGCTTTCCTTGTTCTTGGTCCCCTTGACGGATTTCTTTTTCTTGAAGTGCTGTAGCTTCTTCCGGCGAGCATAGAACTTCCTGCGCTTGTAGCGCATATGGCAACCATTGCCATAGAAGCGTGCAGACTTTCCAGCAATGTAGGCGACTGCTGGGACCTTGATGCCTGTGTCCACTCCCATGACGATCTCGCCTTGCTCAGGCTGCGCATCTGGCAGAGTCGTTGTGGCATCGGCTACCCACTTCTCATCCTTGCGCTTGATCCGTAAGATACCCTTTTCACCCACTGGCATTTCCCCACAACATGCTATCTTGATCTGTCTGGTTCTGGTGCCATTCCACAGAGGGATGATGAGCATTCCCTTGAGTCCCCCTTTTTTGTGAGATCTCGTCTCACTCATCTCAAGCTTCCAGTTCTGGTTATTCCACTGGGCAAAGGGTTTTTTGAGAACGGGGATACGGCCAAGCTCAAATGAGCGGCTATAGACCGATTGGGCATCACGGATCACTTGGTTCTTGACGGCACTTGGCAGTGGAGCAACAAAATCCTTGGTGCTAAAGCCTTTGGGAAGCATGTCGGCATCATGAGCTTGCACGATGACGTTGACGCAGTCGATATATTCGGCGCAGTGTTCGCGGAGCATCTGTGCTTGTGCTCTAGTCGGATAGAGCCGAATCTGGATGGTATTCTTGAGACCTTCTGGCTCTTGATCCGACTCCGCCTTCTTTGATTTCTTCCTAATCACGCTTAGACTGCCTTTCGATATACTTCTGTATTGTTTCACTGCTCACATTGCCTGCTGGTGAATAGAATGCTGACCGTGTCCACAAGCTTGGCATCCTAGCGAGATGCGGGAATTCCTTCCTCAATATGATGAGAGGAACACCCTCTGATCAATCTCGTTATATCCGTTGGGAGTGTGTACGGATCTGTCCGAATGAAGAAATGCACATGGTCACTTTGAATTGCCAGTTGAACAATCTTCCAACTATGCGCGTCGGCAACTTCATGGATGATTTGTTCAAGCCGACTCGCTACCTGCGGCAGTTCGCAAGTCAGAAGAGAGCGCCTGAGTAGTTACCAGAGAGCAAGAGATGGCAGATGCGATTACCAGCAAACAAATAAAAAGGCACCTTGCAAGAAGATGCCAACCCTCTATCTGTTTTTCGCAGAACGTAGCTCTAACGCCCAAAGATGATGTGTAGCCCAAAAGCGAATGCTGCGGCAAGAGTCATAGCCATCAATAAAAACAGGCGATAGCGTGCAAATAATCTGTCTTGATCAAGAGCAATAGCTTTAGCACCATGAGGAGACTGTTTTCTAGGTGGTTGTTGCATGTCTTTCTTCCTTATGCAATTAAGTAGGAGGGAACCCTACTTCTGAACAATGACCATACTGACATTAACTATACGGTTCAAAAGTATCTTGAGTTGTGGATACCTACAAGTATACACCATAGAAAACCAAAAAGCCAAGTATGCACATATCAACGCTGTCGTCAGTAGCCATACAGGAGCAATCTACGCGCGTTGGTAACTTTTCCATTGAAAACTCGAGCAACTTGTTCTACAATGGAGCGGCTGGACAATTGGCCCTAAAAAATTTGTACAAGTCCTTTTGTACGAGTCCTTTTATATCTAAGGAGGATATCTGGCTTATGAGTAGCAATCTCTTTGAGAACACCGATACTATTCTAACAGAAGAGCGCATTTTCTCACCCACCAGTGACATGGTCAAAAATGCCAATATCATAGCCTATATGAAGTCTAAAGGCTTTGATGACTATGAGTCATTTTATAAGTGGTCGCTGGAGAACCGAGCCGAGTTCTGGGATGATATGGCCAAAGAACTCCATTGGTTTGAACCCTGGCATACTACATTCGAATGGACAAATAAGCCATTCTTCAAATGGTTTGCGGGGGGAAAGTTTAACATCGTCTACAACTGTCTCGACCGCCATATGGACACTCCTATCCGCAACAAGGTTGCCTTCTATTGGGAGGGAGATAAAGGCGAGACTCGCACGATTACCTACGAGCAGCTATATAAGCTGACCAACCAACTGGCAAAAGGTCTGCAGAACCTGGGTGTGAAGAAGGGCGATCGTGTGGCCATTTACATGCCTGCCGTGCCCGAACAGGTCATTGCCGTGCTGGCCGTGGCCCGCCTTGGAGCTGTCCATACGGTCGTTTTTGGTGGCTTTGCTGCCAGTGCCCTACGCGACCGCATCATTGATGCCCAAGCCAAAGTGGTCATTACTGCTGACGGTAACCATCGCGGTGGCAAGCTGATCCAGCTCAAGAAGATCACAGATGAGGCCGTTGCCGAAACACCCACCATTGAAAAGGTCATTGTCCTGAACAGAGAAGGCCTCGACGTGCCAATGGAGACAGGGCGCGATGTCTACTGGCACGAACTGCTGGCAGATATCCCCGAAGATACGGTTGTCCCCTGCGAGCCGATGGATAGCGAGGATTTGCTCTATATTCTCTATACAAGCGGGAGCACAGGCAAGCCCAAGGGTGTTGTCCACGTCCAGGGCGGCTATGCAGTGGGAGTCTATGCTACAACCAAATTTGTCTTTGACCTCAAAGATAATGATGTGTACTGGTGTACAGCTGATGTTGGTTGGGTTACAGGGCATAGCTATATCATCTATGGTCCTCTGATGAATGGCGCCACAAATGTCCTCTTCGAAGGGACACCCGCCCATCCTCATCCTGATCGCTGGTGGGGTATTGTCGAGCGCTTCAAGGTTACAGTTCTCTACACATCTCCGACTGGCATTCGCGGCCTAATGCGCTTTGGCGAGGAATGGCCAGCCAAGCACGATCTCTCGAGCCTGCGTCTGCTTGGTTCTGTAGGTGAGCCAATTAATCCCGAGGCCTGGATCTGGTACCGTCACAATATTGGACGCGACAAACTACCCATCATGGATACTTGGTGGCAAACGGAAACTGGCGCAATCCTGATCAGTCCGACTATTATCCAGGCTTTGAAGCCAGGAAGTGCCACGCGGCCACTACCCACTATCGAAGCCGATATTGTCGATAAAAATGGAAATTCGGTAGGTTCTGGCAAAGGAGGATTTCTGATCGTTCGTCATCCCTGGCCCAGCCAGATGCGCACTATCTATGGCGATCCGGCGCGCTATGAGACCTATTGGGATACCATTCCAGGCGTGTACTTCGCTGGTGACGCTGCAACCATCGATGAAAAGGGCTTCATTCGTGTGCAAGGCCGCGTAGACGATGTGATCAAGGTGAGCGGTCACCGCTTAGGTTCGATGGAAATCGAGTCTAGCCTGGTTAGCCATCCTGCCGTCGCCGAGGCTGCCGCCATCGGGAAGCCAGACCCGGTGAAGGGCGAGCATGTGAAAGTCTTTGTCATTCTCAAGAATGAGTATCAGGCGAGCGAGGAGCTGGCAAAGGAACTCAAGCTGCACGTGCGTACGACCGTCGGTGCCCTGGCAGTACCTGACGAACTTGAGTTTACACCGAGCCTGCCTAAGACGCGCTCGGGCAAGATCATGCGCCGGGTGATTCGCGCTAAGGAACTCGGCGAGCCCATTGGAGATATCAGCACCCTTGACGGGTAGTAAAATATCTTGCAAGTAAATAATGCCAGGAGCAGATGTCAGTCTGTCCTGGCTATTTTTAGGCCTTTTTGTAGACAGGGTACAAACTAATGAATAGGGTACGGATATGGCTAGCACTACTGCTCGCTTTAACGGCGAACTCGCCATTCTGGCTGGGGGAAGATACCGACTATGCGAGTTATCGCACAGAAATCTGGAGCCGCTGGCCAATATCGGGACCTTCCTTGCTCATCAGCTCGCAGGAAGAACATGACCAGTTGGCTCAAGCACTCATTGCTATTGGAGCCATTGAGGATAGGACGAAAATCTATTGGGATTTACGCCTTTCAGAACGGTTTGAAACCATTGAAATGCGCGTCACCGATGCATGTCTGAGCATCGATGAGGTGGTCATGGCCGCAGGTCTCATACGAGTTCTTATACGGACCTGTTATGAGCAAGCCATCCGACACGACGCTTTCACGCCAGTGCGCCCAGAAGTGTTGAGAGTAGCTCATTGGAGAGCAGCACGCTATGGCTTAAGCGAAAAACTTGTTGATGTCAATTCATTACGCCTTCTCCCAGCGCAGGAGCTGATTGAGATAGTGTTACACCAAAACAAAAGATGCTTTGCAGGCTTTTGGAGAATGGGAAGAAATATCATCTCTCGTCCATCATCTAGTACACAATGGCAATAGCGCAATGCGACAACGTGAAGTCTATCAACGTACGGGACGTCTTGAGGATGTTGTAGACTTTCTCGTAAAAGAAACGGCCAAAGGAATTTCTCTATAGTATGTGGGAGTGGTTCACAGAAGTCACATCTTAGTATACTCAGTAAAGTCACTAGCCTATAGCCCTGCGTACATGTATTTGCCAGTTCGACAATATTTGTCGAAAGCAGTTGTCAAAAAAGTTATGTCGAGAGGAAGCTTGCACATGTAGTTATTACCTGCTGGGTGTGAAGTTCTTTGCTTTCTAACAGGTAGAAGATTACCATATTATTGAGATAAATCGCAAGAGTCAGACTTATCAACTTTATCAATTTGTTGATCCCTTTTGTCCCTTTGTTCCCCTAGAAATCCCCTCTCTTATCAGCTATACTGAAACTAGAGTGCATCGGTAGCGGAAGCTTTTTTTGATTTAAAATGTATTTATTAATTAATAACCACTAAAGAGTTTTTAGTGGGGATATAGAAATTATGATTTCTGTAGTAAAAAAGTTAGGCATGTGTCAAAAGGGAGCGATTCTATCTGATGGTCTAGTCCTTGTACAAGCACAAAACTGTCAAGTAGATTTGACGCATGCCTTACAAAAGAGAAACGACGTTCATGGATGGAAAGATACTATATCCGAAAAAAGAAGTTGAAGAAAATAAACCGCAAGACGAGCAAAGTGGTAGCACTCTGCGAAGAGCCAGGTTTGAGCATACGGTGTTTACCCTCGGAGGTAATAGTGACCAACACAGCTTTGTGAATCCAAAGAGTGCTCAGAAATTGGACGGGATGCGTAGAAGATATGGACTTTCACCGCAAGACAGATCTATGCCTTCAGCTTCTGAGGGACGTCAAATAAGAGTTTTGGACGCGAATCAGGTAAAAAAGATTTATCAGGTAAAACATAAAATTAAGGAATCAGAAGCTAATCTGGAAAAAATTACACAATTCAATAGACAAGATCCGCATTACTTAGTACGCCATTTAATAGATAAGGAGACCTTTGATACTGACATTGAGAAGATCGGGGAGATCCGTCGAGAAGCCTCGGCTTGTATTCAGGCACATGTTATAGATAGGGACCTGACAGAATTTCTTTGGGAACTCAACCAGGCCTATACTGTTTTAAAGAAATACCTGGATCAACTTAGGAAACAACCAAATAAGATCAATGAGGAACTCCAAGTACGCTTTAACTATCAAGAAGTTATAAAAAATGCAATAAATAAAGATAGTGGAATATACACAAATAAATTTAGTGATGATCGCAAGCAAGAGTTCAAGAGAATCTTAATCTCGGCAGAAAATGCCCATAGAGAATATCTTAATACGGTATCTAAAAAAGAAGCTTATATTCAAATTTGTAAGGCTAATGAGGGGCTACTTGACGTCATTGGGAGGCAAGAAACTGAAGCCAGAAGAGAGCAAATTGAGAAGCTCTTGAAGGATTTACCAGAGCCTGGATCTCGACCTACATTACATGACCTCGACAAAAGGAACTGGTGGCCATTATATATCGGTAAAAAATGGCACAGGGAGGCAAAGGAGCGAAGAACTCCAGGACAATTTTTCGACCAAAAAGGATCATTAGGGCACCAACAAAGTATGACGGAACTCTTCGAAACGATGCTTCTGACAGCAAAACCGGGTGAGTATAACGATATGGACTACGATGGCTATACAGAGTTTCACAAGCTTGCGACCAGGTACATAACACCTGATAATAAGCGAAATGAAATGCGCCAATCGAATAGGTTAGTTCGGAATAGCATAGAGAACTTTGCCTACGGTTACCTTTTGCCGGTTCCAATGAACGATCCAGAGCCAGCATCAAAGTTACAGGAGCGGCGCTTAGCTTTCAAGGAGATGTATGAGGAGCGTATTAATGGTCTACCACTATTGCAAGAAATGCCTGGAGGCAAAGATCCACCCTTGAAACCAGATTGGCTAGGAGGACATACCATACCCCGACCCGAAGAAATTCCTCAAGGAATTGTTGGTTATATTATACGCTTCAATTTTAATAGTCAAATACTGCTAGTTCCTTTGTATTCACTAGAAGAAGGCAAAGAACATGTCAATGCTATTTTGAAGTCGTACTATCAGGGTAGAAAAGTATCAAATCAAACTGAGTATCAGAGACTCAGGGAGATCGCTAGGGCCATTCGTGCACTGAATATGGTACATCAAAAATTTGACGGTATAGGACGAACTAATGGATATGGACTTCTCAATAAATGGTTACTAGAGGAAGGCTTTAGTCCGACAATTTTGCCCAATGGCTCTACTGCCTTTGGCGGTGAACAATCGCTTGATGGATTAGTAAAAGATATGCTTGTTGGAATGCACGAGTTCATCAGCCAAGTCAACCAAGGCAAGCAAAACAGTGGCCACAGCCAAGATAATAGCAGTTTTTTAGAGATCACACCAGCATAAGATGGATAACGAGTGCACTGGTCCAGCAAATTGAGAGTCTACAATGGAATAGCAAGTCAGATAAGGAGAGTAGGTTTGATAAGCCTGCCCTTCGCTCTATTATCACAGTGGTAGTGGATACCTAAAGGCTGATGGCCCTTTCCAGGTTGTAGCGATGAAGAAACAGGTCCAAACAAGCAATATGCATCAGTGTAGATTTAGAGAAGGAGACAAAAGGATGATAGTAACCATCTTCTCTTCTCCTGCTTACTTTCTTGATGGTTTTTATTTTACCCCATCAGCCTTGAGGTGTCCACTACCCAGAGGTGATCCCTGCAGCTCACTGATGGGCTCATATTCCTTTTACGAACACTGACGTTTCGTAATGAGCGAGCAGATCAGCGGGGCCATCATAGATACTGATGGTCCCCGCTAGATCCTTATCACTCCAGCCACCGCAGCGAAATGCAACTGTTTTGACCTTCACCTTCGCCGCCGCCTCAATATCGTAGGGTGTATCGCCTACCATAACAAGTTCTTGCGGGTTGTAGCCGCTGCGCTGTACGGCGACAGACAGTACATCAGGATCAGGTTTGGAATGTTCCACCTCCTGCGCCGAGGTCTGGAGGGCAAACAAGTCAGCTGTATGTGGACCAATGGCTTGGAGCAATCCCTGTAGCTCGTCAGGTTCAGCCGAGGAGGCAATGATGAGGTTCAGCCTTTGCTCATGCACACACTCGAGCAATTCCTTTTTTTCCTTACTGTACTTCTGGTATAAAAGAGGCTTCACTCAGCCCAGGAGGCCAGAGAATGCTCTCGAGAATATGAGCAACCCCATTGTCCGCCACAATATCAGCCTCATAGACCTTCACCCCGTTGACTTGCAACTCCTCTTCTGTAAGAGTAAGTGTCAAAGGATAGCTTGACAACGTCTCAACCTGCAAGGTTCTTAGTCTAGCTGTTGCCGCTGCACGAACAGTGCTTGGCATAACGTCAGGCTCTTGATCAGCTAATTGCAAGGCAAAATTGGCCACGTCAGATGTGGTCAATTCCATTGGAACAAGATGAAAATTCAGAAGTTCTTCAAGTTTGCTGATATCTTTAAGCAAATGATAGACCGCCCCTTCATGAAGTGCTTCAAAAGCAACATCATTGGGTATAAAAACCGTAATTGGATGCTGTCCTTGCAGAGCATAGGACTTCCCCACTGCGTTCAGAAGCGTATGGAAGGTATAACATGTCGAAGGTGATACTCTTGCCAGTAAAACTTCCTCAACGTTTGGCATAAAAGACTCCCTAGATGCTAGCCAATCTCAACTACTTGTTCACGACGCAATAGATTGATTGGTCTCTCACCAGGTAGAGGTTGTTTAGCGAGAGATCCAGGCTTTGAGGTTGGCCAATTGGGATAGCGTGGTTGTATACGATGCCGAGTAACAGTCCCAGGAGAGGATATGCCTTCCTGGATTGCTCTCTGGTCATCTGGCTGGAGGCTCTTTCCTGGCCACATATTTGTATCAGTCATTTTGCTTTGGGTTTGTGATTGGGTCTCTGCCATTTCATGCCCTCCTATCTGTTCTCAGCAATCGAGACATCTTATTATCTATGACACACGATTGGAATGGGAAAAAGGTAACATGCCTCAACAACAAAGAGAAGAGTACCTACACCTTTCATTATCAATTTTTGCCGCTTGACCACAGCCCCCAGCTAGGTTATAGTAGAATACAACATTCCAGACTGAAGGGAAGGGTATTGATGACCATTTTTAGCGAGGCGCAGCTCATGACTGAAACTCAGCCAAAAGACATGTATGACTATCTCACCGATCTCGTAAAGCAGGCGGTGATAACATATTTCAAGCAAGAACGTATCAAGTTCGATGCAGCACAGTTACCAATCGATCTTCGTGTCTCGGCTCAGGCCAGCTTTGGTGACTACTCGATGCCCGTCATGGCATGGGCTGGAAAAAACAAGCTCAAACGCCCTCCACTACAAATCGCCGAAGCACTGGCAGCGATCTTACGTGATATACCTCTTCCCACCATCGGGGAGATTACCACAACAAAACCAGGTTATCTCAACTTCCGCCTCAACCATCCACAGGTAGGTAAAGAGATTATCGAGCGGGTAGTAGAGGCAGGACCAGATTTTGGCCAGAACGATGTTGGTGTCAGCACAAAAGTGATCGTTGAGCATACCAATATTAATAGCAATAAAGCAGCTCACGTTGGACACCTGCGTAATGCATGCGTTGGCGATACCGTTGTACGCATGCTGCGCTCGCAGGGCTATCAGGTCGAGGCAGATAATTACATTGACGATTCGGGTGTTCAGGTTGCCGATGTGGTGGTTGGCTTCACGCTTTTGCAAGAGGGCCATCTCCTGCTTCCCGAGGGCAATGAGCAGCTTCCAGATGAGCCTTTCGATTACTACTGTTCACGCATCTATACCAACGTGAGCAAAGTCTATGATGACAAAGACTCAGAGTCGGGCCAGCAGGCACTGCAATTGCGCAAAGAGGTGCTTCATGCTATTGAACATGGTACTGCGCCTGAGTCAGGTCCAGACTACCCTTCGATGGCGGCAGATCTCTCGCAGCGCATTGTTGAGGCCCACCTTAAAACGATGTCACGGCTCAACATCTCCTATGACCTACTTCCATGGGAATCAGCGATCTTGAAGGCAGGGCTGTGGAATCGCACTTTTGAAACGCTCAAAGAGCGCAATCTGCTGGAGAAGCCAGAAAGCGGAAATGCCGCTGGTTGCTGGATCCTGCCCTTTGGAGATGGGGAGGTACAGACGCAAGAGGGCGACCGTTCAAGCGATAAAATCCTGGTACGCAGTGATGGCACGGCAACCTATACCGCCAAAGACATTGCTTATCAATTGTGGAAGTTTGGCCTGACGGACAATTTCGGTGTTGAGTTCCGCTTTGTACCCTGGGGCATCCAGCATGATGGGCGTAAGCTCTGGACCATGCGCACTCCGAATCTTCAAGAGAGCAGCGAAATCACGGAGGAGACTCCTGCTAGCCGTTTTGGACATGCAAAACGCGTTATCAACGTCATTGATGTGCGCCAGTCATATCTCCAGCAGGTCGTCTACGAATGTCTGCGTCGCCTGGGCTATAGAGAGCAGGCAGACAACTCAACGCACCTAGCTTATGAAGTAGTAGCGCTTTCAGCTTCTACGGCCGCAAACCTAGGGATAGATACCTCTGACGGACGCGAACACTATGCAATGTCTGGACGCAAGGGGATCGAAATCAAGGCCGACGATTTGATCGACGCCGCAATCGAACGCATGCGCGAGGTTCGCAGACAGGATGATAAGCCCGAACTATCTGACGAGACGGCTACAATCCTGGCAGCATCGGCGATCCGCTACTTTATGATCCGCTTCAACTTACAACAAACCATTGCACTGGATATGGATGAGGCGCTGCGCCCCAATGGCGATACGGGAGTTTACCTCCAATATGCCTATGCACGAGCCAATAGCATCCTGCGCCGTCTACAAGATGCCAATTACGATATACCTGGACAATTAGACCAGCTCCCAGAGCAGCTTGAGCAGAGCGAATGGGATCTGCTGCGCCACATCGACGCCTATCCACGTCGCTTGGCCGAAGCGAGCGAACAACTCGCGCCACCGCTCCTTGCAGCCTATGCCTACGACCTAGCGGCACATTTCAGTGACTTTTACGAGCATACGCCACCCATTCTCAAAGAGACGAATGAGCAGGTCAAAGCTTTCCGCGCCCTACTTGTACAGGCAACGGCACAGACAATGAACAATGTGCTACGCGCGTTGGGCTTCGAACCGCTTGAGCGCATCTAGGCTATTGAACTGATCGAAAAGGGGAAAAGCATGGAACGCAACGTTTTGTGCTCCCCTGCAACGAATGAGGTGGAGCATATCGGGGTATCTCAAAGTACTTGGCGATAAAGGTATCTAGCGGTAGGTATTGATTTCTGCGCTCAACTTTAGAGCTGCTCTTCTAGCTGCCCGGGCAAAGTCCTCGTCTTTTGAGGCATAGATGATGCTGCGCGAGGAATTGATGATCATACCCCAGCCACGACTATCTTGCCCAGCTTTGACAGTTGCCGCGACATCGCCTCCTTGTGCGCCTATACCAGGAATAAGCAGCGGCATATCTCCAACGATTTCGCGGACGCGCTTCAATTCACTGGGATAGGTTGCGCCCACGACGAGTCCGCAGTTTCCGTTGGTATTCCAGCTCTGTGCTACGCTGCGTGCTACCACTTGATAGAGCGGCTCACGCGCCTCACCCACAAGCAGATTCTGGAATTCACCGGAACCGGGATTCGAAGTTTTGGCAAGCACAATAATGCCCTTTTCCTGACGCGCTAGGAACGGCGAGAGAGCCTCTTTACCAAGGTAGGGATGCACAGTAATGGCATCAATTCCCAGCAGATCAAAGGCCGCAGTGACATATCCCAGGTTGGTGTTACCGATATCGGCCCGCTTGGCATCTAGGATAGTGGGAACATGGGGATAGGACTCCTTGATATAGTGTACGGTCCTGGTCAATGCCCGCATCCCCTTATCACCCAGTGCTTCATAGAAAGCGATGTTGGGCTTATAGGCACAGACTAGGTCATGGGTCGCATCGATAATGTCATGGGCAAAGGCGAAAAGCGCGTCTTCAATGGAGTGAGAAGCTTTGACAGCTTCTGGAAGACGGTTGTACTCAGGATCTAAGCCGACACAGAAAAATTTGCCAAGCTGCCAGCATTGTTCTAGCTTTGCAATGAATGTAGACACAGAAGCATGTTGGAATTCGGTCATTTTATCCCCAGCCTTACTGTTTTGCTGCCCGTTTTTTCGCCAGGAATGCACGCCCTTTGCCCAGTTCAGTATTGATGGGAACCTGCTGCTGGCAGAAGGGACATTCTTCCTCCGTGTAGGTCTCCAACGACAGAGAGATGAGTGCATGAATTGGAACATCACCGACGTCTGCGAGCTGCACATTGCCACGATTGCATAACACACTCACACCCACGATATTTCCACCATACTGGCGCACTGTTTCCACCACCTGACGCACAGAGCCTCCTGTCGTGAGCAGATCTTCAACAACCAGAATATTTCTACCAGGAATGAGTTTGTCATAGCCACGACCAAAGAAGAATTTCTTGTCGACGCCATCATTACCTCTTTCAGCAAATACAGCCAGGGTTTCACCAGTAGTATGATTGACATTGAGATAGTGCGCAACCCACTGCGAGAGAACGATGCCTCCCAGGACCGGGCCCACGACAACATCAATCTGATCGGCGTTATATGGACGCGTCATCAACTGGCAGAGCGATGAGATAATCTTGGTATGTGCGTAGAGTGCATCTTTATTGATATAGATTGAGCTGTGTCTACCAGAGGTATAGACGAAATGGCCGTTGGTGACGATTGCACCAACAGTAGTAAACATCTGCATGATCTTGGGATCGTTCATCATGAGACTTCTCTCTCTAAGTTGGGGATGAGATCTAGGAATAATTATTCGGATCCTCGACTCTGAATCCCTCGGCAAGGGCAATGTCAAGCAGTTTAAGATCTCCAGACACAAAGACGAAAATTGCCATTAGTACGGTCCTCGATCTTCAATGATCATCTCTGAGATTGGTTTGCCACCTGCAAACCATTTAGCACCCATTTCAATCGCGTCAAGCTCTTCTTGTGTTGGCGGCTCTCCTGACGGAATATGGCTGATTTTCCCCTCAAGGTATTGTCGCTCCATTAACGCTTGGGCAATCGAAGGGCGTTTTCGTTGAGTGGATGGTTGCATCTTGTAGATCATTTTATGCAGGAATTGTTCAGGATCTAATCCGTTTCTCGCTGCTTCTGCAGCAAGAATTGCATACTCTTCGTCATTCAAGCTGATTTGATGTATCATGGTAATACCTCCCAATTTAAAGAATTTCTTCTATACTAGAATACCACATACCGCCGATGGGCACAATTTCTCCATTGAGAACTTTTACCTATCCCTGATAACCCGCTGCCCCAGCGGCTCGCCAACGATTTTCCCGTTGCCATAGACAAGCTGGCCGCGTAAAAAGGTGGCAATCGGTCGCCCGATCAATTCCATGCCCTCGTATGCTGACCAGAGATTCTTGGTGAAAAGGTCTTCTTTCTGCACCTTCCACACCTGTTGCGTATCAATAACAGTGATATCAGCATCTCTGCCAGCAAGTAGGGCACCCTTTTGCTCAAAGCCAAAGATGTGAGCAATGTTCTGTGAGGTCACCTGGGCAATACGTATCAGCCCCTCTTCCAGGGTCTCACAGCCAAAATGCTTGACCCATTTGGTGATCAGGACGGGCAGAGTTTCCTGGATGCCAGGCATGCCCGAAGCGATTTCCCAGACGCTTTCCTTTTGCTTTTCAGCCAACGTGTGCGGGGTATGCTCAGAGATGACAGCGTCGATCTTGCCTTGGCGTAGCAATTGCCACAGTTTTTGCTGTTCCGCTGGTGTACGTAATGCAGGCGCAACGTTAATGAGGCTACCATAGCGGGCATAGTCGTCGCTATGAAAGGCTAGCTGATAGCTGGCAACTTCGCCGGAGACATCGACGCCGATCTGGCGTCCAAATTCGACGGCGGCGAATTCTTCGCTGGTGGATAAATGTAGCAGGTGCAGTTTGACGCCAAACTGTCGAGCGAGGGCAATCATCTCCAGAGCAGAGGTCAGCACAACAGAGAGATTGCGTGCTTCACCCCAGGCCTGCAGATCGTGTCTATGTAGCTCGTCGCGGTATTTATGAGTAAAATAGTTTACCAGCTCCTGATTCTCGGCATGCAGCAGAGCCATGATACGACGCTGGCCCAGGATCTCGAAGATACGTGCAATATCTGCCAGGTGAGGGATAGTAGTGGGAGTAGTAGCATGCCCAGCAGTGAAGATTTTGACGCCAGTAATCAGGTCTGGATCGACCTTGTTGAGTTCGCTGATATCATCGACCGAGGAACCCATGTTGATGGCAAAATCGGTGTAGGAACGGCCCGTGTAACGCTCGATCTGGTCTTGAACACGAACGACTGTTGTAGTGGGAGGTTTGACATTGGGCATATCAAAGACGGTGGTATAGCCACCAGCGAGGCCAGCACGAGTGCCATGCGGAATATCCTCTTTGTGCTCCAAGCCGGGCTCACGGAAATGACCATGAACCTCAATCAAGCCAGGCAGCATATACTTGCCGCGAAAATCCAAGACATGATCGGTCTTTGCAGGAAAACCTTCCTCAATGCGCACAATCTTGCCGTCTGTAATGTGGATCGTTCCCTGAATGATCTGGTTGGGCTGGACAATGGAGCCCATAATTTTTGTCGTCAGAGTCATCAAGTTAGACCCTCGCCAAATATCTCATCATAATGCCCTTTCTTCTCTCACCGTTCTGGGTATTCTTTCGCATAATACGCGTCATGATCTTGGGGACCATCAACTGTGACCGGTACATATGGTGTTCTGGAGTCTTCCGGCTGGTATCTCTGCTTGACAATAAAGGCAGCACGAAGTTGCTTGCCGTATGTTTCCATGAGCAAAGAGATCTGGTCTTGGGTGAGCTTTTCTGGTGTCCCCAAAAGCTGGAGCGCATACCTACTCATGGCCAGCGCCATTTCCAATCAAGACAAGCATAGCCCTATTCCTTCACTGGCTCTACAGTCTCAGTTACCAATTTTCCATCATTTCCTTTGTACAGATGAATATTCTTCTCCCATGCAGGGTCCATTTGTGGATAATCGGAGCGGTAGTGCGCACCACGGCTTTCTGTGCGCTCTAATGCGGCCAGGATGATACCTTCTGCCACTTTGAGCATGTCACGGATCTCCAGGCAGGATTGCAGTTCGTGGATATTCTGCGCATAGAGGGAGTTTGCTTCCTGCTTCAAGCCGATAATTTCTCGCTGTGCACGCTGCAGTTTCTCGGCATCTCTGATGATACCGACATCATGCCACATCACGTCTTTGATCCGTATCAAAATCTCAGTGGTTTTGATACCTGATTGGCGCTTGAGGAATGTCTCCACATCCTCAACGCTCTCATCGATAATATCTTGGGAGATCTGGGGCCTGTTGCCGTACGTGACATACTCAGACGCCCGCAGGCCAGCGCGGCGTCCAAAGACCTGTCCTTCTGCAATCGAGTTGCCACCCAGGCGATTGGCTCCGTGTACGCTACGGGTAACCTCGCCGCAGGCAAAGAGGCCAGCAACGTTGGTTTCGCCCCATTCGGTGATGTCGTAGCCACCCATCATATGGTGCATGGATGGAGTGATCTCCATCATCTGTTTACGAATGTCGATGCCCACTTCCATATGCTCGGCAAAGACGTCTGGGACAATTTTTTCCGCTTTGCCCTCTTCCCAATGCGTGACGTCCAAGTAGACGCCTCCATGCTCGGTCCCACGACCCTCCTGGATCTCTTGGTAAATTGCACGGGTGACCTCGTCACGGCCAGCCAGTTCGAGGCGTTGGGGTTGGTAGCGCTGCATAAAACGTTCGCCAAGCTTATTTTTGAGGATACCACCGTTGCCACGTACTTTTTCCGTAACGAGTGTGCCACGCTTCTCGGGTGGATACGCCATACCGGTGGGGTGGAACTGGACTAGTTCCATGTCAACTAGCACCGCGCCAACATCCAGACCCCAGGCATAGCCCTCGCCAGTATTGCTTGGCGCATTGGTGTTGATCCTGTACATGTTACCACCACCACCTGTAGCAACGATGACCGCACCAGCCTGCACCACCTTATACACCCCGGTTGTGTTGTCGATTACTAATGCTCCAACAACCCTATCATCTTGCTTGATCAGCTTTGCGACGTAGTGGTTTTCTAAAAAAGGAATGTTGAGACGGTGTACTTCGAGCAATAAGCCACGCATCATCTCACGCCCAGTATAGTCGCCTGCACAGAGATTCAAGGGTGCCGACTGCTTGCCACCAGCCCAGGTAAAATAGGTGCCATCGGGCAAGCGATCGAATTGTACACCGTAGCGCTCCAGGTCGCGTACACGATCAGGCATCTCTTCAGCAAAGATCCTAGCGAGCTTATAGTTGTTGATATACCAGCCGCCATTAATGGTATCCTGGAAATGCATTTCAGGAGTGGCTGGTGCTTTGATAGCAACATTGATCCCACCCATCGCCCAGCCAGTGTGTGCATCTTTCAATTCTTCTTTGGCAACAACCAGTACCTTCACTCCGGCTTCGGTAGCTGCAATAGCCGCACGCAAACCAGCACCACCCGAACCAATAATTAGAACATCAGTATCTATTCTTTCAATAGTCATTGGGAAACTCCAATTTCAAATAGCCTCCAGGATTTTATCCTACAGGTACAGACTAGCGTCATCTACTGGCTCATAGCCTAATTGTTTTGTTGCGTTAGTTAAATCCCAAAATCTTCCCTTTTACTTCCTACATTGCCCATACTACCTGTGATGAGAAGCTTTTTCAATGTATTGCCCCTTTTTAGCAAATTCTAACGGAACATTATTGAACTCCGCGGCCCAAAGTATACTCATCCCACGACTTAATGGGAATAGTGGCAAGATCCTTCTCTACAAGCGCCTTGGCAAACAGGCGTGCCTGCTTGACCTTGGTAAAGAGGGGAATATTATGGTCAACCGCATAGCGGCGCATGGCATAATCGTCATCTAGCTCTTTCTTGATGTGCCCATCCACAATATTGATTGCTAGATCAATCTTATTGTCGGCAAAGTAGATCAGGACGTTGGGTGCTTTCTGCTCGTGAATTTTGTAGAGCATGGTGGTCTCGATATCATGGGCCCGCAAAAATTCGCTGGTCTTTTCGGTAGCATAGAGCGGCAAGCCTAGAGTGCTTAGCAATCTGGCACTTTCTAAGAACTTGGCCTTTTTCTCGTCACCACCAAGACTAATAAAGATGCCTTTCGCGGGGACATTTCCGCCAGTAGCAATGATGGCCTTGAGATAAGCTTCTTCCACATCCTCGCCAAAGCAGGCTACCTCACCAGTTGAGGCCATCTCGACACGTAAGACAGGGTCAGCACCCGTGAGTCGCGAGAACGAGAATTGAGGTGCTTTGACTGCGGTGAAATCCAGGGGAGCAATGGGAATGGTAGGGATCTCGTCTTTAAAAAGTGCATCGACAAAGACTTCGATGAAATTTACGCCAGTAACCTTTGAGATGAAAGGAAAAGTACGCGATGCTCTCAGGTTCACTTCGATCACGTAGACCTGATTGTCTTTAGCTAAGAACTGCATATTGAATGGACCAGTAATATTGAGAGCCCTAGCAACAGCATGCCCAACCTGTTCAATTCTAGCTTTCGTCTGCTCATTGAGAGTCTGTGGCGGCAAGACAATTGTGGCATCACCGGAGTGAACACCTGCATTTTCAATGTGCTCCGAGATGACGAAGACTTTGATCTCGCCATGCTGAGCCACAGCATCCAGTTCGACCTCTTTGACTTTCTTGAGGAATTTTGTGACCGTGACGGGATGCTCAGGCGAGACTGCTGCCGCCTCCCGGACATAGTGCTCCAGTTCTTCCTGGGTATAGCAGATGTTCATTGCACTGCCGGAGAGCACATAGGATGGCCTGACAAGCACAGGAAAACCCACACGCTCGGCAAAAGCGGTCAGTTCTGTCAGGTCGGCAAAACTGTTCCACTCTGGCTGGCGGATATCGAGCGAGTCTAGCAGGGCTGAGAATTTATTGCGATCTTCTGCTCGGTCGATATCGGCGGCATCGGTACCCAGCAAGTGGAAGCCATAGTTCTTCAAGGCTTTGGCCCGATTATTGGGCGTCTGTCCACCAACAGAGACCACGACACCTAGTGGAGACTCAAACTCGCAGATGTCAGCAATACGCTCAAAGGTCAATTCCTCAAAATAGAGGCGATCCGAGGTATCATAGTCGGTAGAGACCGTTTCAGGATTACAGTTAATAACGATCGAATGCTTGTGATATTTCTTGAGCGCCTGCACGGTGCTAACCGAGGTCCAGTCGAATTCAACTGATGAGCCGATACGATAGGGACCTGAGCCCAAGATCATAACACCATCAGCGCCAGTCGGCTCCACATCGTGATGGTACCCATTATAGGTTGTGTAGAGATAGTTGGTCTCAGAGGGGAATTCAGCACCAAGTGTGTCGATCTGGAACACAACAGGAGTGATACCCTGCTGTTTACGCAGGGCACGGATCTCCAATCCCGTCTTACCTACTAATTCACCAATGCGCTTGTCCGAAACGCCCATCTGCTTGAGGACGTGCAGGCGCGATGTTGAGAGATCCTGCGTTTCTTGCAAGCTCTGTTCGATATCGACGATATGCTTAATGCGCTGCAAGAACCAGAGATCGATGCCAGTAATATTGTGAATTTCTTCGATTGAGATACCCTGGCGCATAGCCAACGGCAACACAAACATGCGCTTCGGCGTGGGCGTATAGAGATAGCGAGCAATGATCTCGTCTACACTTTCGTCACGATTAGCAAAGACTTTCTCTGAAGTGGCTCCTTCGAACTCCAGATCCAGCATGCGAATAGCTTTCTGATAGGCTTCTTCAAAGGTCCGGCCAATGCCCATGACCTCGCCGACAGACTTCATGCCTGTCCCGATCGTCTCATCGACGCCTTTGAATTTGTCCAGATCCCAGCGCGGAATTTTTACCACGATATAGTCCAGGCTAGGCTCAAAACAGGCCTGAGTGACACCAGTCACGCGATTAGTGAGATCGGTCAATGCATAGCCCAAGGCCAGTTTTGCAGCGACATAGGCCAGGGGATAGCCCGTGGCTTTACTCGCTAGAGCCGATGACCGGGAGAGACGAGCATTGACCTCGATGACACTGTAGGCTGATGTCTTAGGATTGAGGGCAAACTGCACATTACACTCGCCAATGATGCCTAGACTCCTAATAATGGCAATAGAGGCCGCACGCAGCGTATGGTATTCCTGGTTGGTCAGCGTCTGGCTAGGCGCAATGACAATAGACTCACCAGTGTGAATGCCGAGCGGATCCATATTCTCCATATTACAGACTGTAATGCAATTGTCATGGGCATCACGGACCACTTCGTACTCGACTTCTTTATAGTGGTGCAAGTATTGCTCGATGAGGACCTGTGGCGCAAAGGCCAGAGCACCACTAACGATATGCTCCAGTTCTTGCTCATTGCTAGCAACGCCTGATCCCTGCCCTCCGAGGGCATAGCCAGCACGAACCATCACTGGGAAGCCAATCTCGCACCCAATGTGCATGGCATCTTCGAGTGTTTCTGCACTGCGGCTCTTTGGCGTTGGAATATCAATTTTGGCAAGGTGCTCGGCGAATTCTTGGCGGTCTTCGGTCAGGATAATAGCCGAGATGGGAGTTCCCAAAACTCGCACATTATATTTCTCAAGCACTCTATTTTTATAGAGTGCGATACCACAATTGAGTGCCGTCTGGCCGCCAAAGGAAAGCAGAACGCCATCAGGGCGCTCTTTGGCAATAATCTTCTCTACGAAACCGGGCGTGATAGGTAAGAAATAGACCTTATCTGCTAGCAGTTTCGAGGTTTGAATAGTAGCGATGTTAGGATTGACGAGAACGGTCTTAACGCCTTCTTCCTGTAAGGCCTTGAGGGCTTGCGATCCCGAGTAGTCAAACTCACCAGATTGTCCAATTTTGAGAGCACCAGCTCCCAGCACCAGCACTTTGCCAGGCTTTTGCATGCTACTAACCTCTTACCTTCTCGAGAAAGTAGTCGAAGAGCCACTCGGTATCCATGGGACCCGGCGCAGCTTCCGGATGGAATTGGACGGAGAAGAAGGGCAACTGGGTATGGCGCATACCTTCATTACTCCCATCATTGGCATTGATGAACCAGGGTTCGAAATCTGATGGCAATTTACCGACAGCAAAGCCATGATTTTGCGTGGTGATATAGCAGCGCTTCGTCCCCGACATCAGACAAGGCTGATTCTGACTCCTGTGACCAAATTTGAGTTTGTAGGTATCACCACCAGCAGCAAGTGCCAGCAATTGATGGCCCATACAGATACCCATGGTGGGAATTTTGCGCTCTAGAGCAGTGCGAAGGGTCTGAATGGTTTTCCCTGCCAATTTGGGATTGCCCGGTCCATTCGAGATCAGGATACCATCAAAATCAAAGGTGCAGTCTCGTGAAAACAGGTCATAATCCCAGGGGACTGTGACCACACGGATGTTTCTTGCCAGCAGACTACGCACAATATTGCGTTTCGCACCACAGTCAATCAGCGCAATTGTCGTGTCACCATCTCCAGCTACCTGCACCTCCTTGACTGAGACCTGCTCGACTAGATGCTCTTGGTTGGGATCGATAAAATCGGTATCGTGATCAAAAACAATTTTACCCAGCATTGAGCCGTATTTACGAAGATGCTGTGTCAATAAACGTGTATCTTTGATTTCTAGAGCAGGGATTTTCTCTCGTTTTAACCAGTCTTCCAGAGTCATGATACTCTGAGCATGCGAAGGTGTATTCACATAATGAGAGACAAGCAGTCCGGCAACATGGATACGATCATCTTCCCACATAGAAGCATCCGGTACCCCGTAATTACCCATAATGGGATAGGTCATAGCCAGAATCTGGCCAGCAAAAGAGGCATCTGTCAATGCTTCAGGATAACCAACCATGCCGGTACAGAAGACAACCTCACCAGCACGAGCATTCTCATATCCAAACGACATTCCCTCAAACCTGGTTCCATCCTCCAACACCAGTGAACCATAGGTAAGATGGTCCTCACAGACAAGAGTGTCCAGATCGGTCTCGCTAGCAGGATCTTTTACTAGCAGATTACTATACGTTGGACGATCTTCTACCAGAAGATTACTATCCACATTATTGTTTAGCATTTATTCATCCTTCCAATAAGATAGAAAGCTCTATAATATATAAAGAGCAGCATACCTAGGGCGCAAGCATTGCGCTCGACTACAGCAACAGGACAAAATATTGCCCTTACACCCTCCCGAGAACCAGTGCCAGCAGGGCCATGCGAGTATAGAGGCCATTGCGGATCTGCGAGCGCAGGTAGACAGCACGCTCATCCGTATCAACGGCTGGATCTATCGATTCGACCCGAGGTAGAGGATTCATTAGAATCATATCTTTCCTTGCATAGGTTTGCAAAAGATGAGGCGTAACTACTACAACTGCCTTTAAAGTATCCTGGTACTCTGCCCGCGAAGCAAAGCGTTCCTTCTGCAAACGTGTCCAGTACCAGAAGTGGCAATCAGTGGGAATATCTCTAACATCGCTGATCTCGATGATCTTGATGCCGCGATTCCTGAAGACCAGGAAATCATCGTGGGTAAGCCTGAGAGATCGTGGTGAAAGCAGGTAGACTGTGTTGTTTTTGAACAGCGAGAGTCCACGCAACAGCGAATGAATCGTGCGGCTATTGAGACAATCACCCGCTAGCAGTCCGGTAAGGTGATCAAGGCGGCCAAAATGCTCGTAGAGTGTGTACAAATCGAGCAGTGTTTGAGTAGGATGCTCATTATTGCCATCACCCGCATTAATAACAGGCACAAACTCTGCTGCATGAGCAGCTTCTTGGGCAGCACCAGCAAAATGGTGGCGAAGTACAATTGCATTTGAATAAGCCTCAAGTACACGAATGGTATCCTCAAAGGACTCGCCCTTATTGACCGAAGATGCTGTTTCAGGATTCTGCATCTCAATGGTTTGTCCACCTAAGCGTTTGACTGCGGCGGCAAACGAGCTGAAGGTCCGGCTCGAAGGCTCGAAGAACAGGAGCGCAACCAGGAGACCTTCCAGTAGGCGCGAGGGTTCCTCATTGACAGCAATGTGTTTCATCCGACCAGTCAAGTCGAAAAGCACATGCAGATCTTCAACGGCGAACTGATCAAATGACACGATGTCCTTGCCTTTAAAATCACCATTGATCATCTCAAGTCTATATGAAGGACAAGAAGTGACTTGCTGCATAAAACCTCCCGTAATTGTCCATAACAACGGGTTGATAGGTCATCCTTTTCTTTCCCCTCACCCAATAATTAGGATAGGATTCTCTTGATATTATGAGGGGACTACACTCAGCAGAGTTGCTTAGAGCCAGAAGCCCCGCATATCAAAAAAAAACCTCATCTCCCAATTAATGGAGTGAGGAAGAAATACCTTTCCCTACAGAAGAGGGGGCACCGAGGCCCATCCTGGAAATAGATGAGTCGAGACATATTCTTGATTATAATCACCACCGCAGTATTGCAGGAGTTAGAGATCATATAGATGCCGTGCCTCCGCTACCTCATAGGGAAATACAATTTAAATTGCTAAGAGTATACCTAAGAATGTCGCAAATGTCAAGGAAAGTAGGCTGTTTTTCCGCCAAGAAGGAGTCAACTACTTGATACTCACGACTGTGATATCAAAAATCAACGTTGAATTCGCCGGGATATTCCCCTGTGCCTGGTCGCCTATGGCCAGGCTAGGAGGAATAATGAGGCGACGCGTGCCACCAGCCTTCATACCGATGAGTCCTTGATTCCAGCCCGTGAACACATTTGCTTGCCCAAGTGGCGATACAGAAAATGGCTGTCCCCCATCATCGGCAGAGCTATCGAACTTCTGGCCTCCCTGCACCCAGCCAGTATAGTACACATTTACTGTACTGCCATTCTTCGCGACAGGACCAACACCTTGCTTGATATCGATATACTCAAGGCCACTGCAGAGTCTTTTCGGAACTCCCTGTTCCTTAGGAGGGCTAGCAGGAGCAGGTGTTGGAGAACTAACGACAGGAGCGGATGTGGTATCAGATTGCCCACTAGTAATTTGGTTACCCAACAATTCTGCGGTAATGACATCTGAAGTGCAGGCCTCTGCAGTAGCAGTGGCATGCAGGTTATTGGTCTGCACAGTAGCAGTGGCATGCAGATTGTTAGCAGCGACAAGGTCAGCGGAGTAGCGCTGGAATTGCCAAAATGCTAAACCAGCCAATGCGATAACCATGATTGCCGCTATTGCACTCATCACGATTCTTCGGCGACGCAGGCGACGTGCCTGACGTTGCAAACGTTCTTGCTGGCGCTGCCCAGGGCGACTACGTCTCTGATCCAGAGCCTGTTGTTCTTTCTTAACTGTCTGTGGCACGACAACATCATCTCCTCGTCCTGAAAACGATAAAGCATTTATAAATAGAAGTAGGTTGAGGTTACCATTATTTCGGTTTTCTGACAAGAGTATGTGGACAATTAGTATAGTGTGACACTTATGTGGCACTTTCAATGAGGCGTTTGGCAGCGCAAAGCGCATATACTACTAGTAGTTACCGTACCAGCAAGAAAAAGGAGAGAGACAATGAATAACCACGGAAAGCATGCGTTTGATTACTACGCTCTCTTAGGTGTCCCTGTCTATGCGAGTCTCGATGAGATCAAGAGTACCTATCGTAAGCTGGTAAAGCGCTATCATCCCGATGTCTATCGCTTCGATGACCTTGCCACACGGAAAAAAGCTGAGTTATTGATGCGCCAGATCAACGAGGCCTACGCCGTCCTGAGTGATAGCAATAAGCGACAGAGCTATGATGACGAGTATATCACTTCACACATTAGCTCGCCAGCTGGCGATGCTAGCATAGGTACTGAGACCGAGTTCGGAATTGGATCAGCCTCGGATTGGCCTAGTATGCTACTCCAGCGGCTCTTTGACCAAATAGATACATTCCAAAGGAGGCCACTGTTCATGGGTGTGTTTAGAAAGGTCTGGTTGCTACCTATTCCCTTCTGTATGGCTGCAGCTGCGTCTTCAGCCTTCTGGAACCTTGGTCAGATAACTGGCACCACATTTCTGAGTGAGCTAACGGCTATTCTTGCCTACCCATTGATTATCATGTTGCTGCTGCGACGTCTGACTCTTCCCATTTTCCATAAGCCTTTACTGGATATCAAACAGAAGCTAGCTTGTCTTCCGCTTATCATAGTGTCGGCAATCTTCGCAGGCTGGATTTGGTCATTAGTAGTCGACCGTTATGGTATTATCAGCAACAGATGGGACCTATGTTTTTGGTCTGGGCTCATTGGTATCACTTGCGGTATGCTAGCTTACCTCTAATTGCAGCGGGCGTTGGCAAGGAGTCACCTACACTTGACACTCTTGGTACAATTTACAATACACATAACTCTAGTGCCAATTGATTCAGGAAGGGATAATGCAGACGATACTTGCAACGCCCCATACACAATTTGACACGTATCAGGCGACAAAGCGCATCTATCGTTGCTTTCAGGAGGCATCCAAGACTTTTTGTGAGCGTATCCAGGGCATCACCAACGGGACTGAGCAGAAAACATACACGATCTTAACGGTCAAGCGCCTGCTTATTCTTTATTTCCTGCAAAAGCATGGGTTACTTGATGCCGATCCTCACTATCTCTCCAATCGACTGCGATACAGGCAGCAAACCTTCGGTCACGATACTTTCTACCACCACTTCCTCTTGCCACTCTGTTATAAACGCCTTGGTCAAGAGCAACAAAACCATACAGGCAGCGTGCTCTTTGGAACTGCACCTGCCTCTGGCATACCATTGTTTCAGAAGCATGCATTAGAATATAGTTATTCCGCTATTACTATACCGGATGAAGCATTTATACAACTCTTCGCTTTCTTTGACTCTTATCAGTGGCGGCTCGATGGTCATCCCACACAGACTGATAATGAGGTGCATCCACATATCCTGTCTTACATCTTTGAGCAGCAAATCGATCAGAAGCAGATGGGAGTATACTACACAGGCGAAGATGTAACGACCTATATTGCCAGGAACACCATTGTTTCTTCTCTTTTTGCAACAGTCAAAAAACAGTGTCCAGAAGCTCTTGCGAAGGATGCTAGAGCTTGGCGTCTGTTAATCAATGATACCGATAGGTACATGTATGCTCCTATGCACAGTGTGGATTATTTGCCCACTGAAACAGTACGTGAGCATAAAGTCCGACGTACGCGCTATGAGCAGCTTGCCACCCTGCTGCGTGCAGGCACAGTGTGTGATATCAACAATCTGGTTACCTACAACCTGGATATCTTGCGTTTTGCAGAGGATGTGATTCTCACCTGCAGACAGCCCAACGTACTGCTAGCCTTCTACAGGGCTACTGAGCAAATGACTATCCTCGATCCTACCTGTGGATCGGGGGCCTTTCTTTTTGCGGCCCTTACTGTCCTCGAAGCACTCTATAGTGTCTGTCTTACACAGATGCAGACATTGATGGATGAGCATATTCACCAGACTACCCGGTACGACAAAAATAATCAAGTAGTAGCTGCTTATCGCGCACTATTTGAACAGATTGTGCATCACCCTAGCCGCCAGCACTTCATCCTCACCCGTATCATGGCAAATAATCTGCATGGTGTTGATGTGATGGAAGAGGCAACAGAGATTTGTAAACTGCGCCTCTATCTCGCGTTGTTAGCATCCATTCGCCAACCACAGGACATTCCCTCACTGCCCTCCCTCAATTTGCATATCCATGCTGGCAATGCCCTAGTTGGTAATGCTCATAGCACAGATGGACATGATGCATCTTTTTCTGCACCTTATCCTCTTTTTTCGTGTAATGATCATCAAATACAAGCCAGTGATGAGTCTGCTATATCCAATGGCTATAAGAAGTGTCGACAGCCATTTCACTGGTACGAGGCGTTTCCACGGGTCATGGAGAGAGGGGGCTTTGATGTGATTATCGGGAACCCTCCCTATGTGGAATATAGTAAGGTGCGACGCGACTACACTGTTGACGGTTATGAAGAGAGAAGTTGCGGTAACATCTATGCGGCAGTGATTGAACGTTCGCTGACGTTGTGCCATCCACAGGAAAGTTATCTCGGTCTGTTAGTACCATTGAGCATTTGTGGTAGCACACGTTTTGAGCATTTACGTGAGACACTGATGCAGATGACGTCTCATCTATGGCTGGCAAATTTTGAAATATTTCCCTGTCGCCTGTTTGATGGGGTATTCCAGCGGCTCTCTATTCTGCTCGCCAGACATGACCAGGGACAGCAGTGCGCCATCCATACGACGCGGATACATCGTTGGTATGCTTCCGAACGTCCTCTTTTGATTGATCTGATCAACTATACACCAGTGACGTACGTAGGAAATGTTGGAGGATTTCCGAAGCTAGTCTCAACGCTCCAAGAGGGAATCCTATATAAAATCAGACAGAAGTCTGGGGGTCAGTGTATCGCTTCTGTGCTATCCACGCAGAAGACGGCATACTTTGTCTATTATCAGGAAGCCACAAACTATTGGACAAAAGCTGTTTGCCAGGTTCCTTTTTATAAAAAGAACGGCGCTGTGATGAAGCCATCTCACGGACGCTTCCTCTTTTTCGCCGATGAGTCGACAGCTTGGATGGTGATGGCTTTGATGAACAGTTCTCTCTTTTATATCTGGTTTGCGACGTATTCAGACGGCTTCCACCTCTCACATGCCCTGGTGAAGGATTTCCCTGTTGATTGCGAACTCCACGCGCTAAAAGTGTTGCCGGAGCTGGCCATCCAGTTACAGAACGATATTCAGGCTCATGCCAGGATCAGTACGCGCAATACCAGGTCTGATCCTGCAAGGCAAAAGGGGGGATTGACAATTGAGCTGGAGGAGTACCGTATGGGGTACTCAAAGGCAATACTGGATGAGATAGACCACGTTCTTGCCAGATATTACGGTTTTAGTGATGAAGAGGTGGATTTTATTATCAACTACGATATAAAGTATCGCATGGGCAATAAGTGAAGCTGTACTACATAAATCTGAAACACCCAAATAGCAGCATTTTCCCTTTACGTAGTTCAAGAAACAAGGTATTGACAATGCTCTTATTCAGCTTTATTCTGGACACAAAGTTGAGAGTCGCTCAAAGCTTATTCTCAGCTTCCCCTGGGCAAGGCCCAGAAGATCTATGACCAAAAGGAAAGGAAAGGAAAGAGCATGTCCAAACCTCTCAGAAAAGCAATTCATGTGTTCTGTAGTTATGCACGAAAGGACAAAGCTTTCCGAGAAGAACTAGATAAACATCTTGACGCCTTTAGACGCTCCGGCCACATGACTGTGTGGCATGATCAAGAAATTGCTCCAGGCACAGAATGGGAACAGCAAATCAATGAGCACCTGAATACTGCAGACATTATACTGCTCCTGCTCAGCCCCGATTTCATCCATTCTGACTACTGTTATAGTCGGGAAATGCAACGTGCGATTGAACGTCATGATAGTGGAGAAGCCCGTGTCATTCCCATTGTTTTGCGTCACGTGCATTGGCAGGAAACGCCACTCAGCAAACTGCAAGTGTTACCAGATGGAGCTCAGCCGATTACGAGTTGGAGTGATCCAGACGAGGCTTTTTGGGTGGTCGCACGCGAGATTGGAGAAGTAGCAAAGACACTGAGAGCACAAAAACAGCGAGACTACTGGGTACAAGAAGGGCAGACCCAGACAGAGGCAGGAGAATATGATAAGGCAGAGAAAGCGTATGGCGAAGCCCTGCGTATTTTTCCTAACCATCCTGACAATAGAAGGATTTATAGCTCAAGAGCTGTTCTCTTGCATCAGCTAGCACGTTATCAAGATGCTTTAGAGATGTATCAGAAAGCCGTAGATTCAGATTCTGCTGACTCGTATCTCTATCATAAGATGGGTAATGTGCTTGTAAAGCTCTCTCATTACGAAGAAGCTCTCGATTCTTATGATCACGCACTAAAGCATGATCCCAAAAACGTCCGACTTCTCCAGAGCCAAGGTGACATTCTCAGGAACTTATCTCGTTATGAAGAAGCTCTCGCATCATACAATCTCGCATTAGCACTCGATCCTACTAATATTACTCTTTACCTGAACAAGGGATATGTCCTTCGCTGCCTGCAACGTTATGCAGAAGCCCTCGATACATATCGTCAGGCCCTTCACCAAGATCCGGTAAATACTAGCCTTGCTGTGCTGACTGGCACAACCCTGTGCGAATTGGAGCAGTATGCTCCCGCCGTTGAAGCATATGACCGTGCTCTTACCCTTGACCCTACATCTGCTCTCGCACACTATGGTAGAGCATTTGCCCTAGCCCATCTTGCGGAGGTTCCTGAAAAACGCCATAAGGTTGACCAAGCCTCGGCAGCAGCAATAATGTTCGGATATAGCGATCTGTTTCACGCAGACCTCATGTATCCCTCGACCAAAACTGAGTCTGACCAAATTGAACGAGCAGAAATATGTGGACAGTGCAGTTACCTCAACAGAGCAGGTAATATATTCTGTGACAAATGTGGGGCTCCATTCATTTCTAATGTGTAAGGTAGAACAAGCGTTGATCAATAGAGAAGCTACATCACCCGCATCTCTCAATAGCGAGCAACAGACTAAGCGATTCCATCATCGTTTCAAAATACAGCGTACAGCCTTCCTGGCCCATGTCCAGGGAGATATAACCCAGGCTGAGCGCGACCTATATGGCTCGCTTGTGTTCAACCGACTGATGTTCCTCTCTTTTCTCCAGGCCGCGGGGTTCCTCGATGGCGATACTCATTATCTGGCAAAGCGGCTACAGATGACACAAAACTTCCATGGTCCCGACACCTTTTACCAGCGTTTCCTCTTACCTCTTTTCCACCAAGGACTAAACACACCAATACACTCTAGCGAACTTGCCGATCTTTTCGGTTGTATTCCTTATGTGCACAGTAGTCTATTTCAGGCTCGTACTCTAGAACATACACATCCAGAACTCACTATTTCTGATGAAGCATTTGCTCGCATTTTTGCCTTCTTTGATACCTACCAATGGCAACTGCGCAGACAAGGCACGGAGAACCAAAATGTACTTCATCCCGCCATTCTAGGAACAATATTTGAGCAATATGTTAACCAGCAACAGATGGGCGCATACTATACAAAAAAAGATATAACCAGATACATCGCACAAAATACGATATTGCCTTATTTCTTTGATAGGGTGATGCTAGTATCTCCATACATTTACCAGCCTAGCAAGTTACGGTGTCTCTTACAAGAGGACCTCGACCGTTATATCTATAATGCCGTCAAATGTGAGACTTGCCTGCCCGGCGAAACCCCACAAGAGTACGATGCCAGACGTAACTATCACGCGGCACTACGAAGAAAAATCACAGCAGGTGAGATTCTGGAAATTGACGATCTGATCACTTCTAATCTCGATATCTGCCAGTTTAGCGCCGATGCCATCCGCCAGATTGAGGAGCCAACAAGCTTACAGCAATGTTATGAACAACTACAGCAGATGACGATCCTCGATCCAACCTGCGGTGCAGGAGCTTTTCTTTTCGCAGCTATGGAGACCCTAGCGATAATGTACGAGGCGTGTCTTGAATCTATGCAAGCCATCTCAAGTGCTGATGAGTTTCAAGCAATTCTCACCAAGGTTCGACAGTGTCCCAACCAGCGCTTCTTTATTCTCAGGTCCATCATTGAGCACAATCTCTATGGTGTCGATATTATGGAGGAAGCAGTCGAACTCTGCTTGCTGCGCCTGTCCCTTCAGCTGATTGCAGAGATTGAAGGGGCTGAGGATCTGGCACTATTGCCACAGATCGATCATCATATCCATGTAGGCAATGCATTGAGCAATATGAGCCCCCCCGGAAAGGACGGATCTTGCAGCGTAGATGGCATCTCAGAAGATAGGTCATTTGACTGGCAGCGCACATTTAAGGAGGTACTGCACAATGGAGGATTCGGTGTCATCGTTGGCAATCCGCCGTACGTTGAGTATACAGATAAAGCGTTCCCGTATATGCTGCGTGATTTTGTGACGCTGCCATGTGCGAATCTCTATCCCTGTGTGATTGAGCGGAGTCAACAACTCCTCGCGCCAGAGGGCCGCCAGGGAATGATTCTGCCGCTGGCAGCATTTGCGACGCGTAATATGATTCCATTCATTGAAAGCTTCCGACGCTGGTTTCCCTGTAGCTGGCTTTCGTTCTACCATTTTCGCCCTTCGATGCTCTTTTCGGGAGACAAAGTCGCCAGCATTCCCACAGCCATTTATCTGGCGAAAGCACAAGGGACAGAACAGCGTTTCAGTACGCACTTGATCAAATGGTCGCAGGAGCAACGCCATCTGCTCTTCTCACGCCTGAGGTATTGCCGGATCACTGCCCCCTGCGATTTTGATAACAGGCACTATTATCCCAAGTTTGGTCATCCACTGGAAAATGAGATTATGACGAAGGTCCTGCAGCATCAGAGGATTGGCACATACTTAGCAGAGACTCCAAACCAGAATAGAATGTTTTATCGCTCTGCCGGAGGACTCTACTGGAAGGTCTTTGTCAATTTTGCCTGGCCATACGAGACAACTTCGAATAAGCAGTGTGCCTTCCAGGAAGAGTATACGCGGGATGTGTTTGTAGCGTTACTGAATAGTTCACTGTTTTGGTGGTATTATACAGTCACGTTCGATACTTTCAACCTGAAGGATTATATGATCTTCGGGTTTCGCTTTTCGTATCCCGAAGACAGTGTTGTGATTGATGCACTAGAGCAGTTATGTCAGCAACTCATGGAGGATTTCCAGCGACATGCACGACATCTCAAGCGAGGCAATACTGGAAGTTATACGATCTATGCGAGGAAATCAAAGACAATTATCGATGAGATTGATCGTATCCTTGCATATCATTACGGCTTTACCGCTGAAGAGCTGGATTTCATTATCAACTATGATAGGAAGTACCGTATAGGACAGGATAAAGCTGAGGAAGATTTACCGGTAGGAAAGGCACAAGAATCATGCTCAGCAGTTACCTTGCTTGGCTTCAATTAAAAAGCAAGCGGATCTTTTTTCTCTGTTGTAGTATAGTGTGCACATGCTGCTTGATAGTGGCACTTTTGCTATGGCACTTCTTTGTGCAAACAGCACCTTCTGGTACTCCACACCAGCAGAATCCAAGTATCCATATAGCTCCGGTGTTTGGCAATGGCTACCGAACTGACTATTGGACTCCAACCCATGTGACACTCAGCAACTCGGGCTCTGCCTTTAAAGGGACACTAGCAGTTCATACCTATACGGATGAAGGTTTCTCAGGGCTAAGCACTCGGCCCTCCCCTTGGAGCTTTGAGGATGCAGTTACACTCCCTCATGGCACGTACAAACGTATGACACTCTACATACCCTACTACCTAGGCAACAGCACTCCCCTCGGTTTGGTAGCAACTCTGCGCAATGAGCACAATCAGACAGTGGCAACACAGATCAGGCAATTATCACAGGATCAAATAAAACCGGGAGAGTTCTGGATAGGCGTGCTTTCGCAGAATGCGCCCTCCCTCACACAACAGCTTAATCAGGTCTCGCTGCCAGGTATGGAAAGCCTACCCAATAACATCTATGCGCTCAACGCTAATACATTGCCGGATACGGAGACGGCACTGGAAAATTTCGATCTGATCATAGTAGAGAACTTTCCTTCTGCCACTCTGAGACCTAGACAGATCTCAGCACTGCGCTCCTGGGTCAATCAAGGAGGAATACTGATCGAGAATGGAGGCCCTTCCTGGCAACAAACGCTGGGACCTTTTCCTCCTGAACTAGTCCCGGTGATAATCACCGGGACTAGTTCTCTCTCGCCCGGGACAACTATTCTGCCAATCCAAGGGTCCTCTTCGCAGGAATATGAGCAAGTCTCCAATACTGCTATCGATCCTCCCAGCACAGCAGTTCCGATAAGCACAGCAATGATGTATAGGCAAGAGGCGTTTTCTGCGCCAGAAGCCATCATTACTACGCCTCAAGGGTCACCTCTCTTCGTGAAAGCACACCAGGGTGCTGGCATCATTTGCTACCTGGGTCTTGATCTGACTATTGCCCCACTCAATCAGTGGATTGGCAACACTGCGTTCTGGCAAACGGTCCTGTCCCAGGCGCTGGGCGATCGGCAGTTGATCTCCGAGATGGCACAGAACTACGATAGCGGACCGGGACAATTGCTTGCACGCGGAGGCATCTTAAACCAGTTGGAGCCGGACAGATCTCAGGGTCCATGGTTGGTCGGCCTCGTACTGCTCTGCTATATCTTGGTGTTAGGGCTGGTCAATCTGCTGCTTGCGCGACGAACGAAGAGGCCATCGTACTGGCGCTGGCGTCTGACGGTGTGCAGCATCCTTGTCTTCTCTCTACTGACTTACTCGCTGGCGTATCACCAGAAAGAGGCCTCAGTTTCAGAGAACAGCATTACGACTATTCAATTCGACCAGGGCAGTTCATTAGCACATATCACAACCTATACGGGCCTATTCACACCCAGTACGGGCGACTTTCAACTGCATCTACCTGGCAACAGCCAAGCCCAACCAGTCGCCAACCAGTTCTTACAAGGAAATCCTGCCGCTCTCCCTAGAGATGATGTGCCTACGACGATCACTTCTGGAGCGAGCGCGACAGATCTCACGATGCACAATCAGCGCCCGTGGACACTGAATCCGATCGTATCAGAAGAGGATAAAGAGTTCCATGGTAATATCCATGCCTCTCTAGTCCTACACAATAATAGACTGGTTGGCAGCATAACGAATACGTTGCCTATTGCTCTCAGTGATCTGTATGTGCTGCTCCCACATAGTTTTGTTGCGCTTGGCAATCTTGCCGCTGGCCAGATACGGCAGATCGATCTTCCGCTGCACAGTGCTTCTCCCAGTGCGGGCAAAACACTGGCTGATCAGATCGCAGAATATCACGGCTTACCGGATGGATACTTTCCCTATACAGCCAAGAGGCAACCACAGAACGATATACAGAGTCATATTGCATTTCTATCGGCATTAAGTGGTGCAGGTTCTACGAATGCACCATGTGGTGGGTCATGCCTCACACGTGCGATTATGAACAGGGGGACTATCTATATGACGGGGGGACAGGTACCCAACTCTAACCTGAAAAATGACTATGATCCTTTGCTGATCAGCGGAGCACCAGCCACACTAATTGGCTGGGCAGATCAACAGATTGTAGGAGACAATGAGGAGACGGTTAATGGCGTAAGCGTACCAGGTCATCATATGACCTTTATTGAGAAGCCACTGAATCTTCACTTCTCTGGTCAGATTCACGTTCCTCTCGATTTCATTACAGCAGGTGTGGCCAACGTCCAAAGCTATGATGCACAGGCAATTCTCCCCGGTATCTATTCAATGTCAACTGGGAGCATCACTTTTGATCTCCCTTTACCTGACATGACACGAACGCATATTAATAGCTTGACGGTAACCGTACCTGATCTGATTGCTCACCCACAGGGTCCTGGCACAGGCTCAGCTGCTGCGACCAGTAGTATGGCTGTCCAGTTCTATAACTGGCAGAGCGGCACATGGGACTCGATCAAGCTCACCCAGGACGCCTACACGATCACCAATCCACAGGTCTATGCCGGAACGACTGGGCGTGTCCTGGTACAGGTGACAAGCAAGGATACGAACCAGATCTACTTTGGCAAACCGTCTTTGAGTTTGAATGGCTCTGCACTCGATTAGCTCAAAAGGATCACTCTGTGAGCCGTTGCCTTCTCAAGCATGAGAACTCCGTGAACCAATTGCTAAAAAAAATGAAACATGGTATCAGAAACGTTCGCTGAAACTGTAGCGAACTCCTGATTTTTCTTGACAATTCTTGCGTGAGATATTCGATGTTACGTATTCGAATATGCTTCGTTGCAGACAGCAGACACAGTTCTCATTCTGGCAAAGCCAAAGACCTTAGAGATGATGGTGAAAGGCCAATCGGGTGCGTGAGTACAGCTAGCTCTGTGAAGTCCTATAGAACGATAGCAGGTGGTCTCTAAGCGAGGTACATGAAAAGAGCCTAACATGAGAAAACAGGTCAAAAAGCACTCCCAAATGCCTTTCTGGCTCATGGGATAGGGGATGTGAATGAGATGCTAGCATCTCTAGTAGTGCATCCTGAGAGGATTGTCGTTCCCCTCCGAACCCAAAAGTCTAGCGAATGCTAGACTTTTGGAACTATATTCCTTCCCATAGGGTGAAGCTAGTGAAAATCTAGCGCTGTGCCACAACTGTCATCCGCTTTTCAACGGAGAGCCAGGTCCCCATTACCAGTCTTCCGAGCAGAAGCGGTTTTTACATGTGTATCTATGCTCTCTCGGAAACGAGGAGCCTTTTTGTATGGAACAACTTACTAACCACACCTATTCTCGCCATGAACACTTATCAGAAAGAGCTACATCCAACGCTTTCCCTATCGAATATTGCCGTGATCTTTCATACAAGGCGCTTTTCAGTCGCGTCGTTACCTACCTTGGAGAATATCGACTAGAAGTGAAAAAACAACCATACACGCTTCTTTTCTCCCGTGAACAGGACGGACTTCATATAAGGGATATTGATGAGGGAGATGCAATGATTGAAATTGCAAAACGAGCTATTATACCAGGGCAGCCGAAATATTACAGACGTATTGCAGAATACGCGGCTCTAGAAAAAGAAGAAGAATTAGTAGCAATGGCAGAAGATGGCGATATTATCATTCAGGCAAGCCCACCTCAAAATAATATTTCCGATGAGGAAAGCTACGGTTTTTTTTTCGTAGGAAGTGTAGAAATCATCCACGCAGAGAAAAAGCTCATCCACAAAAATGCCCTCCGTATAACCAATCCAACACTCAATCAGCTCAATACAGCACTCAGCCGTATCACAGGACAAAACATTTCTTTTACTACGCAAGAACAGTTTATTGCAACACCTTTTTTCCTAGGCAAAAATACCACAGAAGATACTATTCAAGACATTCTCAGTGAAGAATGCGGCTTTAATGGCAGCTATGCAGATAACGCACTATTTATTCGTATCATTAAAGATATGGCACCACACATCCAACACTTTATCAGCATGGTTCTAGATGGAAAGCCAGACACAGAAGTATACGCAATGCTTGGACGCTTAGAGAATTTCGCTATTTCCCTAAAGGAAATGTACACGACAAAACCACATACAGCTAATATTTCAGGTTTTGGTACAGAGCATAATAATACGATTGCAGACTCTCCCAAGTTGCGAACCAACCTAGAATTCTCAGCGCAGCAGAGACGCATCAAAGCGCCACTCAAAGCCCTATGACGGTCTGCAACTTAGTACTCGTTACTGGTCAATCAGCCACAAGGTATATGGTCGTTGCTCGTTTGGCTGCGAAAAATCTATCAACACGTTCCGCTCAAACAAATCTGACGCCAACGGATGAGAAGCATATCTTGAGTCCGTTTGCTGAACATCATAATCAAGCCTCGCTTTAATTTCTTGCTCATAATCATACCTTGCCATATCACGCAGCATACCAGGAACTACAAACTTATTTGTTCCGTCATTATAATAAGGCTCTAGGAAAAAGTTTTCAAGTGTCACTCCATTAACTTTTTGCATAATTAACACACATTCTCGAATATTTCCATCTTCTCCTGGTAAATAGAGAAATCCATAATGTTCAGGAACACCAATATACTCCGGCATATATTCCTGGCAAAACGCTTTCAAATGTTCAGTTCTCGTCAATGTCTCCTTAAGAAACGCCGCCTGCTTTTCAACAGGCATAGCAGGACGCGTTTGCCGAAATGGCAGATTATATTCTTTAAGAACAAGAGAAACATTTTCTCCCTTTAACATCTTCACTTCATACAAAATTCCCTCATTCCCAATTTTAAATAGCTTACGTACAATTCCCTCACCATCACGCAACGCCTCAAAATCAGCACGATATGACTTTAGTAGAGGTAAAATGTCCGGATTTTGCCTAACCAGCTCTTGACCACTTGGAGAAACCAACACTATAACATTTGGCGTAGTAAAAGCACGAAGATCAACAGTCCCATTTCGCTCAGACACATACGCAATCTTAGGATAGAAAACTTCTGATTTTATCATCATAATATTATAGAAAGATTTATATAATGCAAATTTATACAAAGATAATTAAAAGAAGCAAAAAAAATCTAGCAGTCTTTGAAAAGTCCCTCGACTCTTGACCTTCTCCTTTGAGTATACTTCATGAAAGGCGTTTTTTCTAGTGACAAATGAGACATCTCTGCGGACAGAGGAGCGTCTACCGTGTAAATCCCAACATTAATGTTGGGATTTACAACAAGTCTTGACAGCGATATGCAATATATTGCATACTGCATATATGAAGTCACCCATCTTCGAGAAAATTGATCGCATCTCCTTGCGAGAACAGGTCTATAGTCTCATACAGCAAGCCATCGTCTCAGGGGAATTGCAACCTGGACAGCGAATTCGCGATATTGACCTCGCTACGCAATTTGGGGTTAGTCGCACACCGGTACGTGAAGCGTTGCAACGACTCGAAGACGAGGGGCTGGTGGAAATGCTGTCAGGAGCATTAACGCGTGTGGTGCCGCTCGATATGCAAGCAGCACAAGATGCATTCCCAGTTGTTGCCGTGTTGCATGCTCTAGCTACCCGTCTTGCAGTGGGCCAACTGACAGAAGACGATATCACCGCCTTACGTCGAGCTAACGACAATCTGATCATAGCCCTTGAGACTCACAACGTCACTGACGCCCTGCAAGCTGACGGCATGTTTCACAATATTTTTATCCGTGTAGCTAACAACCATGAAATCCAGCACACCCTGGAGTATTTGATGCCCAAAGTACGGCGCCTAGAATACGCGCAGTTTAGCTCGCTCGCTGGTCATACCTCTGTGCTCCAGCACCAGACTATCATCGCCGCATGCGAGCAAGGCTCGCCGGAACGAGCAGCAACGCTGGCCGAACAAAACTGGCTCAGT
>Ga0207416_1000968_pt1 | contig 42293 bp, 34 predicted proteins | sample PaiPotPPM11metaG_FD_184107 | JGI IMG/M metagenome (GOLD analysis project Ga0207416, IMG submission 184107) | Iron sulfur acid spring bacterial and archeal communities from Banff, Canada, to study Microbial Dark Matter (Phase II) - Paint Pots PPM... ...
AAGACGCTACTTTGCTGTCGCACGGCGTTGACCCCCATTCGTATCCAGATGATTCGAAACCAATTGGAGCCGAGTAGAATCAATGCCGTGCACATCATCAAGCACAAACCGTGCCGGACAGCCGTGGAACAAGTCCGGCCATGACGATTAGATGGCTTCAATCTCAACTCACCCCCGCTCCAGGCTTCCAGGCCGGCGATCAACGGCCGATATCGGCGAGCGAAGCGGGCTGCGAGCCGGGGGCGAAGCGCATGCATCGAAGGCGCGGCAAATTAATTCGCCGGCAATTTCTGTTTGACCTTGCCGATCTCGGCCCAGGCGTCGCTCTTCAAATGCTTTTTCAGATTAAGCACCGTGAACTGGTTGGCGCCGGTGGTGCGCGAGAGCGCCTTCCATGACACGGGCATCGACACCGGCGCGCCGGGGCGCGCGCGCGTCGAATAGGCGGCGACCGAAGTCGCCTCGCGCGAATTGCGCAAATAGTCGATGAAGATTTTGCCGTGGCGGAGCGCCTTGGTCATCTTGGCGAGGTAACGCTGCGGCGCATCGGCGGCCATGGCACTGGCGATGCGCGAGGCGAACGCCTTGGTCGCGTCCCAGTCGGCGCCGTCGATCGGCACGACGACGTGAACGCCCTTGCCGCCGGACAGCTTGACGAAGCTTTTGAGCGTCTCGGCTTTCAGCCGGTCGCGGGTCTCCTGCGCCGCCGCCACGATCGTCTTCCAAGACACGCCCTCCCCCGGATCGAGATCGAATACGATGCGGTCGCAGATTTCCAGATTGCCCAGCCGCGAACCGCGGCTGTGAATCTCCAGCGCGCCGGACTGCACCAGCGCGATCAGATCGTCGAGCTTTTCCACCGCGATGACGTCATGCTCTTTTGCATTCACAACGTGGCGCAACGGCGATTCTTTGATGTTGGAATCAATGTGTTTCTGGAAGAAAAGCTCGCCGCCGGTGCCTTCCGGACCGCGCACGATGGCGAGCGGCCGGTCGACGACATGCGGCGCCATGACATGCCACACGCTGACGTAATAAGCCGCCAAATCCTCCTTGGTGACGCCGACATCGGGCCAATAGACGCGGTCGGGATGGCTCAAATGGACATTGCCGACGTCGACGTTATGGCTTTGGCTTGTCTTGCCGCTTTTGCGCGAAGCGGCGGGCGATTTTCGCACCGCGCGGCGTTGCGCCGCCGCCGCCGGCGCCGGCGATTCGCGCACCACTTCACGCGCCGGCTTGTCTTCACGCAAGCCTTTATAGGAAGCCTGCCGCAGCAAGCCGTCGTGGGTGAAGCCGCGAAATTCGGTCTCGACGACCATTTGCGGCTTGACCCATGTGACGTTCTTCCGCCGCTCGTTTTTGGGCAAGTCGACCGGCGGGCGATCGATCCGCAGCGGTTGCAGCCGCGTCCACAAATCGCGGGCAATCTCGCGGGTGTAACCGGTGCCGACGCGGCCGGCGTAGCGCAGCTTGCCGTTGCCGTAAAAGGCAACCGTCAGCGCGCCGACCGCTTTGGGCAGCGCGTTCGACGGCGAAAAGCCGGCGACGACGACTTCCTGCGCGTCGTGGCATTTGGCTTTGACGAAATTCTCCGACCGCCCCGGGCAATAGGGCGCGTTGCGCAGCTTCGACACGATGCCTTCGAGATTCATCGCGCAGGCATGCTTGAAAATCACCGGGCCGTCTGCGTCGAAATGCCCGGCGTAGCGAACAGGGCCGCTCTTGCCGTTGCCCTTGAGCAGGCGCCGCAGCGCTTCTTTGCGCGCGATCAACGGCGCACCGGTCAAGTCGCGGCCGTCCAAATAAAGCAGGTCGAACACCCAATAGACGAAACGATCGCCGCGGCCCTCTTTCAGATCGTTCTGCAGCATCGCGAAACTCGAAATGCCTTTGTCGTTCTCGACCACCAGTTCGCCGTCGAGGAGCGCGGTTTCCGCAGGCAGTCCGGCCACCGCTTTGGCGATGCGTTCGAAACGATGCGTCCAATCGAGCTGTTTGCGCGTGAGCAGCTTGACCTTGCCGCGATCGAGACCCTTATCCAGCCTTGCCTCGATGCGGTAACCGTCGAATTTGATCTCGTGAAGCCATCCCGGCCCGCTCGGCGCCGTGTCGTGCAGCGTGGCGAGAGCCGGCGGGACGAAATCGGGCAAGCGGCCACGTCTGCCGCCGTGCTGCGGCGAAGCCGAGCGCTTGCGCGCGGAGGCTAGCGTCGCAGCCTTCGCGCGCGAACGGCGTGCCGCCGCAGCCCGCGGCGCCGGCTTCGGTGCGCGCTTTTGCTTGGTCGTCGCTTTGGAATTGTTGTTTGTTTGCGCATTCGCCGCCGCGCGCAATTGCGCCTTGAATTCGCGCTGCGATTGCGGCCGCGCAGAAGCGGGCGACGGATCGGGGCCGCGATTGCTGTGCCAGACCCGCTTGCGGCCTTTGCCGCCGGCGATCTGGTCCATCGAGCGGCCGCTCACCACCGAGAGAGGCTCCTCTTCGAGGATATCCCCATCCCGCTCGCTGCGCGACGCTTCGTCCTTGCCCTTGATGAGAAGCCAGTTCTCATGACGGTCGCCGCCGCGCGCGCGCATGCGCACGAGGTGCCAGCGGCCGTGCAATTTTTCGCCGTCGAGCGTGAATTCGAGATGGCCTTTGGCATAGCCCTGGTGCGGATCGCCTTCGGGAATCCAGCGCCCGCGATCCCAGATCATCACCGTGCCGCCGCCATATTCGCCCTGCGGAATGGTGCCTTCGAACGCGTTGTATTCGACCGGATGGTCCTCGACCTGAACCGCAAGCCGCTTTTCGGCCGGATCGAGGCTGGGGCCGCGGGTGACGGCCCAGCTCTTCATGACGCCGTCGAGCTCGAGGCGGAGGTCGTAATGCAGCCGGCGCGCAGCGTGCTTCTGGATCACATAACGGTTGCCGCCGCCACGCGGCGCGTTGCGGCCGCGCGGCTCGGCGGTGACATCAAATTTTCGTTTCCGGCGATATTGTTCGAGCGCCACGGTGAACCGCCTCGCGCGTCTCTAAGACCCAATAGCAGGCGCCAAAATCCCGCCCAACGGGACTGCCACACCCGGGACTGCCACACCCGGGACTGCCACACCCTGGTAAAGTGCTGAACTTTACATACATCACGGCGTTGACGGGGTGAAATGGGGACCCTCGATATAAGCCCATGAAAAGGCTTACGGTTCCTTCCGGGCCGTTCGGCACCGGCAGTACCGATCAAATTGCGTTCCCGGCGCGGAATGGTGTAAGGACCTTAGAATCTGCATGAGCCAGCACTATCTGCGTGAACCACGCCGGGCCTCACCCAGCGCCAATAATCGGCGTTAGGCCGAAATAACGGATTGGTCTGAAAAAGGAGCGTAGCGTGACGGTTTCGTCTAAGACCCCATTGCTCGACCGAATCAAGACCCCGCAAGATTTAAGGCGCCTCGAACCCAACCAGTTGCGGCAGCTTGCCGACGAACTGCGCCGCGAAACCATCGACGCGGTCGCGGTCACCGGCGGTCACCTCGGCGCCGGACTCGGCGTTATCGAGCTGACGGTCGCACTGCACTACGTGTTCGACACACCGGCCGACCGGCTGATCTGGGACGTCGGCCATCAGGCCTATCCGCACAAAATCCTCACCAACCGCCGCGATCGCATCCGCACGCTGCGGATGGGTGGCGGACTTTCCGGCTTCACCAAGCGCGCCGAGAGCGAATACGATTCGTTCGGCGCCGCACATTCTTCCACGTCGATTTCAGCCGGGCTCGGCATGGCCGTCGCCCGCGACCTGCAGAACAAGCAGAACAACGTCATCGCCGTCATCGGCGACGGCGCAATGTCGGCCGGCATGGCCTACGAGGCCATGAACAATGCCGGCGCCATAAATTCGCGCTTGATCGTGGTGCTCAATGACAACGACATGTCGATCGCGCCGCCGGTCGGCGCGTTGTCGGCGTATCTGGCCCGCCGGGTGTCCGGGCGCGGCTACCATCGTCTGCGCAAGCTGTTCCGCAGCGTCGCCAAGCACATGCCGAGCAAAATGCTCGAGCAGCGGGCGATGGCGATGGAGGAATATGCGCGCGGGCTGGTCACCGGCGGCACGCTGTTCGACGAGCTCGGCTTCTTCTATGTCGGCCCGATCGACGGCCATAACATCGATCACTTGTTGCCGGTGCTCCAGAACGTCCGCGACATGAAGAATGGGCCGATCCTTGTTCACGTCGTGACGCAAAAGGGCAAAGGCTATGCGCCGGCGGAAAAATCCGCCGATAAGTACCATGGCGTCGTCAAATTCGATGTCGCCACCGGCGCGCAACAGAAAGCCAAGACCACCGCACCTGCCTATCAGAAGGTGTATGGCGAAAGCCTGATCAAGGAAGCCCGCAAGGATGACAAGATCGTCGCCATCACGGCGGCGATGCCGTCGGGCACCGGCGTCGACCTGTTTCAGAAGGAGTTTCCGAACCGCACTTTCGACGTCGGCATTGCCGAGCAGCATGGCGTGACTTTCGCCGCCGGGCTCGCGACCGAAGGTTTCAAGCCGTTCGCCACGATCTATTCGACGTTCCTGCAGCGCGCCTATGACCAGGTGGTACACGACGTTGCCATCCAGCGCTTGCCGGTGCGCTTCGCCATGGACCGCGCCGGACTCGTCGGCGCCGACGGCCCGACCCATGCGGGCGCTTTCGATATCGCCTATCTCGGCTGCCTGCCCGGTTTCGTGCTGATGGCGGCGGCCGACGAGGCCGATCTCGTACACATGGTGGCGACTGCCGTCGCGATCGACGATCGGCCCTCGGCGCTGCGCTATCCGCGTGGCGAGGGCCGCGGCGTACCGATGCCCGAAGAAGGCAAACCGCTCGAGATCGGCAAGGGCCGCATCCTGCGTGAAGGCAGCAAAGTCGCGATATTCTCCTACGGCGCGCGGCTCGGCGAATGCCTCAAGGCCGCCGACGAGCTCGCCGGCTATGGGTTGCCGACCACGGTCGCCGATGCGCGCTTTGCCAAGCCGCTCGACGTCGATATGCTGCTTCGGCTCGCCCGCGAGCACGAAGTCCTGCTCACCATCGAGGAAGGCGCAATCGGCGGCTTTGGCTCCTTCGTGCTGCAGGCGCTGGCCGAGCACGGCGCGCTCGATCGCGGCCTGAAAGTCCGTTCGATGGTATTGCCGGATATTTTCATCGATCAGGACTCGCCCAACGCCATGTATGCCAAGGCCGGTCTCGACGCCAAAGGCATCGTCGCCAAGGCTTTCGAGGCGCTCGGCCAGAACATGCGCGGCGAAGTGGTGAAGCTCGCCTGAACCGCCTGTAGGGTGGGCAAAATCGTTTTCTATTGAATAGCCCCGTGGGCATTGCGCGACACGAATTTGCCCACGCGGTCAAGCCGAGCGGGCGCAATGCCCACCCTACAATCGCCATGACCAGCAAAGAACGAGTCGACCGCCTGTTGGTCGCGCGCGGCCTGTTCGAGAGCCGCACGCGGGCGCAGGCCGCGATCGCTGCCGGGCGGGTCACCGCCGACGGCATCCTGGTACGCCAGGCCTCGGAAGCGATTTCACCCGCCGCCACCATCACCGCCGAGCCTGAACACCCCTATGTATCGCGCGGCGGCGTCAAGCTTGCGGCGGCGCTCGACCATTACGGCATCGACGTTGCTGGACACGTCTGCCTCGATGTCGGCGCTTCGACCGGCGGCTTTACCGAGGTGCTGCTCGCGCGCCGTGCGCGGCTCGTCTATGCGATCGACGTCGGCAACAAGCAATTGCATTCACGCTTGCGCGGCCGCGACGATGTTATCTCGATCGAGCAAACCGATATCCGCAAGCTCGAGCCGGCGCGGCTGCTGGACCTGCCCGATATAGCCACGATTGACGTGAGCTTCATTTCGCTCAAGCTGGTACTCCCGGCCGTCGGCAGATTGCTGCAAACTCGGGCAAGAATTATCGCGCTGATCAAGCCGCAGTTCGAAGCCTCCCGCCGCGATAGCAAGAAGGGCATCGTGCGCGACGACAAAGTGCACACGGCCGTTTGCAACGATATCGCCAGGTTCCTCACGCCGCTCGGCTGGCGCGCCGGCGATGTCGTTTCCGCCGCGATCCGCGGCGGGAACGGCAACCAGGAATTCTTCATCGCGGCCAAGCGTGGTTGAATGTGGTGATTGAGCACCTCACGATCGTCGGGCTGGGGCATCGCGGCGACGGCATCGCTGCAGGACCGCAGGGCCCGATCTATGTTCCGGGCACGCTGCCGGGGGAAACAGCCGAGGTCGACAGCGTAACCGGCCAGCCCGACCGCCGGCAGCTTCTTCGCATCGAAGCGCCAAGTCGGGAGCGCATCGCGCCGATCTGCCCCCACTTCGGCGTCTGCGGCGGCTGCGCCTTGCAACACTGGGACGGCGCACCGTATCGCGCCTGGAAACGCAGTCTTGTCGTCGAGGCTCTGCGGCAGGCTGGAATCAATGCGCCCATCGCCGAACTCATCGACGCCCACGGCGACGGCCGCCGTCGCGCCGTTTTCCACGCCCGGCGCGGCGCCCACGAGGTGCTGGAAGTCGGCTTTTCGGCGGCGCGCGCGCATCATGTGATCGCAATCGATCGTTGCCCGATATTGGCCAAAAGCCTCGACGGCGCACTGACCGTGGCCTGGGCCATCGCGGAGCGACTCGGCGCCGCGAGAAAGCCGCTCGATATCGCGGTGACGGCGACCGATGCCGGCCTCGATGTCGACGTGCGCGGCTCGGGCCCGCTGACGGCGGCTTTGAGCGCGGCGTTGGCACGCATCGCCGCCCAGCACGACCTCGCGCGCCTGACGCGCCACGGCGAGCTCATCGCGCAAGCGCGCGCGCCGACGCTGCAGATGGGCGCCGCGACCGTCGTCTTGCCGCCCGCCGCGTTCTTGCAGGCGACGACGGCAGGCGAAGCGGCGCTGGGCCGGCTCGTTCTTCAGTCATGTGCCGGCGCTAAAAGTGTTATCGACCTGTTCGCCGGCGTCGGGCCGTTTGCGCTGCGACTCGCTTCGCAATTGCGCGCCTTCGCGGTCGACGAGGATGAAGCAGCGCTGGCCGCACTCAAGCGCGCCGCCGCCACCGTCTCAGGTCTAAAACCCGTCGCGACCGAGCGGCGCGATCTGTTCAAAAATCCGTTCCAGGCGGCGGAACTCAATCGCTTCGACGCGGTCGTGTTCGATCCGCCGCGCCAGGGCGCGCAAACGCAGTCGCGCGAACTCGCCGCCAGTCGGGTTCCGGTTATTATCGCGGTGTCATGCAACGCGGGAACGTTTGCGCGCGACATGCGCCTTCTGGTGGACGGCGGCTACCGGCTCGTCGCGGCCACGCCGGTCGATCAATTCCGCTATTCGGCGCATGTCGAGATCGTCGCGCGGCTGGAAAGATAACGCGCGCCTATTTGAATGCCGGCATCACGTCCTTGGCGAACCAGCGCAGTTGCTCTTTGAACTCCTGGGGCGAAAGACCTTCGGCCCAGTGGATCATGAAGTTCTCCAGGCCTGGATATTTCGCCTCGATCGACTTGATGCCGTCGATGACTTCGGCCGGCGTGCCGCAAAACCAAGCCTTCTGCGCGACACCGTCTTTCAGGAGCGGCGTGCGCGACGGCGCACCCGGCGTGCCCCAGGTGCGGCCCTGCTCGTCGGCATAGCGCACGAAGCCGAATGGCGCGAACCACTTGAAGCGCTCGTCATGGGCGGGCTCGAGCCGCCGGATCGCCGCGTCGCGGCTGTCGGCCAGATAGACGCCGGCGCCCCAGATCACATCCTCGCCGAGCTGTTTGTCGCGGCCGTGCTTGAGGCAGGCGGCGTGGTAGGCGCAGATGACGTCGTCGAGGATTTTCTCGCCGTTGAGCGTCACCATCGCTTTCAGCCCGTATTGCGCCATCATCTCGATCGTCTTGCCGCTGGCGATCGGCATCCAAATTTCCACCGGCAAATGCTTGGGCCGCGGCACCAGCGTGATGTCGGATAGCTTGTAGCCGCGGTAATCCACCGGCGGCGGCGCCTCGTAATATTTTCCCTTGAAGTGGAAGCTCTGCTCGTTGAAGCAGGTCAGCAGGAGCCGCAGCTGCTCTTCGAACAATTCGCGGTTCTTCTCGGCGTCAAGAAGCGGCGCGCCGAACGTCTCCACCTCGCGGGTATGATAGCCGCGGCCGACGCCCATGACGACGCGGCCGTCGGTAACGATGTCGGCCATGGCGTAGTCCTCGGCCAGGCGGATCGGATGCCACATCGGCAGCACGTTAAAGGCGCAGCCGAATTTCAGGCGCTTGGTCTGGGTGGCGAGCCACAGCCCGAGCTGAATGAGGTTGGGAAAGACTTCGTAGCCCTCGCGCTGGAAATGATGCTCCGCCATCCACAGCACGTCGAAGCCCAGCTCATCCATGAGCTGGGCGACTTCGCGCGCAGTGAAAAAGGCCTCGCGCAGCCGCTCGTCTGAATAGCGCCGGTCGTTGGCCGGCGTGCCTTCGAGCCCGACATTGTCGAGTTCGATCTGCCCGACATAGAGGACGTGAAATTTCTTGATCATGTGTTCCTACCCCGCCGTATTCCGAAGGGTCTTGGCGGCGGAGTCAAGAACATCCCAGAGCGGATGCCGCAAGTCGACACCCGTTGAATTGGACAGGCGGGGGCATTTCGCCGGGGTCTGAGCGGAACCCTACCGGCTCTTGAGCGGTTTCACCGGCTGGTATTGATTGTTGGGCATGCAAAATCCCCCGATGCCACTCATCGTCGCAATAACACCAACGCAGCCGCCTTGTTCACGTTGGTACGCCGGGGCGGTTGCACGTACAAATCGCAGTGGCAAACGCGCGGCCGTTCGCTACGCTTGCGCAATCGATTCGCGGGTGGTGCGATGCAGCGGCGGTTGCAGCGGATGCTGTTAGGCACGGTCGTGCTGATTGCAGGCTGGCACGGGGGTGCGGCGCGCGCCACGGATTGGCGATACTGCCTCGCCGTCGCACCCGCCCAGCATACGGTCTACATGTCGGCACCGTTTTCGGACAATGAGTCGATGGAGACGACCGAGGCTGAGTTTGGGCGCGCGCTCGATCACGCGCTGATGCAACACGATTCCGTCCAATGTCCGCTGGGCAACGCCCAGTCGATCACCGGCATGAAGGCGCAAGCGATCCAATATAATCAGGCCAGCGGCAACAAGGTCGTTCAGCTCAATTGGCGGCCGTAAACCTCGGTCGGATTTCAAATCCCCAAAAATCGCGACTTTATGTCCTGGTTCGCCCACAGTTCCTCCGGCCGCGCCGAATAAACCAGGCGGCCTTTGCTCATCACATGCACGAAGTCGACAAGCTTGAGCGCCAGCGCCGCGTTCTGCTCGACCAGTAGGATAGAGAGCCCCTCCTGCTTGAGCTTGGCGATCGCCTCCCACAGGCCCTGGATGATGATCGGCGCCAGGCCTTCCGACGGCTCGTCCATGATCAGGCAATCGGGATTGGTCATGAGCCCGCGGCCGATGGCAAGCATCTGCTGCTCGCCACCGGATAGCGTCCTAGCGCGCTGGTTGCGCCGCTCGCGCAGGCGCGGGAACAACGCGTAAACCCGCGCCAGGCTCCAGCCGTGACGCTCGGCATGATGCTCGGCGACCAACAGATTGTCCTCCACGCTGAGCGTGGCAAAGACGCGGCGGCCCTGCGGCACCAAGCCAACGCCGCCGCGCACGATGGCGAACGAGGAATTGCCGGTGATGTCGGCGCCCTTGAAATAGATCTTGCCGCGCCGCGGCGGCACAAAGCCGACGATCGAATTGACCAGCGTGGTTTTGCCGACGCCGTTGCGGCCGAGCAGGCCGAGAATCTGGCCTTGCTCGAGCTGCAACGAGAGGCCTTGCAACACATAGGCATTGCCGTAATAGGTATGGATGTCCTCGACTTCCAGGATGCTCATCGCGCTAGCCGGTCCCCAGATAGACTTCCTGCACGCGCCGGCTGGAGTGAATCTGTTGCGGCGTACCCGTTTCCAGCACTTCGCCGAAATGCAGCACGGAAATCTCCGAGGCGACGTCAAACACCACGTCCATGTCATGCTCGATCAGCAAGATCGCCAACTTGGGGTCGAGCTTGCGCAGGAACGCAGCCATCTCAGCGGTCTCGCCCGACGACAGGCCGGCGGCCGGCTCGTCCAGCAGTAGGATTTTCGGCTCGCTGGCCAGGCCGACTACGATTTCGAGCTGGCGCTGCTCGCCGTGCGACAAGTAGCGAACCTCGACGTCCTTGCGGTCAAGGAAGGCGGCCCGCTGCAACAGCTCATGGGCCTTTTCGTAGACCTCGGTATAGCTCGACAGAAAGCGCCACATCACGAATTTCGACGGCCGCAATCCCTTGATCGCCAGCAGCACATTGTCGAGCACGGTCAATTTCGGGAACAGGCTCGTGACCTGAAACGTGCGCGCCATGCCGAGTGCGGTGCGCCGATGGCTTGGCCAGCGCGTCACCTCGCGACCGAACAGCACGACGCTGCCCGAGGTGGCGGGATAGATGCCGGTGATAACGTTGAACAGCGTGGTCTTGCCGGCGCCGTTCGGGCCGATGATCGCCTTGCGGTCGCCGGGCATGATTTTCAGCGAGACGCCGCGCACGGCCTGCAGCCCGCCGAATGTCTTCGACAGGCTTTTCAGTTCGAGCACCGGCTCGGCACCGTTGCCTGCAGGCGAGTGGCTGACGCTTTGGCTCACGCAGTCATCCGTAGTGAAAGGGTCTGCCGGGCGGGGCCGGATCGCGCAGCCCCGGCCCCGCCCAGCCCTCCCCCGCGACCGGGGAAGGGTCAAAGACGCCTGAAGTCTATTCGCAATATTTACAGGGCGGGAAATCGCGACTGTAAACCGGCTGTTGCAGGAACTTGTCCTTGCCATAGGTCCAGAACTGGCCGACGTTCGGATAGGTCTTGATCACGACGTTCCAGAGCTGCGGCTTGTCGTCGCCGAACAGCGTGGTCTTCTCGACCTTGCGGATGTAGATATTCTCGACCGGGTTGCGCATATCGTCAAAGGAAACCGGCCCGCGCGCCGCATCGATCTTCAAGCCCAGCATCGTCTGGATGAATTTTTCCGCTCCGGGAAACTTGCCGCCGCTTTTCTTCATCGCCTCGTCGATCATTTGCGCGGTGGTGTAGTTCGCTTCCGCATAGTAGCCGGGAACCTCCTTGTACTTGGAGCGAAATTCCTTGACGAAGGCTTCGTTCTTCGGCGTCTGCAGCGCGGCGCTGTACATCAAGGCCGAAACGTCGCCGATCACTTCGTCGCTGTCGAAGGGCAGGTTGTAGTCGTCATAGCTGGTGCCGCCGGCGATGATCGGCAACTTGACGCCGGCATCGCGCAATTGCTTTGGGAATTGCGGCGACATCGGCCCAACCATCAGCGAATAGACGGCGTCGGCGTCGCTCTTGATCGTCGGGATATAAGGCCCGAAGTCCTTGTTGCCGAGCGGCGGCCAGATCTTCTGGATGACCTTGCCGCCGCAATCCTCGAACGCCTTCTGGAAGCCGCCGACCGATTCATAGCCGAAGGCATAGTCGGCGGCGATGGTCACGACCTTCTTGTAGCCCTGTTCGCAGGCCCACTGGCCGAGCGGATGATTGGGTTGCGAGCTGGCCCAGGTGGTGCGGATGAAATACGGATATTTGCCCAATTGACGCTGGGTCAAATCGTCGGCTGCCGCAATGGAAGAAATATACAGCGTCTTTTCTTCGGTCGATACCGGCGCCAGCGCATAGCCCTCCGAAGCGAGCACGCCGCCGATGAACATGTCCACGTGATCGTCGAGGACGAGCTGTCTTGCCTTGGTGACGGCGAGATCGGGCTTCGCCTGACTGTCCTCGGCGATGAATTTAACTTTGGCGCCGCCGAGCATGCCATTGTGATCGTTGAGATACATCTCGAAGCCGTGCACCATGTCTTGGCCGGTCTGTGAAAGGAATCCGGTCGTCGGTGCGATAAAACCGATGCGCAGTTCCTGCTGGGCTGCCGCCGGCGCCAGTCCCGTTCCCAAAGCGAGACAGGCGCCCAGCAGCGTGAAGCCGGTTTGCCTTCCAATCTTGCTCGTCATGACGCTTCCTCTCTCTTTGTTTGCTCGTTACACTCTCAATTCTCGGCAGGAGCCAATTTTTGCGCCGCCGATTTCGACTGCGACGCGTGCCACTGCCGAATCCGCGCCGGAAGTCCCATCACCCCCATCGGCAGATACAGGATCGTCACCACGTAAACGCCGCCCAGCACGTACTGCCACCATGGCACCAGCGTGCTGAGATATTCGCGCAGACCGAATACGATCGCCGCGCCGATCGCCCCGCCGACCAGCGTCCCGGCGCCGCCGAGGACGACCATCAGCAGCGCATCCACCGAAGTTGTCAGCACCGCCGTGTCGGGGCTGACTAGACCGTTGGTATGCGCCCACAGAACGCCGGACAACCCGCCGACGGCTCCGGCGACGATAAAGGCGATGTATTTGTGCAGCCAGGTATTGTAGCCGAGAATCTGCATGCGCAGTTCGCGCTCGCGGATGCCTTCCAGGCTGCGGCCGAACGGCGATCGCACCAGGATGTAGAGCGACAGCAACGTAACGGCGAAAAAGGCGAAGACCAGAAAGAAGAAGGTCCGCTCGTCGGTCAGGTCTAGTCCGAAATTCGGCCGGCTGGTGACATTGATGCCGTTGTCGCCGCCGGTGAGGGAATTCCAGCGATAAGCGAGCCCCCAGACGCATTGGCCTAGCGCAAGCGTGATCATCAGGAAATAGACGCCGGTGGCGCGCACCGCGAACAGCCCGAAAAGCGCCGCTGTTGCCGCGCCGATCAGCATGCCCAGCAGCACCACCAGCCAAAAATCCCAGCCGAGGCCGAAATTGTATTTGGCCGCGAGGATCGCGGTCAGGTAGGCGCCGACGCTGAAATAGGCGGCCTGGCCGAGCGAGGCGAGGCCGGCAAAGCCGAGCAGGATGTCGACACTCATCGCCAGGATTGCGAAGACGAGCGCGCGGGTCGCCAGCAGCACCACGAAAGAGCTGGAGTGCGGAACGACATAAGCGAGGGCCACAAGAACCGCGGCGACGGAAAGAATTTTCGTTTTCTGGCGCATCCCGCCCGCCTTCACTCGCGGCCGAACAGGCCGGTCGGCTTGATCGCCAGGATCAAGACCATCGGCGCGTAGAGTGTGAAATAGGCGAGTTCCGGAAACAGCGCTTTGCCGAAATTGTCGGCAAGGCCGACCAGCATCGCGCCGATGGCGGCGCCACCGAGTGAGCCCATGCCGCCAATGATGACGACCGCGAAGGCGAGCGGCAGTATTTCAAAATCGAGGCCGGGATAGACGCCGAGAAAGGCGCCGCCGATGACGCCGCCCAGCGCCGCCAGAAACGCGCCGAGCGCGAAGACGAACATGGAAATGCGATTGGTGTCGATGCCGACGCCGCGCGCCATTTGCGCATCGTCGACGGTGGCGCGCACCGCCGCGCCCATGCGCGTCTTCTCCATCACCAGCCAAATACTGGTGCCGATGGCCAGCGCCATGACGATCATGAACACGCGGTAGAGCGGAAAATAGACGCCGCCGATCACGACGCTGTGGGTCAGCGCGTCGGGCGGATTGATCTCCATATTATTGCCGCCCCAGATGTCGAGCGCGCCCTGCTGGAACAGATAGGCAAAGCCCACCGTCAGCAGCACCTGCCGCAGCGGATCGAACCCGAGCGGCCGCAGGAACACGCGTTCCATCAACAGGCCGAGCACCGCGACCGCGAGCGCCGCCACAGGCAGCGACAGCGCCCATGAGCCGGTCGCCCAGATCACCGACAGCGCGATATAGCCACCCCAAAGAAAATAGGCGCCATGCGACAGATTGACGATGCGCATGACGCCGAAAATCAGCGACAGCCCGCTCCCCACCAGGAACAACAGCGCGCCATAGGAGACGCCGTTAAAGGTCTGAATTACCCAGAACTGCGTATTCACGAGCCCGGCCCCCCGAACGCTCACTTGACCCAAGACTAACCCATGTCCGCGCCGCGCGGATAGCCAGGGGTTGCGACTCATCGTCTGAGCCGCATCGTCGCGCCCAATGGAGCCGCTTTGGAACGTGTACGCGTCGTCCAAATTCGTGATATTGCAAGGTCCCATCGCTCAAGTCTCAGCACCAAAGGATCCGCAGAAATGGTTAGCGTTCTGTTTTCCCCTATCACGCTGCGCGGGCTTACCCTTCCCAACCGCGTCGTGGTTTCGCCGATGTGCCAATACAATTCCGACTCTGGCTCGGCGAACGATTGGCATCTGATGCATCTCGGCAACATGTCGCTCGGTTGCGCCGGGCTGGTGATGTGCGAAATGACCGACGTCAATCCGCAAGGGCGGATCACGCCGAAATGCGCCGGCATGTGGTCGGACGAAAACGAGGCGGCGCTCAAGCGGGTGCACGATTTCTGCCGCACCTATGGCGTCGCCAAGCTCGGCGTGCAGTTGGCGCATGCCGGTCGCAAGGGTCCGACTACGCCGCCGGCGGCGGGCGGCAAGCCGATCCTGAGCGAGACGGAAGGCGGCTGGACGCCGGAGGCGCCATCGGCCATCCCCTACGACACCGGCTGGCCGGTGCCGCACGCCATGACCAAGCAAGACATCAAGCGCTGCATCGGAGAATTTGCCGCCGCGGCCAAGCGGGTCGACCGCATCGGCTACGACGTGATCGAACTGCACGGTGCGCACGGCTACCTCGCCCATCAGTTCCTGTCGCCGATCTCCAACAAGCGCACCGACGAATATGGCGGCTCGACCGAGAACCGTATGCGCTTTGCCATCGAAATGTACGAGGCGGTGCGCGCGGCATGGCCGCAGAACAAGCCGCTCGGCATGCGCGTCTCCGCCACAGACTGGGTGGACGGCGGTTGGACGCCGGAGGAAACCGTCCTGTTGGCCAGGGAGCTGAAGAAGCGCGGCATGGACTATATGGACGTGTCGAGCGGCGGCCTCGACCCGAAGCAGAAAATTCCGCTGGCGCCGGGCTACCAGGTGCCGTTAGCCGAGAAGGTAAAGAAGGAAAGCGGCATGACCGCGATGACCGTCGGCCTGATCGCCGGTTACCGGCAGGCCGAGGACATTGTGGCATCCGGCAAGGCCGACTTGATCTGCTTGGCGCGCGGCGCCATGTGGGACCCGCGCTGGGCTTGGCATGCCGCCGAGGAGCTCGGCGCCGAGACGCCTTATGCGCCGAAAATGATGGGTTGCCACCCGAAGTTGCGGCCGCAACTATTTCCCAACCGCGCGCAACCGGCGGGCTAAGCCTAATACCAACGGCAATAATTCTTGCCTTGTCATGCTCCGCGAAGGCGGAGCATCCAGTAAACTCCGCATCTTTGGTTGTTGCTCAGTCCGGCACCGAAATCGGTGCGGTTACTGGATCATCCGCCTTCGCGGATGATGACATGGAAACGAGTCGGCACCTATCGCCCTTGGTATAATAGGCAGATACATCAATCCTCAAGCTTGAGGGCTTTGATTTCTGGCGCGCGCGGGATCGCAATCATCGCGGCCACCGCGTAGCGGATCGCCAGAACACGCAGCGCCAGACCGGTCGGGTTAGCCGTCCATCGGTTCGGTTCCGACGATTTCGATGCCGAAACCGGACAGGCCGACATAAGTCGTCGGACGCGACGACGTGATGAGCCTGATGGAGCTGACGCCGAGATCTTTGAGGATTTGCGCCCCGAGACCGATTTCGCGCCATTGCCGCGTGCGCGCTTCGCCCGACGCGGTATCGGACGACTTGGGAATGGTAATCACCGGCACGCCTGCGGTGCCGTCGCGCAACAATATGAGAACGCCCCTGCCCTCGGCTTTGAAGCGCCTGAGCGACTGATGGATCGTCTGCGCGCCGCCGAACACGTCGGCAATGATGTCGGCGCGATGCAACCTGGTCAGCACGCTATTACCGTCGCCGATCCGGCCATAGACGAAGGCCATGTGGTGGACCGCATCGAACGGCGTGATGAAAGCGTAACCGGTCAAGGTGCCGATCTCGGATTGGACCGGAAATTCGCCGACCCGCTCGATCAGCTTGTCGCGTGCCTGCCGGTAGGCGATCAGCTCGGCAATGGTGATGCGCTGCAGCTTGTGCCGTTCGGCAAAAGCGGCGAGCTCCGGCCCGCGCGTGACCGTACCGTCGTCGTTCATGAGCTCGGCCAGCACGCCGACCGGCGGCAGGCCGGCGAGCCGGCAGAGGTCGACGCAGGCCTCGGTATGGCCCGAGCGCATCAGCACCCCGCCGTCCTTCGCCACTAGCGGAAAAACATGGCCCGGCCGGACGAAATCGCCCGCGCCGCTATTGCCGTTGGCGAGCGCGCGCACGGTATTGCTGCGCTCTTCGGCGGAAATCCCCGTGGTGAGCCCATGCCGGACGTCGACCGAGACGGTGAATGCGGTGCCGAGCGGCGCATCGTTGAGCGCCACCATCGGATCGAGATGCAGCCGCCGCGCCTCCTCCGGAGCAAGCGGCACGCAGACGATGCCCGAGGTGTTGCGGATGATGAACGCCATCTTCTCCGGCGTGCACAGGCTTGCCGCGACGAAAAGATCGCCCTCGTTCTCGCGATCGTCGTCATCGGCGACGATGACGATCTCGCCGCGGGCGAATGCCGCAACGATAGATTGGATGCGTTGGTGCGCGTCGTGCATTTCTTTTATTTTGGTCCCTGTATAAACTTTACTCGCCGTCACTGCGAGCCGACGGGTCGCTCCTCGCAATGACGCGCGTCGATCATGGGCGTGCCGGCGGCGGAAACGGCCAAATCGGATTTTCGCCGACTTGGCCGCGCTGGCGTAGATAATGATCCGCAATCACGCATGCCACCATGGCTTCGCCGATCGGCACCGCGCGAATGCCGACGCACGGGTCGTGGCGGCCGGTGGTCGCGATTTCGCTCTCGCGGCCGTAGCGGTCGACGGTGCGGCGCGGAATAAGGATCGAGGAGGTTGGCTTCACCGCAAAGCGCGCCACCACCGCCTGCCCGGTCGAAATTCCACCAAGGATGCCGCCGGCATTGTTGGAGAGGAACAGAGGCTTGCCGTCATTGCCCATGCGCATTTCGTCGCCGTTTTGTTCACCCGTCAAAGCGGCAGCGGCGAAGCCGGCGCCGATTTCGACACCCTTGACGGCATTGATGCTCATGAGCGCCGCCGCGAGATCGCCGTCGAGCTTGCCGTAGATCGGCGCGCCGAGCCCCGCCGGCACGCCGTCGGCGACGACCTCGATCACCGCGCCGATGGATGAGCCGCGCTTGCGCAGGCCATCGAGATAATCGCCGAGCGTCGCGGCGGTCTGGGCGTCGGGACAGAAGAACGGATTGCGCTCGACCTCGGCCCAGTCCCAGCGCCCGCGATCAATGCGATGCGGACCCATCGCAACCAGCGCACCGCGCACCGTGAGGCCGGGCACGATTTTGCGCGCGATCGCGCCCGCGGCAACCCGCATCGCCGTCTCGCGCGCGGACTGGCGGCCGCCGCCGCGATAATCGCGCAGGCCGTATTTGACGTCATAGGTATAGTCGGCGTGGCCCGGACGATACTTGTCTTTGATATCGGAATAATCTTTTGAGCGCTGGTCGACATTTTCTATGACGAGCGCGATCGGCGTGCCGGTCGTTACTTGCGTGCCGCTTGCCTCATCGACGAACACGCCGGAGAGGATTTTTACCGCATCGGGTTCCTGGCGTTGCGTGGTGTAGCGCGATTGGCCCGGGCGCCGTCGGTCCAGATAAGGCTGAATGTCGCTCTCGTTGAGCGGAATGCGCGGCGGGCAGCCGTCGACCACGCAGCCGATCGCCGGCCCATGGCTTTCGCCGAAGGTCGTAACCCGCAATAGGTGACCGAACGTGTTGAACGACATGACGCCCCGAATGACGCCGAATGGCTTGAATGTGGGCAGTTATGGCTATTCGGGCTTGGTAGCCCGCGCACTGCATCGGGTCAAATGCGCCGCCGGTGTGCCGGCTCCATTCGCAGGTGCGGCAAAAACCGAGCTCCGCTCTCGCACGTGCAAAATTTTCCGCACCATTGTGCCGGCAGAATGCGCAGCCGCTCCACGGCATTTGCCGGTCGTTCATACGGCATTCATGTCGCTGAACGGCGCTTCATGAAAACCTGAACGTCCGTTAAGCTACGGAAAAATATAGATTATTTTCGCTTTCCGATTGCGGAACACGCTGCGCTATGGCATTGTTCCGCTCGGTAAGGGGGCGAGGGCCCAGGGACCGAGATTTAACCTGCGACTGAACCAACCTTGCCGTTAGGTTCATCACCAACACCAAGGAACACCATCATGGCCACGAAGAAGAAGAAGAAAAAGAAGAAATCCAAGTAAACGACGCATAGCGCGCGCCTCGTATTGGGGCCCACGCCGTCAACTTCGGATTTCGCGAGATTCCTGATCTCGCAAACGGCCGGACCAGGTCCGGCCGTTTTTTTTAAGCGAGGATTTCCGACCCGACCAAAGTTCAGTCGATTTTGTTTTTGGCAGCCAGCGTCAATGTGGATTACGCGTAGCGCGCCATCTTGCCGTTGGCGAACACATAAACCACGCCCTGCACGATTCGTGCATGCGTCGCTTGCTCACGCGGCAACACATTGAACATCGCCATCAGCGCGCGCACGCCGCCGCCATGGGCGGCAACCACCGTGTCCTGCGTCAGATCTTTGTACCAATCGCTGATGCGCCCGGTCAGTGCCCGATAGCTTTCGCCGCCGGGCGGCGCGAAATCCCACTTGTCTCGTTCGCGTTCTGCCAGCATGCCCGGCATCCGGGCGTCGATTTCCGGCAGCGTCATTCCTTCCCATTCGCCGTAGGCGATCTCCATCAGCCTGTCGTCGACCGAGTAGGAATTCGGATCGAGCCCCAGCGTCGGGCGCAGCATCTCCATTGTGCTGCGCGCTCGTTGCAGCGGACTTGCCGCATAGGCAAAGTCCGTCGGGTCGCGGGCGTCGCGCGCGAACAGATTGCGCAGCAATTCGCCACATTCTTTGGCCTGCTCGCGGCCGCGCGCATTGAGTTCGGTGTCGAGCCGGCCCTGCAATCGCGCTTCGGCGTTGAAGTCGGTTTCGCCGTGACGGACGTAATAGAGGACCGGCATGATGGTTCGGCCCGTGGACGTCACTCCTTGCCGACGGCGATGTCAGGCGCGTCGGGGTGCTTCATGCCCACGATGTGATAGCCGGCATCGACGTGATGCACTTCGCCGGTGACGCCGCGCGACATGTCGGAGAGCAGATAGACGCCGGCGTCGCCCACGTCCTCGATCGTCACGTTGCGGCGCAGCGGCGAGTTGTATTCGTTCCATCTGAATATGTAGCGAAGATCGCGGATCCCGGCAGCAGCCAACGTCTTGATCGGCCCTGACGAGATGGCATTGACCCGGATGTTCTTCGTGCCGAGATCGGCTGCGAGATACCACACTGAAGCTTCCAGCGCTGCCTTGGCCACGCCCATCACGTTGTAATGCGGCATCCACTTCTCTGCGCCATAGTAGGTCAGCGTCAGCATGGCGCCGCCGTCCGGCATCATTTTCTCGGCCCGTTGGGCGATTGCCGTGAGTGAATAGCAGCTCACCACCATCGTCTTGATGAAATTATCCTCAGTGGTGTCGACGTAGCGACCGTCGAGCTGGTCTTTGTCGGAATAGGCCATGGCGTGGACCAGAAAGTCGATCGCGCCCCAGGCCGACTGCACGGCGGCGAACACGCCATCGATGGTCTTCGGTTCGGTCACGTCGCAATGTCCGACGACGATGCCGCCGACCTCCTGCGCCAACGGCTCGACCCGCTTCTTCAGCGAGTCGCCCTGATAGGTGAAGGCGAGTTCGGCGCCATGCGCGCGGCACGCTTTGGCAATGCCCCAGGCCAGCGAGCGATTGTTCGCGACCCCCATGACCAGGCCGCGTTTGCCGCGCATGAGGCCTGAGACTTCGGTCATTTTTCGACCCCATACGGCGACTTCCAGCCCCCGGCCTCTATGGCATAGGGTCATAGGGCCATCAAGCTTCGGGCCATCAAGCTTCGGGCCATCAAGCTTCGGGCCATCGCGCGCGGTAGCGGAATAGCAAGCCGCCGGTGGTGTTGTTGAATGCGGGCCCGCCGCCGGCCGGCACGCCGCAAATGTTAACGTCCCTCGACAGGTGAAATGCTTGAGCGAGTTCCATGAACACATCAAGGCGGCAATCCCGGCGCTGCGGCGCTATGCGCGCGCCCTGACCCGCGATGCCGAGACGGCCGACGACATCGTTCAGGACACCTTGGTGCGGGCGCTGCGCTCCGAGCACCTGTTTCACGGTGGCGATACACGCGCATGGCTCTATACCATCCTGACCAACCTCAACCGCAACCGGCTGCGCTCCTTGTCGCGGCGGCCGGTGCTGGCGCCTATCAAGGATAGCGATGCGGCGACCAGCGGGCCGGAGGCGGGCAGCCGCGATATCACCCGGGCACTCGACGATCTCGCCGAGGATCAGCGCTCGGCGTTGCTGCTCATTGTCCTCGAAGGCCTCACCTACCGCGAGGTCGCCGAAATACAACGTGTGCCGATAGGCACGGTGATGTCGCGCCTGGCGCGGGCGCGTAGTCAAATAAAGGCGCATCTCGACGGCGAACGGCCGGCCTTACGCCGCGTGAAATGAATAGAGAGAGCGAGCGATGATCGATCGAGACCACATTGTCGGCGAGGACGAACTTAACGCCTATGTCGACGGCGAATTGCCCGCCGACCGCCGCGTGATCGTCGAAGCCTGGCTCGCAGCGCATCCCGACGATGCGGCCAAAGTCGCCGCCTGGAACAAGCAGGCCGAGCTCATCCGCGCGCGTTACGGCGCCATTGCCGACGAAGCACCGCCGCAACGGTTCAATGTCGGCCGCCTGACGCGCCGCCGCCACGGTGCGATGGCCTCAGCCGTCGCCGCGGTCGTCGCGGCCTTTGTCATCGGCGGGACCCTCGGCTGGACTGCGCGCGGCATCGAAACGGCGCGGCCATCCGATCTCGCTCGCTTTACCGCCGACGCGCTCGATGCCTACCGGCTTTACGTCGTCGAAGTGCGCCATCCGGTCGAAGTTCCGGGTGATCAACGGCCGCATCTGAATGCGTGGCTGTCGAAGCGGGTCGGCTCGCCATTGCACGCGCCCGAACTTGAGAAGGTCGGATTGAAGCTCGTCGGCGGCCGGCTTCTGCCGGGGCCGACCGGAGCGACCGCGTTTTTCATGTACGAGACCCCGTCGGGCGAGCGCTTCACGCTGTATTGCGGACGAACCAGCGATCGCGATACCGCACTCCGGTACACCACCGGCGAGAAAAACGCGGCCTATTTCTGGGTCGACGGCGACCTCGCTTACGTGCTCAGCGGGCCGGCGGAACGTGACAAGCTGCGCGAGATCGCGCAAGCGGCCTACGAGCAGATCGATCGGCGCATGCCGCCGCAGCAGGGTGGATGATACGAGTAGGCATTCCGGAAGCGGCCGCATCGGGTCCGCGTCCCGAACGACGAACTCACATATCCTTGCGCGGGTCGTAGGACTTTTCGTTCCGCCACTTTTTCATCAGCGCTTCGAGTTCGGGATCGCTGTTCTCGGGCAGCACGATCCGGATGGTGGCGAGGAGATCGCCACGGCCCGATTTCGCGGGAAAGCCCTTGCTTTTGAGGCGGAAAGTGCGTCCGCTCGACGTCCACGGCGGAATCGCGATCTCGACCGGCTTATCCAGCGTCGGCACACGTACTTTGGCGCCAAGCGCCGCCTCGTAGAGCGTGACCGGCAGTTCGAGCCGCACGTCGGCGCCCTCCAGCGTGAAGACCGGATGCGGCGCGATCGACACGGTAATCAGCACATCGCCGGGCCCGGCCTGCCCCGCCATGCCTTGACCCTTGAGCCTGATTTGCTGGCCGTTGGTCAGGCCTGCTGGGATCCTGACATCGACGTCCTTGCCGGTCGGCAGCCGCAACCGCTCGGTGACGCCCTGCGCGGCCTCCGGCAGCGTCACAGTCAGCGCCGCATGAACGTCGGCGCCCATGCCGAAATCTTCCGGCTCGAAGCTCGACCCGGCGCCGCCGCGTGCGCCGCGCCCGAACGCTTCCTTCAGGATGTCCTCGAAGCCGCCGAAGCCGCCGCTACCGCCGCCGCGGCCGCGTCGGGTGGCGCGGGTGAACCCCTCCGGACCGAAATTGAAGCTTTCGAAATTTGCGTCGGGACCGAAACCGGCGCCGGGGCCGCTTCCCGGCCGTGGCCCGCCGCCGCCAAAACCCTGGAAGCGCGGCTTACCCTCGGCATCAATCTCGCCGCGATCGAACGCCTTGCGCTTGTCCTCGTCGCCGAGAAGTTCGTGCGCGGCGTTCAGCTCGGAAAAGCGCGTCGCCGCCTTCGGATCGTTCTTGTTGGCATCGGGATGAAGCTTTTTCGCGAGCTTGCGGTAGGCGCTCTTGATATCGCCTGCGCTCGCCTTGCGAGTGACGCCCAAGACCTCATAGGGATCACGCATCCCTGCCGAACTCCGTCTCAATTATCGGGCTGGCCCCGCCCGCCCACCTGGTTCGCGCCTTCAATGTGGGAGTAAATCGCTCGTCACGCAATGCAACAAGCGAATCGGCGCGGCCTTTGAGCGAGGATAGCCCGCTTTAGCCCGGTTTGAGCGGAGTGAGACGCATCACTTGCCAGTCGCCGCTTGCGGTCCGGCAGGCGGCGCCTTGGAGCCAGTCCTGCGCTGCTCCATGCATATAACTGGCCAGGAAGTCGCGGCACGCGTGACCGTCTTCGCTATAGGAGGTGTCGAGCGGCGTGATATTGCCGCCAGCACCGGTCTGCGGATTTTGCCAGGGCACGCTCGAATCCCTAGCCCCGCGGGCGAGCGCGTTGGCGACGGCAGCGCGGGCATAAGCAAGGTCGGCTGCCGCAGGGCCGGAGCGCATGGCCGCGGGAACCGCACGCTCGGCCGGCTGCGCGATCGAGCCGGTCGGGGTGGAGTCGGCATCGTCTTGCGAAACCAGCGAGGCCAGCCGATAGGAGCAGCCGGAAACGACAAGCGCGCTCAGGATGGCCGCGATAACTGCGACCCCAGGCAACTGCCGACATAGGCGCAAGCCCGCCGTTCCATTATATTGAGGCCGGCGGCACGCTTTCCGATCGCCGCACGCGAGCAACTGGGTACTCCGAGAATGTCAGACGTGGCGCCCATTGAACACCCGACGCGGTTAACGGGCGGTGACTTCACCGAGGCCGACGAGCCGCTGCGCCTGTTTGCCGCCTGGTTCGCCGAGGCCGAGCGTTCCGAGCCGGTCAATCCCGAAGCCATGACGCTGGCCACCGTCGATGCCGACGGCCGGCCCAACGCCCGCATGGTGTTGCTGAAGGCCTTCGATGAGCACGGCTTCGTGTTTTACTCGAATGCCGAAAGCGTCAAGGGCCGCGAACTCGCCGCCGCGCCGCAGGCGGCTCTGGCATTTTATTGGAAATCGTTGCAGCGTCAGGTGCGTCTGCGCGGCCATGTCGAAACGGTGTCGGCGGCGGAAGCCGACGCCTATTTCGCCTCGCGCTCGCGCATGGCGCAGATCGGCGCCTGGGCCTCGAAGCAATCGGCGGCGCTGGAGAGCCGGCTCGCCTTCGAAAAGGCGATTGCGCGCTTTACCGCCAAATTTGCAATCGGCACGGTACCGCGGCCGCCGCATTGGGTCGGCTATCGGGTCGTGCCGTCCGAGATCGAGTTCTGGCAGGAGCGGCCGTTCCGGCTGCACGACCGCGTCGCCTTTACCCGCGACGGTATGAGCGCGCCGTGGACCAGGACGAGGCTCTACCCGTAGTTCATTCCGATTGGAAAAATTGATGCCAACAAATAACCAGCCGCGCCGCACGCTGCTCCTCACTGGGGCCAGCCGCGGCATCGGCCACGCCACGGTGAAGCGGTTCTCCGCCGCCGGTTGGCGCGTCATTACCTGCTCGCGCCATCCGTTTCCGGAAAATTGCCCCTGGGAGGCGGGACCGGAGGATCACATTCAGGTCGACCTCGCCAATCCCGAAAACACCGAGGCGGCGATCGCCGAGACCAAGCATCGGCTCAACGGCGAACTGCACGCGCTGGTCAATAACGCGGCGATCTCGCCGAAGGCCGCGGGCGGCAAGCGGCTCGGCTCGATCGAGACTTCGCGTGAGGACTGGCATCATATTTTCCAGGTGAACTTCTTCGCGCCGATCATGCTGGCCCGCGGATTGCTCGACGAGCTGAGCGCCGCAAAAGGCTCCGTCGTCAACGTGACGTCGATTGCCGGATCGCGCGTGCATCCGTTCGCCGGCACCGCCTATTCGACCTCGAAGGCGGCGCTCGCCGCGCTCACCCGCGAAATGGCGGCCGACTTCGGCTCGCGCGGCGTGCGCGTCAACGCCATCGCGCCGGGCGAGATCGACACCGCGATGCTGTCGCCGGGAACCGAAAAGATCGTCGAAAATATTCCGATGCACCGGCTCGGCACGCCGGACGAGGTGGCAAAGATCATTTATGTCCTGTGCACCGACACCGCGTCCTACGTGAACGGCGCCGAGATCCACATCAACGGCGGCCAGCACGTTTAGCTACGGCGTGCACTCATAAATCGAGGTTGCTTGGCGGTTGGTCAAAGCTGCTTTACCCCCGAAAGCAGACATCAGACCGGATTTTCTGAATGTCCGCTTAGGGCCATCAGGCGACATTAAAGCTTGCTCTGGAGGAGGCCGACGACCGCGGGCTTGGTTGTGTCTTAATTTGGGGACGTTGTCCGGCTGGCAGGGCGGGCGGGCGGCATTTTAATGCAAAAATCGGGACCTCCTCTTACCCCTCTCTCCGTGCATGTCCATTCAGGTCCAAAGCCAGAGGGCGGACGCCAATCTGGATGCTTGAAATACATGTATAGCCAGAAGGTCCCCAAGACGATGGCAACGGCAACCGCCGGAATGTCACGTCGCCGGAACTTGCGCATCTGCTGATCCCACGCACTTCAAAATCAATTCAGGTTCATCTAGAAGACGAGCAGAGACGACCTTATTGAACCAACAATTGGCTGCTGCGAGTTTCGGAGAACACTTACGTAGCAGTTTTCTCGCGTGAGACTCATTTGAGCTATTGAGCAACTTCAAGACGCAAGATCACGCCATTGGTGTAAGTCACGCGCACATATAGCCCTTCGCGGATCGGTCCCCCATGTGAGGCCGTATTATTGAAGCCTGCACTCGCCACGTAATCAGAGTAAGAAAATCGATGGCCCTTATCGCTGACATAGCCTTCGACTATTGCATACTGCCCATCGCGTAACGCCATCATCGCTTTTCTGTAACTGTCGTAGGTGATCACGAAATTTAAGAGTGTCCAAGCGATTGCGAAAATAAAGAAGCACCAGTTAAAAACTGTTCTTGCTCGTCCCTTCGGTCCTCGTGGCAAGAGCCTGTTCATGGTAGTGGGCGCAAAAACAAACAACGCGCCAATGCACACAAACAAAAGCCCGAATGCCGGGAACCACCAGGCCGCATATCCTTGCTGCGTAACGTCAAAGACTGTTTTGAAATGCATAGTGAGTCGGGCCGCATCGTGCCCTAATTTTATCACGCAGCGCTTAAGTGCCTAATTTAAATTGTAACCATTTTGCATGATCGACTTACGCATTGGTTCACCGTCCGCACGGTGCTATAAATTTCCCGAACGGTTGTTTCGCTCATACTTGTCCAGGCTGCATTATGAACGACCGATATCGAAGCTGGCGCAAATTGACAGTCGCCGAGAAGAGGGTTCTCGACCGGTTGTTATCGAACCCTTTCGCGGGCAGAGATGAATTGGCCGCACAGGCAGATCGCGCAATTGTCAGCCGGATAGCTCGCGAGGGAAGCCTCCAATTTCGAACGGTTGGACCTTCCGCACCTGTCAACCAACGGGTTCCTGTGGAGGGTCGATACCCTGATGGCTCCGACGATCCGGTCGGGCCAGCAGTCAATCTCCTTCTGCACGTCGTCGATGGCCGCTTGCACGAACTGGAGGTCTACAAGGACGACGGCAACGACTTCGTCGTCGGCCCCTCCGAGGCTCCTCCTGCGCGCATCGAGGTATGGGTAGCCGAGCAGCGGAAAGAATCGAACAGCTCAAAATGAAACCAAAAAACTACGCCTGGGCGGTAAATTTAACGGGGTGGCTTGCTATAGGCATTGCCGCAATACAGACCATCATATTGCAAATCGATCTTTTGCATGGGCATTCCTTCGATCCGGTAATCGGGCTGGAAATCTCCCTCATGGCAGTGGTGGGGATCGTGACCTCAGTTCTCGCCCGCTGCCTGAAAAGGATTGAGGCGCGGCTTACAAAAATTGAGAGTGGGCGATCCTGAACGGACATGACGGGGATGAAAGCAGTCCGAATTCACGATATGGCCCTGGAAGGAAACGTCCTCGCCTTCGACTTGCGCGACGTTCTTGCCGCACTTGGGCCGCAGGCGGATAGGGCAATTTGGCGCGTTGGCAGAGCCGCAGGCGAATTTATGGTGACCGGCGGTGATGCGGCAGACGAACTGGAGAGCTTGGCCGAGTCGGGAGCGCCTCTCAGAGGAAAGCGTCTTCGCCAAATCTCCCGGCATGTTCAACAAACTATCTTCGGTGAATTCATGGGTTATGAAAACGCGTCGTCAGCCGATCCGTGGATAATTGTGATTGCCTATGATAGCACTTGGTTTGAAGTTCAGTCCCGAGACGAAGCGGCATTGGATCGGCTTAACGCGGCATTTAAAGACGTGCGACTGGTTGTAGCGTCCTAATTTGAAGGCCGTGCGAGCGGCTATCTTGGTGGAGCAACGGAGCACCAAATGAGATGGCCCTGGTGGCCTCCACCTCGTCGTGGGGAAATTATAGCGGTCAGCGTGTTCGCCGTCATGGGCGTTATCTTCTTATTCGCCCTTGTGAGGTTTCCACAGCTGGGGCTGAGGCTGGGGTTCAATTGGGGTTTTGGGCCCGATTGGTATTGCACCCGTCTTGGCGAGGCTGTTTGCTTCAAGAGACCGCCGACCGATCCCGCCAGCAAATCCGCACCGTCAAATTAGGACACTAGAGCATGATCCCGAAAAGTGGAAACCGGCTTTCGGATAAGATCGTGCTCGAACGGAGAATCTAGACCCTGATCCGATTCAACGGAATTGCATCAGGGCCTAGCGGCGGGTTCCATAACGAAATACAGCGTCGCGATTGGCGGCGATAGGCATTATTATAATCGTTAGGTTGGTGGAGTCCGAGTTGGGTCATTACCAGACTTGGCGGCGTCAATTTGCGACGTCCGCTCTCCATCCGAAAGCAAACATTGGCTGCGCGTTTAGGGGTCCATGCCTTAGCGCACCTGAAATACCAGCTTGCCGCGGAAATGGCGCGATTCGCTCAAGCGATGCGCCTCGGCGGCCTGCGCTAAGCGATAAAGCTTGATTTCCGGCGGACGCACCGCGCCGGAGGCAATGAGCTGGCCGACGCGCTCCATCGCCGCGCGCGAGCGCGGCACTGGAGGCCGCAACGCCGTCACGTCGGATCGAGTGGGCTTCGGCGCGTCCATCCCTGAGGCGATGAAGGCGGCGCGACCACCTGGCTTGAGCACCGCGAAGGATTTTTGCGCCACCTCGCCGCCCACCGTCTCGAACACGGCGTCGCAGCCGCTCACCACCTTGGTGAAATCCTGCGTGTTATAGTCGACGACTTCATCGGCACCGAGGCTGCGCACGTAATCGCGGTTCACCGTGCTCGTCGTCGTGATCACGCGCGCGCCGATATGCTTGGCGAACTGGATGGCGAAGCTGGCGACGCCGCCGGCGCCGCCCTGAATCAGAATCGTCTCGCCGCGCTTGAGCTGCAATGTATCGTCCAGCGCATTGACGGCGGTCAGGCCGGCGAGCGCCAAGGCAGCGGCGTTCACATGCGGGAGGCCGTCGGGCTTCTTGGCGATGATCGCGGCCTTGATCGCGATCTTTTCGCAATAGGTGCCTTCCCGTCCGGCATCGAGCACGCCGAAAACAGCGTCGCCGACGGCAAGATCGACGCCGCTGCCGAGCGCGCCGACCAGCCCGGAAAAATCGCGACCCGGAATCTGCGGAAATATCACCTGGGCATGCCGCGCATATTGACCGGCGCGGAACTTCCAGTCGGCAGCGTTAACGCTGGCCGCAATGACGTCGACGACCACCTCGCCCGGCGCCGCCACCGGGTCCGGCACATCGCCGTATCGCAGGACTTCCGGGCCGCCGAATTGTTCAAGGAATGCAGCTTTCATCTGGTTCTTTCCTCCCGATCATCAGTGTTTCGTCCGCCAGCCACTGACCCAGCCGGCATATAACCGTTGCATACCACATCGCGGCGAACCGGCCGACCCGGCCGACCCGGCGAAAATCCATGTCGCCGGTTCAGCGGGCCCGCCTAGCAAGTCGATGGGCGAGCCCGCAAAGTTCGCAGCAAGGTCGGGCGTCTGGCATTTGTATGCCGTGGATTTCGGCGCCCGAAGGGCGTAGTATTCTAGAGGTGGATGATCGAGGCGTTGGGGCGCGGCCTACAATGGCTGATTACTATCCAATTCTGGCGCGCGCGGTTTCGAGCTTGGCGCGCAACGATGTCCGCGCACGCCAGGATTTGTACGCGCGGGCGCGAACGATCGTCGCAAAGCAATTGCGCGGGCGCGGCCCGCAAGGCATGCCCCCAGAGACGATACGCGAGCAGGCCGCTCTGGAAACGGCCATCCGCAGGGTCGAGGCGGAATCGCGTTCGAGCCAAAGCCGCACGACAAGGAAAATTGCGCCAGCGCTAGCGCCAGCGCCCCGCAAACCTCCTGGCGACGCGCAGGAGCGTGCCGACAATACGGCAAGATCGCTGTCGAAAATCCTTCAGGCCGTGCAGTCGGACGAGATAAGCGACGCCGGATCGAAACCGTCGTACCGAAAGTCAATGAACGGAACGCAACGCCGAATGCCGAGCGCCGAGCCCAATACCGTCGCAATGCGCGGCTACCGGAAGCCAACTGCGTCGGGCGAACTCGGCGGCGCGCCCAGCTCGCTCGGCAAGATGCTGTTTGCCACCGCTTATATCGTGGCGGCGCTGGCGTTCACCGGGGTCACTTATATTCGCTGTGTCGTGTGGCTGTACCAGGGCGTCATTGGCTATCCGATATTGCTTGCCGTCATGGCGGTGACGCTCGGTCTGTTCATCGTTCCGCCGGTGATGATTTTCAGAAAGACATCGGCCTTGCCGACGATCGACGTGCTGTTGCGCTACCTCCACTTGGCGTCGCGGCGGGTGCTTTAGTTTTCCCTCAGGCGTACAGAAAATCCAACACCGCCGTCTCGGCCAGCACCGCCTCAGGAATGCTATGGCGGGCGGAGCGCGCGCGTTCCTCGGCAGTCTGTGTGGCCTGCAGATAGGCGCCGAGGTGGCGGGCGCGTTCGATGATTTTTCTGTTTTCCGGCAGGCGCTCCGCTTCGAAACGGCGCAGCGCCGCCGCGACGTCCTCGGCATCGAGCGCTTGCGCCAGCGCCGCCGCATCGTCGGCCGCCTTGGAGACGCCGGCGGCGACATGGGGCCGCGCAACGAAGGCCGCATCGCCGATGGTCGCGACCCGCCCGAAGGCCAGCCGCGGGCTTTCCAGATCGTAGATCGGCTGCAGGATCGGCTCATCGATGAGGCGCACGATGGCGCGAAACTGCGGCGCCAACAGCCGTTCCGCCGCAGCGCGCATGGCGGCGATCGGCTCAGCGCGGATGAGCGGCGGCGGGATCGAGATGGCGTGGGCGACCCCGGCTGCATCTGTGAGCAGGGCCGGCAGTTCGCTCGCCTCATCGGCCGGCCGGTACCACACCACATTGTAGCGGCGCTGCCCGGCCCGCAGCTCATTGTCCGGCCCGGCGACCGGATAGCCGAGACATTGCTCGCCGGGCGGCAGGCAGAACGTCATATCCATGAACAGCTCGCTGTGGATGGCCGGCGGGATGGCGCTTTCCGGCAACAGCGCGCGCCAGGCGACATAGCCGGCATAGAGCGGCACGACTTCGGGCGCGCATTGCTGGCGTACGGTCGAGCGCAAGCCGTCGGCGCCAATGAGCACATCGGCCGCGATCGCGCTGCCGTCGCTGAAATGGGCCAAAACGCCCTCCCCGCTCTGCTCGATCGCCCGCAAGCCGTTGCCGCGGTGATAGTGCTCCGCGGCAAAGGCATCGCGCAGCACGCGATAGACGCGCTCCCAGGCCGTGAGCACCTGGGGGCATGCGAGGGTCAGCGCGGTGCGGCCGGTTTTGTCCAGGATTCGGCGCATCGTCATGACGACGCCGAGGTCGCTGGTATCGAGGCCGAGCCTGTTCAAGCGGGCGATCAGTTCGGCCTGGGCGACGATGCCGGCGCCACGGCCGGCCAGCTCCTTCTCGACGCGCTCGAAAATATCGACGTCCCAGCCGCGCCGGGCGAGCATGATGCCGGCCAACAGCCCGCTCATCGAGCCGCCGATCACCAGCGCGCGGCGCTTCTTCCCCATGCGAAAATCCTGGCGTTTGCCACTGGCGTTTGCCGAGCTTTCCCAAGCCAAAAAGGTTTTCTATATTGGGCCTATAATCCTTGGAGGAACACCATGGCCCTGACCATGCTCGATAAATCGACTGATCGCGCCGACCGGTCGGCTTGGCCACCGGCAATTGCCGCTGAATTCGAGCGCGAAAAGCAAAACAATAACGCCTGCGTCGGATCGACGCTGCTGTCCGAAAGCGAACGCGTTCGGATCTGGATCATCCGGCTTGCTCCCGGCGAGCGGATCGGCTTTCACCGCCATGTGCTCGATTATTTCTGGACTTCGGTGACGGGCGGCCGCGGCCGCCAGCACGTGCACGACGGCACCACCGTCGAATATACCTACCGGCCCGGCGAAACGCGCCATGAGACCTATGGTCCGGGCGAGTTCAAGGTCCACGACCTCGAAAATCTCGGCGACAAAGAGATGGTCTTCATGACCATCGAATTCCTCAACAGCGCCAACAAGCCGCTCGCTATCCCGGACAAGGTGCGCGCCGCGGCGTAATGTCCGATCGGATTTGACTGTCGTGCCCCGCGAATGCGGGGCATCCAGTATTATGGGCCGCGGGGGCGGCCCTGGCCGAGAGGGTGACTGGATCGTCCGCCGTCGCGGCGATTGAAGACAAGAACGAATGTAGCCAAAAGGGGAATGCCCTCAAGCTCGCGGGGGCTGAGCGGCTGAGTAATGATTTTTTCCTTCGATCTTCTGATCAACGCCATCGTTTCCGGCATCCTGATCGGCGGCTTCTATGCCGCCGTGACGTCGGGCGTGTCGCTGGCGTTCGGCATTCTCGACATCGTCAATATCGCCCATCCCGCCTTCATCATCCTCGGTTCCTATGTCGCCTATATCGTCAATGCGACTTTCGGCATCGACCCAATCCTGACCGCGATCATCGCGATGCCGCTGTTCTACGTTCTCGGCGCCGGCATCTATCAAGTCTATTATGTGTCGTTCGAGAAGCGCGGCCAGGAATCGTTGCGCGGGCTGGCCTTCTTTTTCGGACTTCTGTTCATTACCGAGGTGTCGCTGGTTTTGTATTTCGGCGTCGATTACCGCTACGTCAACGCCGCCTATATCGGTCCGACCTGGCATTTCGGCGACCTCGACATCCCGCTGCGCATGCTGGTCCCCTGCGTGGTGTCGCTCATTCTGATTGCGGCGCTGCAGCTCTTGCTGACGCGCACTTTCATCGGCCGCGCCATTATGGCCGTGGCCCAGGATCAACTGGCGTTGCGGCTGATGGCCGTCGATCCCGTCCGCATCAAGCGCATCGCCTTCGGCATTTCCATCGCGACCGCATCGCTTGCCGGCGCCTTTCTCATCATCATCCAGCCGGTCGAGCCGTCGGTCGGACGCCAATATATCGGCCGCGTGTTCGCGATTTGCGTCCTCGGCGGTATGGGCAGCCTGCCCGGCACCGTGATTGCCGCAATGCTGATCGGCATCGTCGAAAGCCTCACTTCGACCTTCTACGGCCCGTCCTGGGCGCCGGCGGTATCGTTCGGATTCCTGCTGCTGACGCTGGCGGTGCGGCCGGCCGGCCTGATGGGACGCTGACAGTGCGCACGCCCGTCTTTCTCCTCATCGGCCTCGTCGTCGCCGCCGCCGTGTTCGCGGTCGCTCTTGCGGTCGGCAACGACTACGTCTTCTTCGCCGGCTATGTCGTGCTGCAATATGTCGTGCTGTCGACCGCGTGGAATATTCTCGGCGGCTATTGCGGCTATGTGAATTTCGGCACTGCCGCCTTCTTCGCGCTCGGCGCTTATTCGACCGTCGCCATTTACAAATTGATCGGCAACAACGAATTGCCGCATGTCATTCCGATTCCGGTTCTGATGCTGGTCGGCGGCGCCGTATCGGGCATCGTCGGCTTCGGCATGGGCTATCTGACGCTGCGGCTGCGCGGCGCATTCTTCTCGATCGCGACGCTGGCGCTTGCCGTCGTTCTGGAGACGCTGGTCGTCAACTGGGATTATGTCGGCGGATCGCGCGGCGCCTATATCATCCGGCCCGAGGAAATCGCCCCGATCGGCAATTACATCAGATACCTGTTCCTGGTAATGATGGTGCTGGCGGTGGCGGCGATCGCCATCGCCCGGCTGATCGAGCGCTCGCGGCTCGGCTACGGCTTCGCCACCATCCGCGACGACGAACTGGCGGCGGAAGCCTCCGGCGTGCCGACGTTGCGGCTGAAGCTCATCGCCACCACGATTTCCGGCGCGCTGATGGGAATGGCCGGCGCGCCATTTCCCTATTACATCGGCTACCTGCAACCGGATTCGACGTTCGGGCTGGATTATGCGGTCAACTCGATCGCGATGCCGCTGATCGGCGGCACGACCAGCTGGGTCGGCCCGCTGATCGGCACGCTTTTGCTCGGCACGTTACAGCAGGTCGCCACCGTCACCATCTCCTCGGCGGTCAATCTGTTGATTGTCGGCTGTCTATTGGTCGGCTTTGTCATCGTGGCGCCGAACGGCATCGTCGGCCTCGTTCAAAGCTATCTGCGGCGCAAGCCGGACGATTTCGTCGGCCGCCGCCGCGTCGACCCCGATGCACCGGATGCGGCGCCATGACCGGTACAGTGAACAGCGCCATGACCGGCACAACGAACGGCGCGGCGAACGCGGCGATGCCCAGTACCGCCCTGCTCCAGGTCGACAATCTCGGCAAGCGCTTCGGCGGCTTCGTTGCGCTGGAAAATATTGCGCTGTCGGTTACCGCAGGCGAGCGGCTCGGCCTGATCGGGCCCAATGGCTCCGGCAAATCGACGCTGGTCAATTGCATCTGCGGCACGTTGCGCAACGAGCAAGGCGCGGTGCGTTTTAACGGCCAGCAGCTCGACGGGCTCGCTGCGCATCAGCGCACCCGGCTCGGTCTGGCGCGCAGTTTTCAATTGCCGCGGCCGTTCGGCAGCATGAGCCTGATCGACAACATACGGGTCCCGCTGCTCTACACGGTGGCGTCGCGCGGCGCCGGCCGCAACGCGCACGACATCGACACCCGGTGCGCCGACCTGTTGCACGAGGTGGGGCTCGAAGCAAAGGCGCGAAAGTTGCCGCGCGATCTCACCCAGGTCGAAATGCGCAAGCTCGAACTCGCCCGCGCCATGGCGGCGGAGCCGAAGCTGCTGATCGCCGACGAATCGATGGCCGGGCTTACGCATTCGGAGGTCGAGGAGATTCTGACGCTGCTGGTGCGCCTCAACGAACAGGGCGTCACCATCATCCTCATCGAGCATATCATGCGCGCGGTGATGAGTTTTTCGCGCCGGCTCGTCGTCCTGGTATCCGGGCGAAAAATCGCCGACGGCGCGCCCGATGACGTAATGCGCGATCCGGAAGTGGAAAGGGCTTACCTTGGCTAGCAGCCTCACCATCGCCGGCATCCACGCCGCCTATGGCGCGGTGCGCGTGATCGATGACGTTTCGATCAAGGTCGGCGGCGGCGAGACGGTCGTGCTGCTCGGCACCAACGGCAACGGCAAGTCGACGCTCATGAAGTGCATCATGGGCCTGGTGAAGCCGAACCAGGGCTCGATCGTCGCCGAGATCGACGGCATCCATCACGACCTCATCGGCCGCACCACGGAGGATATCGTCGATCTCGGCATCGCGCTGGTGCCGGAGGGCCGCCGGCTGTTCCCGAAGCTGACGGTGGAGGAAAATCTCCTGCTCGGCGCCTTCCGGCGCGCGGCGCGCCGCGAACTGTCGCGCAATCTGGCTGTCTGTTTCGAGACCTTCCCGCGTCTTGCCGAACGCCGCCGCCAGCTTGCCGGCAGCCTGTCGGGCGGCGAGCAGCAGATGCTGGCGCTCGGCCGCGCGCTGATGCTGGCGCCGAAAATCCTTCTGGTCGACGAGCCCTCGGTCGGCCTGGCGCCGATCCTGGTCAGCCGCACCATCGACGCCATCAGCGAGATGAAACAGCGCTATTCGCTGACCGTCTTGATGGCGGAGCAGAATTTCACCCAGGCGATCCGCATCGCCGACCGCGGCTATGTCATCGTCCACGGCAAGATCGCCTTCGAAGGCCGCACCATGGACGAACTCAACAACAACGATCTGATCAAGAAATTCTATTTGGGGCTGTAACGCCATTCCGGGGCCGAGCCAACCGCCCTGCGCGAAGTCGCGCGGCCCGATGACAAGCTCCGCGAGACGCCCGCAATGACGAGATTCACTGCACCGGAAAATCGAAATAGGTCGCCGGAAACGGCTCGCCGCGCAGCGTGAAATGCCACCACTCTTTGTCGTAGCCGCGAAAGCCGCGCCGGCGCATCGCCGCGGCGAGCAGCATGCGGTTGGCGTGCTGCACCGGCGTGATGGTCGGGTCGGCGGTCCATGATTTCGGGCTGAAGAAATCGAAATGCGTTCCCATGTCCAACTCCGTTCCGTCGGCTCGCGCCAGCGTCAGGTCCATGGTCGAGCCGCGCGAATGGCCGGAATGCGAGGCGATATAGCCGTCGCGGAACAGCGTGCGCTTATCGACGTTCGGATAAAACTCCGCTTTCGCCCTCTGATCGTTGAAGTCGCGCGCCCAGCGGACGAAATTCAGCACTGCGCGCACCGGCCGATAGCAATCGAACACCTTGATGACGAGGCCGCGCGGCGTCACATCGCGCGCGACGTCGGCCAGCGCCGCGGCGGCCTGGCGCGTCAGCAGACAATGCGGCGCTTGGTAACCGTCAACCGGCCGGCCGGTAAAATTATGCGATCCGGCATAGCGCATCTCGACGATCAGCCCCGGCACCACACTTGCGGCATCGACGAAGGACGAAGGCCGCTCCTGCGCGAGCGCGGTTTGCGTGCAAGCCAATGCAATCAGTGCCGCCCCAAGCGAATAGCGAACGGCGAATGGCGAATTATTCAGTGGCCGCATTTTCATTCCCTGCTCGCTGCTCGCTGCTCGCTGCTCGCTACTCGCTACTCGCTACTCGCTACACACCCTATTCGCATTCAGCTACTGCGGACACGCGGAGACCCACTCGCCTTCGATCGTATTTTGCGAGTCGACGATCGGTACGCCCGCCATTTCCGCTTTGGTGCGCACGGTGCCGCTATAATGGTGCGGACCGTCGAAGTCGAACGCGCCGCTCAGATCCATGTTGAGCTGGCCCTTGCAGACCAGGTGCCAGCTAAGCAACGGACCTTTGAGGCTGCGCTCGATCGGCGCGCAAGCCGAATTCACGGTGGCTGGGATCGGCGAGAACGTGGCGCCAAGATCGCCAGTCTGTTCGGCGGTCAGGCATTTCGACGATACATGCGGCGGTCCGGCCGTGCCGCCGCTCTCGGTGTGGGTGGTGATCTTCCACAGTCCGGGATCAATGCCGTCGGCGCGGGCCGCTGCGGGCGCGAGCGCAAACGCTGCAAACGCAATGACGACGGTCGAGCCAGCCCGGCAAATCGCAAACATTCTTCCGCTTCCCCTTGGCGCCGGCCATTTGCCCCAAATGGCCCGCCGTTAACCAACCGCTAACCATATACCCGGCACATTTTGCCTGGGAGGCGTACCTGTTTCCACTGCACTGTTCTAACGCTCTTTGGGGTCAGCCTTGGACTCGAGCGCGGCTCCGCAACTCCACGTCGGTGGCCCACCGGCCGCCGCGCATAGCTTTGAATCGCGCGAGCGCAAACGGGGTCGATCGAACGGCATGACCGACGCAACAACCGTGCCGGGCGGCGAAACGGCGATGTCGCGGCTCGCCGATTTCGGCACCATGCTCCGGCGCAGCGATATTGCGCTGGCGGTGGGCATGATGGCGATCCTCGTCATCCTGATCCTGCCGCTGCCGCCGGTGCTGCTCGATTTCTCGCTTGCCGTATCCATCACCTTTTCGGTGCTGATCCTGATGACGTCGCTGTTTATCCAGGCGCCGCTCGAATTCTCCGCGTTCCCGACCGTGCTGCTGATCGCCACCATGCTGCGGCTGGCGCTCAATCTCGCCTCGACGCGGCTCATCCTCGCCCATGGCCATGAGGGCACGGCCGCCGCCGGCCATGTCATCCAGGCGTTCGGCAATTTCGTCATGGGCGGCAATTTCGTGATCGGCATCATCGTGTTCACGATCCTGGTGATCGTGAATTTCGTGGTCATCACCAAGGGCTCCGGCCGAATCGCCGAAGTGGCGGCGCGCTTCCACCTCGATTCCATGCCGGGCAAGCAGATGGCGATCGACGCCGATCTCAATGCCGGCCTGATCGAAGAGAACGAGGCGCGGCAGCGGCGCAAGGCGCTGGAGGACGAATCCGGCTTTTTCGGCGCCATGGACGGCGCCTCGAAATTCGTCCGCGGCGACGCCATCGCCGGGCTCCTGGTCGTCATGATCAACGTCATCGGCGGCATGATCATCGGCATCGTCCAGCAAGGCCTCAGCTTCACCGACGCCGCCCACGATTACACGCTGCTGACCGTCGGCGACGGGCTGGTCACGCAAATCCCGGCGCTGATCGTGTCGACGGCGGCCGGCCTTCTGGTGTCGAAGGCGGGCGTGTCGGGCTCCGCCGACAAGGCGCTGCTCAGCCAATTCTCCAGCTATCCCAAGGCACTCGGCATGTCCGGCACCGTCATGCTGGTCATGGCGCTGCTCCCCGGCATTCCGATGATCCCGTTTCTCGCGCTTGGCGGCGGCACGGCGGCGCTGGCCTATGTCATCGACCGCCGCGCCAAGCAAGCGGTCGCTGCCGAGGAAAAAAAGGCGGAAACCGCCAATGCGGCGCCGGTCGAGGAGCCGATCGCCGTTTCGCTGAAGATGGACGATCTCAAGATCGAGCTCGGCTATGCACTGTTGCCGATGGTGAACGGGCCGGACGGCTCCGACCGGCTGACCGAGCAGATCAAGGCATTGCGCCGCTCGCTGGCCAGCGAGATGGGCTTCGTCATGCCGGCCGTGCGCATCCTCGACAACGTGCAGCTCGACGCCAACAGCTACGTCATCAAGATCAAGGAGGTCGAGGCCGGCACCGGAAAGGTGTGGCACGGTCAATACATGGTCATGGATCCGTCCGGCAATCAGATCACGGTTCCGGGCACCCACACCACCGAGCCGACCTTTGGGCTGCCGGCGACCTGGATCGACGCCGCGCTGAAGGAGGAGGCTTCGGTCAAGGGTTTGACCGTCGTCGATGCCGCGACGGTGCTCGCCACCCACCTTACCGAGCTGATCAAGGCCAATATGGCGGAGCTGTTGTCCTACGGCGAAGTGCAGAAATTGATCAAGGAGCTGCCGAAGGAGCAGAGCGAATTGATCAAGGACATCGTGCCGGCGCAGATCACCATTTCCGGCATCCAGCGCGTGTTGCAGATATTGCTCGCCGAGCGGGTCTCGATCCGCGATCTCTCGACCATCCTCGAAGGCATTGCCGACGGCCTGCCGGCGACGCGCAATGTCACGATGCTGACCGAACATGTGCGCGCCCGGCTGGCCCGCCAGCTCTGCGCCCAGCATGTCACGGCAGCCGGCACGCTGCCGATCATCGCGCTCACCGCCAAATGGGAGCAGGCCTTTGCCGAGTCTATCGTCGGCCAAGGCGACGACCGCAACCTTGCCATGCAGCCCTCGAAGCTCACCGAGTTCATCAACCTGGTGCGGGAAAAATTCGAGCAGGCGGCCCGCGACGGCGAGGCGCCGGTGCTGGTCACCTCGTCCGGCATCCGGCCGTTCGTGCGCGGCATCGTCGAGCGGTTCCGCGCCCAGACCAGCGTCCTCGCGCAGTCGGAAATTCATCCTCGCGCGCGACTGAAGACGGTCGCGAGCATCTAGGCCCTTTTCCGTCATCCTCTGAAACGTGCACCGCCATTGGCGACCGCGCTCCTGCACGGCTGCGTCGCGCGCGAACGACACATTTATGACGCGGCCTTGCTCGGACCAACCTCGGCTTTTCGGTGCAAAAACGGACCTGGCGCGGATGGCTGCGTTATGTCGCTCAGTGCCATGGAAACGCGTGCGGAATGGAACCTGTGGCTTTCGCGCCGCACCCGCCAAGAAAGTGCGCTCTCTTAATAGTCTAACGGGTTACTTCGATTCGCGGTTTATTGCCAACATGCTTCCGCAACACTAACGTGTTCACGAATTAGAGGCTTGGGCGAGCGTGGGGCTTAAGTGACTGCGGGTATAGGGCCGGCAACCGGTCGCGAACCGAGACCGCGTCGATTGCGTCGGCTCCTGGGTTCGAGTTCGGTCGCGGCGCTGCTGATCGGCGGCGGCGCGCCGGTGGCGTTCGCGCAATGCGCTGTCAGTCCAGGGACCAATCAAAGCTCCGTCAGCAATTCCGCCGCCATCAATTGCATCAACATTAACGGCATCACCGTCACCGGCAACGTCACCAATACCGGCAGCGGCATCATTACCGCCACCGGCTTCACCGCGCCGACACGGACCGGCATCACCATTAACGACGCCTCGGTCGGCGGCGCCGTCATCAATGCCGGCAGTATCACCGCGTCAGCGTCCGGCAACGGTATTTTCGTCACCAATAACGCCACAGTGTCCGGCGGGATCAGCAATTCCGGGACGATCTCGGTCGCCAACGGGAGCGGCGCCGGCATTCTGGTCGGCGGCCGTACTCCCAGCGGGGCTAGGGTATTGATCGGAACCTTCGCCGGCGGCATCAGCAATTCCGGCACGATCTCGGTCATCGGCGCCGGCATTTCGGTCGGCGGCGCGGTTTCGATCGGAACCTTTTCCGGAGGCATCGGCAATTCCGGCACGATCGCGGGCGGCAACGGCATCTTGCTCGGCGGTTTTGCCGCCGCGTCCCGCACCGCAACCGTTCTGATCTCGGCCTTCTCCGGCGGCATCAGTAATTCCGGCACGATTTCGGCAGGCCGGAGTGGCATCATGGCCGGCGGCAGTGCCCTCAGCGCCGGCTCTTCTGGCCACGCCGCAACGGTGATGATCTCGACCTTCTCCGGTGGCATCAGCAATTCCGGCACGATTTCGGCAGGCAGCACCGGCATCTTGGTCGGCGGCACTGCCCAGGGCAACTTTAGCTACGGCGACACCGCAACGGTGACGATCTCGACCTTCTCCGGCGGCATCAGCAATTCCGGCGCGATTTCGGTCAGTAGCTCTGGGAGCGGCGCCGGCATCTTTGTCGGCGGCCAGGCCGTCCTCGGCTATCCGGTATCGATCGGAACCTTTTCCGGCGGCATCAGCAATTCCGGCACAATAAGTTATGTCTCCTCTAGCAGCACCAACATCCTGGCCGGCATCCTGGTCGGCGGCCTGGGGGCCGACCTGGGCACGGTTTCGATCGGAAGCTTTTCTGGCGGGATCAGCAATTCCGGCACGATCGCGGTGGCGGGCAGCAACGGCTACGGTTTCAGCGGTGTCAGCGGCATCGTGGTCGGTGGCTTCGCCGAAATCGACGGGGCAATTACGGTCTCGAATTTTGCCGGCGGGATCAGCAATTCCGGCATGATCGCGGCGGCGAGCGGCAACGGCATCTGGGTCGGCGGCGCTGCCGCAGCCCTATTCGGCTGCTGCTCGACGGAGACGATCTCGACTTTTGCCGGCGGCCTCAGCAATTCCGGCACGATCTCGGCCGGCAGGAACGGCATCTTCGTCGGCGGCACCGTGCAGGCCAGCACAATCACGATCTCGACCTTTTTCGGCGGCATCGCCAATTCCGGCATCATCTCGGCGGGCGGGAACGGCATCTTCGTCGGCGGCATCGCGCTGTCCGGCGGCGCGATCACGATCGCGATCGCGACCTTTTCCGGCGGTATCAGCAATTCCGGCACCATCTTGGCGGGCAATACCGGCGTCGGCATTGACGTGCTCTACGTTTCCACCTTCATAGGCGGGATCACCAATTCCGGCACGATCTCGGTCGGTGGCGCCGGCATCGTGGTGGGCGCCACCGCCTTCTACGGCAACGTGTCGAACTCGGGCACGATAACCGGCGGTCACACTGGTATTTATATTTGCGGCTGCGCCACCTTCGCGGGCGGCGCCATCGTCAACACCGGCGTCATCAGCGCCAGCGTGAATGCGATCAACGCCTCGGGCGCCACAAGCCCGATCACCATCGATCAGAATGCCGGCACCATCACCGGCAATATTCTGCTGTCGGCAAAGGCCGACAAGCTCTACATCAATGGCGGCACGATCAACGGCAACATCGTCGGCCAGGGCGTAAGCGACACCGTCTACTTTCAGCTCGGCGCGGGCAATACATTCACCTACGCCGCCGCGTATGGCTTCTCCGGCATCAATCTGGTCAACATCGATTCCGGTACGGTGGTGCTAAACGGTCTCAACAGTGCCACCACTGTCGATGTCAATGGCGGCACGCTGGCCGGCACCGGCACGATCGATCCCGGCCCGACGACCGACGTCAACGTCAATTCCGGCGGCACGCTTGCGCCCGGTACGCCGGGCGGGCTCGGCACGCTCACCATCGACGGCACGCTGACCTTCGCGAGCGGCAGCTTCTACGCCATCAATATCGAGCCCAGCGCCGGCAACAATTCCAAAACCGCCGTTACCGGGAATGCGGTTCTCAACGGCAACGGCACCGTCGAGGTGACGCCGCAACTCGGCCACTACGCCGCGGGGACGGTCTATCAGATTCTGACCACGACGAGCGCGCTCACCGGCACCTTCGCCGGCTTGACCGTGAACGGAGACCATAGCTTCGCTGCAAGTCTCGACTACACGACCAATGCTCCGAACGACGTCGACCTCGACATTACAGCCAGCGGCTATTCGCTGCTCACGGCGCCGGCCGGTTTGAACCAGAACCAGCAGACTGTCCTCAACGGCATCAACAACGCAATCCTGCAGGGCGACAGCATTCCGACGGGCTTTTTCAATCTCGGCAGTTTTTCCGGCGCTACGCTCGGCAATGCGCTGACCCAGCTCGACGGCGAAGACGCAACCGGCGCGCAAAAGGGCGCCTTCCAGTTGATGACCGAGTTTCTCGACCTCATGCTCGACCCGACCGCCAGTGGTGGTGGCAATGGCGGCAGCGGCGGCAATGCACCGGGCTTCGCTGAGGAGCAGGCAAGCCTGCCGCCTGATGTTGCGCTGGCTTATGCTTCGATCCTCAAGAAGGCGCCGGCGGCACCGCAAAATTTCGATCAGCGCTGGAGCGCGTGGGGCTCGGCCTTCGGCGGCTCGAGCACCACCGACGGCAATGCCGCGATCGGCTCCAACAACGTCACCGCGAGCGATTACGGCTTTGCCGCCGGCATGGATTATCACGTCACGCCGAACACGCGGTATGGCTTTGCGCTCGCCGGCGGCGGCACCAATTGGAATCTGGCGCAAAGCCTCGGTGGCGGCCGCAGCGATGCGCTGCAGGCCGGCGTCTATGCCACGACGCATTTCGGGCCGGCCTACCTGTCGGGAGCGCTCGGCTTCGCCAATCACTGGTTCACAACAAATCGCACCGCGCTCGGCGATCAGCTCACCGCGAAATTCCAAGGCCAGAGCTACGCCGCGCGCGTCGAGGCCGGCTACCGCTACGGCGTTCCCGCGAGCGGCTACATCATCGGCGTGACCCCTTATGCAGCGGTGCAGGTGCAGGACTTCCACACGCCGAACTACAGCGAAACCGACCTCACCGGCGGCGGCTTCGGCCTGACCTATGCGTCGATAAACGCGACCGACACGCGCAGCGAGCTCGGCGCGCGGTTCGATAATCTTATACCAGCGGCGTTGAATTCTGACTCGTAGAGGGGCTTTCGGGGATTTGATTGGCGTGATTCTCTAGCCTTCTTGATTCGCGGAGGAGGCTGGCATGGTG
>Ga0207416_1000969_pt1 | contig 42268 bp, 36 predicted proteins | sample PaiPotPPM11metaG_FD_184107 | JGI IMG/M metagenome (GOLD analysis project Ga0207416, IMG submission 184107) | Iron sulfur acid spring bacterial and archeal communities from Banff, Canada, to study Microbial Dark Matter (Phase II) - Paint Pots PPM... ...
TAACCACCGACGCCTCCATTCAAGCCTGGGCTATCGGCCGCCGGCAGAGTTCGAGGCGCTCAACCACGAACCAACACTCATTACAACTTCAGCTTAACTTGTTGTACCGAAAACGGGTCGCATCACCGATTACCATTGCAGAGAAGAGTTGACAGCACACCTTCATTGTCGGAATCTCCTTTTCTTAGAAGTAACCTGGGATATGCAACACTTTTCGAACGTGGTCCGGGGAAAAACATGAGGGAGACCTTGTTCTTTTACAGAGGGATGTCGGGAAGGGCGTTTGTGGCTTTACTTCGCTATACGCAAGGCACCACAGTAACAGGACAGGCATACTATGAAGCATTGTCGCGTAGAATGACTTCTGCTTAAGCGATGTTATGCGCGCGTCAAGTAAAGTGGCCTCACGAAAATTGTTTCGGGGCGACTGAGCGCCAAATGCGCGGCCCTTGCACAAGGAAGAGGAAGGGCGGGCAGAATAATTTCCTTTTAGGGCGCGTGTCGAGGGGTTGAGATCTTTCATAAAACCGTGGTCAAAAGACCATTCGCTATCGTAAGTCGTCGTGAGGGTCAGATCGCGGCTTTTGTCCGAAACCTTGCGCAAAAAAAGAATCACGTTACCTTTTCCAACTAATCGCGAGATCCAATCGGGGCCGGGCGATCTGACGCTTATCTTGTATGTTTGAGTTGAAAGCGAGTCTTTTATTATGTAGCCACCGGGGCGACTCGAATCCACGCGACTAAGTCGACCCTGGACAATAAATTGCGACCCAAGATACAGCGATCGGAGGGAAAGAACATGCCATGACGATGCGCCGGGCAATGTAGCAATGCGGTTAATGTTTGGCCGAAAGCGATGCCCGAGGTAGGTGTCACATCCGATGGCCACGATTTTGGTCGCGGGAGCAATCGCTCTGACCGGTACTGTAGGAGAGGTGCAGGACTGGAGAGCGGCAATCGCTGCTGCGCAGGAAAACGCGAGTTTACCTTTGTGCATCCACCCTCACCCAATCAGTACCTGGTTCTCTTTAGTTCACCGAGCTCCCGCTCGCCCCCTTGGCGCTAGCCTTACGTTTGAAGTCCCACTTGGATTTTTGGAGAAGTCTGCCAAAAGCGATTATCCGAGTGGCGCGACTCGTCCACCGAGGGCCATTAGTGCCGATAAGGACCCCTATAGAATGGTGGGAGACGAATCGGCTTCAAACCCCGCATCAGGTGAAATTGGCTCCGAGGAGCTCTCATACGGCCCACAACCCCATACCGCCTCGCTCACCCGAGCAGCTCTTCCCAGCGCCAAGGGCGAAACGCGAACCCTAGAGTGCGGTGCTAGATGTGATCGGTGCTCCAGATGCCGTCGGCGGATGACGGAGATGCTGCGGCATCCAGCCATTTTTTCGCGGCCGCGCTTAGGGGTGCGGCCATGAAGATTGCGTCTCGGCGTTTGCGTACGGAGCCGCGCGGGAGCAGTTCGCGCGCGCCGTCGGGCGGTAACCAGCCGACGATGCGACGTAGATCGCCGGCGGCGGCGCGTAGCAGCGCCGGAAGGAGAGCTGCGGCTTCGTCGTCGGCGACGCCGAATTCGTCGATGATGTATGCGTCGTGCTCGAGTGCGCGTACGCCCAGGACGTATGCCGCGATGCTGCGTCCGCGACGCAGGACGAGATTGGTCTCCACGCCGGCCGCATGCTCCGACCCGTGGCGGGTTCGTAAGCGGATCCAATCCCAGACGAGCGGGGTGCGGAGCATCGCCCAAGGGCGGGTTCGCTCCGATAGATCGAAGCAGCGTCGCACGCCGCTCCAATCCTGGTCGTCGAGCCGAGCGACTTCAATGCGCTTATTGGCGAGTGTATCTGCCCGCAACGAGATTGCGCGAGAGGGCAGCTGCGTGAAGCCGAGTTCTTCGTAGAAGTGCGGGCGGATGTCGGAGAAGAGATATGCGAAGTCGTCACCGTCGTTGCGAGAGCGGTCGAGGAGCATGGCGAGCATCGCGCTCGCATAGCCTCGGCCGCGAAAGTGCTCGGGAGTAAAAACAGCTCCGATGCCGACGCCGCGTAAGTTCTGCTGCTGCCATCTAACCGTGCGCTGATAGCGCTTGAACGACGCGATCAACTGGGCTTCGTCGTAGAGTCCGAACGTTTTGTAGTGTCGCTTGCCGTAGCCGCTCGCCGCGATTTCGAGGGTCTGCGCGATGTAAAGATCCATGTCGCGGCGACCCGCCCAGAGCTGGGCGCTCAGGGGAAGGACATCTCTGGCGTAGTCGGGCGGCGCGATCTCGACGAGCCGCATACTTAAATGACGACCGTTCCCGGCAGGCGGACCGCCCGAAGCTCTTCCAGGAATTCGGGGGCCGTGACGCCCCGCGTGGCGCGTCCGGAGGCGGTCACGAGCGCGCTTTTCCGCGCGCGGCGTAGCGCATAGATGAACGCTCGACGTTCTTGGGCGTTGTAGTGGTCGCGCGCTTTGCTGCGATGCATGTAATAGGTGAACTTTGCCGTTCGCGCGGCGGTTGCTTCCCCGACGTTATCTTTGGGCACGACGCCGTATTTGGGGCTAAACAGAAACGTGTCCGGTACGTACCAGCGTGGGAACGAACCAGCGCGGGCATCTGCGATGACGACGTGATCGAACTCCAGGCCGCGCGCCGCATCGATGCTGAGGATGCGGACGAAGCGTTCGTCATCATTAGTATCGCTGGTTTCGAGCGTACTCTCGGCTCGCAACGCGACGCTTTCCAGCAGATCGCCGAGGGTAGCGTCCGGCATCGCCGCCAGGAGCGCGCGCAGGCGCGTGTAGAGGCTCGCGAGGACGTGTTCCTGTGCGAGCGCGCGTGCGCTGCCGGGGGCACCCGCGCGCGCGAGCCCGTCGTTCCATACGCGCTCGATCCATCGATCGACCGGCTGCGTGCCGAGCGCGGCGATCCATTGGTTGCGTTGCTCGCGAAAATGACGGACGCGGGCACGAGCGGTTTCGTTGAGGGCTGTGTCTTGGTCACCGCGCGTCACGTTCCAGCCCAAACGCACGTGACGCTTTGGGTCCCACCGATTGGGACGAACCAGCGGCGCTGTGTCGGCTTCGGAAAGAAAAAGCGTGGTTTGAGCATCGCTTGGCTCGGAGCAAAGAAGTGCGAGGGTGCTGTCGCTCAACGCCATCAGCGGATTCGAGAGCGTGCGCAGCATCCAGTCGTGGCGAAACGGATCCCACACATTCCAGAGCAGCGCGAGCGCGTCGAGCGCTCGCGGATCGGTGAAGACGTTGAAATCTCCGCCGATTTGAGTTGGGATCTCGCGGTCCAGAAGCGCCGATTCGTACGCGTGCACGTCGCATACCGAGCGAAAGAGCAGCGCGATGCGGTTGGCGGGCGTGCCTTCGGCCAGCCGGGCCCCGACCCACTCTGCGATCGTGGCGGCTTCGTATTGCGGCGATTTTGCGCGATGCACGTGCAATGCCGGTTCCACTTCGCGCGCATCCGGTTTCTCGTGCGAGGCGCCCAGCTGACGCGCCGCAAGTTCCAGTGCGATCGGCGAACGTACTTGCGCGCTCAGGATAAACGTCTGCGTGGCACTCGCGAACGTCGCTTCGGGCCGGGCTCCGCGAAACGAGCCTAACGTGGAGGACGCGTCGCCGGCGAAGGTCACGCCGGTCAGTTCCTTTCCGAATACTGCGCGGAGAAGCGCCAGATCGTTTGCGCCTAGCTCCTGAGCGTCGTCTAAACATGCGAAGCCGATCTCCGTGCGCAAGGTCGTTCCCAGCGCGGGATTGCCCGCCACGAGCGTCAGCGCGCGCGCCACGGCTTCGGTAGGCGTCAAGAGATCGCTGTCGGTCAAACGGTCGACGTACGTTCCGTACAGCTTGGCGAGAATTTTCGATAGGTCGATCTCGCGGCGATGCTGCCGCGCCAATTCTTTGTCGCTGACGTCGAGCGAATCGCGGTATGCATCTTTGGTGGCATGGAGCAGTTCGGGGTGCGCGAAGTTCGGCGGTTTGGCATAGAACGCCGTCGCAGCGGCGAGCGAGTCTTCGAGAAATGACGCAGGAGTGATCCCCGCGTTGCGCAGTTTGCCGAACAGACGAAAGGCCGAGTCGAGAAAGCGCGCGGGGGAGCGAAGGCCGGGCACCTCCGGATCGATCTCCAGCCGCGTGAATTCGTCCCATTCCAAGGCCAAGAGCGGCATCGCCGCAGCTTCGAATACCCCAGCCGCATCGATGTCGTCGATCGGCCGCGACGCAGCGCTTGCCGCGTGCAGGACGGACCACGCTAAGGTTCCGACCGCGCGGGACGAATCGCCCGCCAACGGCTTCGCCTGGGGAAAGCGTGCTCGCGCGCGGTCCAGGCGCGCGTCGAGCGCCCTGCTCTTGCCCGTCCCCGGTGCGCCGATCACGGCGATGCAGGCTTCGAACGGCGCTTCGACGGCTGCCCGTTGTTCGGTAGTGAGTTCGCGATCCGTCATCGTCCGAATTTCTCTCGTTCCGCGTGAGGGCGTTGCGAGCAGGCGATTTTATACGCGCAATACGTGCAGGCCGCAGGATCCGTCGTAACTGCGAACGATTCGATCGAGCCGTTCGTGAGCTCCGTGCAAATCTCGATCATTCGCGTTCGCGCGCGTTCGAGAACGTCGATACCGATCGTCCCGACCGTGGCTTCGCTCCGGCGGGCTTGCGCGGTGGGGCCCGGCACGACTTCGAGGACGACCGGCTCGACGTTGAGCATCGCATCCTTTAGCGGGAGGAGTGCGAGACGCGTCACGCGGTCGCCTTGCTCGGTGCGCGCCCAATAGTAAAACGGCAATTGAAAGTCTTTGAACGCGCGCACCTTGTCGAGATATTCGCCGGCGGTCGCGGCGATGGCGCCGGTCTTGTAATCGATGACGCTTACGTTACCCGTCCCGTCGTCACGGTCGAGACGGTCGATGAAACCGACGAATGCATGGCCGCCGAGATCGAGATTGGCCGGCAGCTCACGCCCGATGACGGTGAACGGCGCGCGGCGGCTCTGCGCGACGACCCAGTCGACGTACCGCTGAGCCGTGCGCTGCGCTCGGCGCAATTGCAGCTCGACCTCGATCGCGCTATCGAAATCCTCGCGGTGTTGCGCGAATGCGCGATCGATATCCGCGCCGATGCGCTCTCGCATCAGTGCCTCGTCCGCGTCGCCGGGGCGTGGGAACTCTTCGTGAAAGTGCTCGAGGGCGAGGTGAAAGGCCGTGCCATAGAACGATGCGGACGATCCCGGGTCTTCGACCGCGGCGCAGACGTAACGGTAGTACCACTTGCGCGGGCACTCCGCAAACGCGTTGAGCGCGGAAGCGCTGAAATGCTGTTGCCGTGCGCGAATGCCCGCGTGCGGATCGGCTGATTGCGACTCTTGTAGGGAAAGGCGCAGTTCGGATTCCGCTTGCGGCCGGGCCTCAAGGCTCTCTTCGAGTGCGAACGTTGTAACGACCGCTTCGCGCAACGTCGCAACGTCGCTCTCCGGCACGTTGCGAGATAGCGCGCGCAATCGTTCCACGAACGCCAAAACCGCGTCGCGCTCGGCCGTCGGCAAGGCGAGCCGGCCGCCCGCAAGGGCATCGAACGGCGGTCCGATGCGCGGCGCCAGCGCGGCGTACGCGGCGGCGGCATCGTGTGGAATGGCGGAGTAAGGCGAGCGGATCGCGCGCATGAGGCGAGCGTCGTCGGAATGGCTGAGCCAAGCGAGGACGTCGTTGACGAAGGCGCGAGCCTGGACGGATATGGGCACGGCTGATGGATGTTAGTGGTCGCACCAGGCGCCCCTGCATCGTGCGTGTAACCGCTGCCGTATGCGTCGCATTATCGTCGGTATTAGTGGAGCGAGCGGGAGTGCCTACGGCTACATGGCGCTCCAAGCATTACGAGCGATCGGAGGCGTCGAGACGCATCTGGTGCTGAGTTCCGCGTCGAAGCGCACGATCGCGCTCGAGACCGATATGATTCCCGAGGATTTCGAGGGGCTTGCCGACGTCGTGCATCGAGACGACGATCTTGCGGCCGCGATCTCCAGCGGCTCGTTCATCACCGACGGAATGTTGGTGATCCCGTGTTCGATGAAGTCGGCCAGCGCGATAGCGTATTCGATGAATTCGAACTTGCTCGTGCGGGCAGCGGATGTCTGCTTGAAGGAGCGGCGGCGGGTGGTGCTGATCGTTCGCGAGACGCCGTTGCACCTGGGCCACCTGCGCACGCTCGCTCAACTCGCGGAAATCGGCGCGACGATTCTGCCGCCCATTCCCGCGATGTACGCGAACCCCACCAGCGTCGACGATATTATCGCGCACACGGTTGGGAAGGCGCTCGACCAGTTCGGCATCGCGAACGAACTCTTCAAGCGCTGGCGCTCGCCCGAAAAATAAAGAACTTACGCGCGTTGAACGAGCTGTCGCGCGAGTTCGATGTCGGAGACGCGATCGACGTTGACGGCGCACTCCGCAAACGGCGAGACGATCGCTCGCGCGGGGGCCCCGAGCAGCATCGAGGCCCGCTCCTCGGCTTGCTCGACCGTCAAGCGGCCGGTAGCGTATCGCAGCAAGACATCCCATCCGAACAGGCCCGCCAGAGCCAGCGGATTCTTTCGGGCGGCGCCCAGGCGCTCGATGAAGCGTTCGAGGTGCGGCAAGGTGCGCGGCTTGATCGCGACGAGCCCGGCGCCGCAATAGGTGCCGTTGCGAAAACGCGCCCAGGTATGGGGAATTTGAGGAAATCGCGCTTCGTGGGTGCGACGCTCGACGCATCCGTATCCGACGTCGCCGTCCGCGGCACGCGCGCGCGCGACGAAATCTTCGACGGCCGATACGGAGAGGATCGGCAGATCCGAAGTGCTTACCAGAACGATCGCGTCGGGCTCCAACCCCGCCAGCCCGCTGCGCAGGCTCTCGCGAATGTGTTTGCCGTCGGTGCGAAAGTCGTCGGCTAACGCTAGCGCTGGGTGAGCGTGGGTTCGTTCCGGGGCGACGACGACGATGCGGCCGATCGACGGCGAGGCGCGCAGCGCCGCCAGCGTGCGCTCGACCAACGCGACGCCGCCTACGGTGACGAACGCCTTATTTGCAGCCCCCGGCTGCGATGCGGCCAGCGCATCTTCCGGGCCGCCGGCCAGCACGACAGCGGTGGTCATGCCGCCCTCCAGCCGGGCGTCGGCGCGAACCGGGTCCGGTATTGCCGGTAGCCTTCAGGCACAACGAGCCGCTCCGCGAGCGAGGCGATGGCGGACGCCTCGGGTGCCAAGCTAAAGACGGCCGAACCGGAGCCGCAGAGGAGGGCGTTGGTTGCCCCCGCCGCGATCAAAGCTTCGACGGTGAGAGCGACCTCGGGCGTGGCACTTACGATCGGATCGTGAAAATCGTTCGTCAGGAGAGCTTCAACCGCGTCGAAGTCGCCGCGCTGGAGCGCCTCAAGGGCGCGAAGACTCGCCGAGCCGGCACGCGGCCGCGTGGGGCGCGAGGTCGCATCCAGCCGAGCGTACGCATCGCGGGTAGAGACCGCAACGGGCGGCTTGACGATCAGCAGATGCCAATCGGGAAGCGCGCCGACGGCCGTGACGCGTTCGCCCGTACCTTCGACTAGGGCCCCGCTTCCGCAGAGGAAGAACGGCACGTCGGAACCGAGCGTGCGTGCGATCGCCAGATAATCTCGGTCGCCCAGCATACCGAACGCGCCGTCCATCGCCGCTCGCAGAATGGCCGCCGCGTCGCTCGATCCGCCGCCGATGCCGGCCTGCGAGGGGGTGCGTTTGGCTAGATGCACGGCGTGGGGCCGCGAAAGGGCGAGCGCGCGAACGGCGCGCGCCGCCAGGTTCTCTTCGCCCGCCAGCGCCGCGTCGTCGCACGAAAAAGCAAACCGTTCGCTCGGTTCGACGCGTAGCGTATCGCCGAATGCGATCGGCACCATCAGCGAACGAAGCGTGTGGTAGCCGTCCTTGCGGCGGGAGAGAATTTCGAGCGTGAGGTTGATTTTTGCGGGGGCGTCGATGACGAATGGCACCCGTGGTTCGTTGTGCCTTTACCGAGCATGAACCTTTCTGCGAAATCGGCAAGCGCTCGGGCTGCTAGAGGGGCGCCCCGTCGAAGGGCGTAGAGCATTCAGATAATGACGCCGAGCTACGACGCGCAGCGAAATGAATTTTGCGCTTACGTCCTTCCCGAGTCGCAGACGCCTTACGGCATGCTCTTGGGCAATTACAAGTCGTACGCTCAATCGACGGCAAAGGGCGGCGTGCGCGGGCTCTGGGATGCCGATTCCGACCGCATCATTTTCGGGACGCATCAATTAGCATATCGATTGCGCGACTCAAACCAAACGCTGTTTCCGCATCAAATCGTACGCGAATTCACGTTTCTTCCATACGCGCAAATTTCGGAATTTACGCTCGAAAACCGTTTGCACGTTACCGAGGCATTTTACGTGCCGTTCGGCTCCAAGTTCGACCGAACCGTCTCCTTCGTCGTCGACATCACGTTCTACAATCCGGGCAGCGAGGTGGTTGAAGTTGCTGCGTTCCCGTGGGCGCTTCTGGTGGGCCAACGCTTTTACGGCGAATCCGAGAACGAGATGCAGGCGTGGTCGAGCGGCGACTTTATCGTTTCGCGTAACACCGAGACCGGAGGCGAGCGTTGGTGGGGCGGTTCGCGCCAGCCCGTTGCGGCCGAACTCTCGCTCCGCGAAACCGTGCTCTTGGAGAATATGCGTCGCGGCGGCTTGATATCGGGCGAAGAAGATGCCATGGGAGCGTTTGCGCGGTCGGCGGATCGAGCTGAGGACTTGCGCGCCAAGCGCATCTTCGGCGCGTTCGAGTATCACATCCGCATTGAGGCGGGTGCGCGGCAATCGCTGCGCTTGGCCGTCGTCTTTCATAAGGACGGCACCGAAAAAAGCAAGCCCGTGCTCGAGGCGCTCCTGGCCGACACTCGTGCGCTGCACGACACGCAGAGGTTTTACAGCGAACGCCTAGCCGACGCTCGTTTCATGACGCCATCCCCGCTCGTGAGCCGCGGCGTAGTGTGGGCCAAAGCCAACATGCTGCGAATCGTCAAGGAGTATCCGCAGGGATGGGGCTCGACGAACTCTCCGCCTTCGGACATCTTGGTTTCTCGCGATACGTCGTGGTTCGTCCACGGCTTCGACTATTTTATGCCGCAATTCAGCCGCGACGCGCTCGAGGTTTTCAACGCTGCCGTCGACGAATCCGGGCTCATGATCGAGTACGTCCGCGGTGTGAACGGATTCAAGACCGCGTACGACCTCAATATCAACGACGACACCCCGTTGCACCTCATCGCGATGCTCCATCATTACAATGCGACCCTGGATCATCAATGGATCAGGGACCGCATCGGTTTAATTATCAAAATTACCGACTACATGCTCACCCAACGAGACGATCGGGGCTTATTATTCTGCCGCGCCAAGGGCGTGGACATGTTCGGCATCTCGTCGTGGCGCAACATTATCCCTTACTATACCCTCGACGGAGCTGTCACCGAAATCAACGCGGAGGGCGTCTTCGCGTTGGAGGCGGCGGCCATGCTGTGCGCCGTTGCGGACGAATCCGGGCATTGGGAACGGTACTCACAGGAAGCGCAGACGTTGCGCGAGGCGATGATGGATCATTTGTTCAACGACGATACGGGAGCGTTCGTGCTGAACTACGACCAAGATAAGAATTACCAGGACAGCTTCACCTCGGACGAAGTCTTCCCGGTTCTTTTCGGCGTTGCGGACGCCGCGCAGCGGCGCGTCATTCTCGAACGTCTGCACGAGAGCGATTTTATTACGCCGGTTGGATTGCGCACGATTTCAACCGCGGATTCGTGGTACTTTCCCTCGCATGGATTCGGCTTGTTGGGCGGGGTGTGGCCGGATTTAACGCTATGGTACGCGGTTGCGTTGGCGCGAAACGGCATGGTCGATCGTGCCGTGCACTTTCTGGATATCATCTACGAGGCGATGGAAGCCGGCAGCTCGCGCAACACCGTGCCGGGTGAATTCGGCGAGTGGTTCGACGGCGGGTCGCTCAGCAATCGCGGCATGTATTTATCGCCGTGGACCAGCGCGAAATACTTGTGGGCGGTTGCCGAGACGATCGGCGGACTCGACGGGTACCGCACTAGCGGGCGTCCGCATCTCGCTCCGATGCGTCCCGAGGGTTGGTCGTGGATGGCTGCGGCGCGAGTGCATTGGGGCGGACGGCTGTGCAGCTACGTCATCGACCTGCTGAATGAAACGATCTACGCCGACGTCCCGGAACTCTCGGCTGAAGATCCCTTCCGCTGCGTCTTCGCCGGCCGCGACGTCAGCGACGAAGTAACGCTCTCTCCGGTTGAAGTCGGCGCGATCGCGTTCGAAAATGAAACCGGAGCGGTGCGCATCTTTGTCTGCAACATGCTCGACGCCGCGCGAAACGTCTTGGTGGAGTTTCGCGGCCACACGGTGCGAATCGATATGGCGCCCGGGGAACTGCGCGAAGTCGGACCATCCGAAGACGGCACGGAAAGGCGGTTTCGCGTCGGGCACTTCGACGCGTCGAAGCTCGTTGCGCGTGCCTGAACGCCGCGAAACGCAGATCGTGGAAGATCCGATCAGCGGCGATATCGCGTTGCAGTCTCGCGCCCGCGGGCTGCGCCCGAACGAATTTCGGCGAGGGGATAGCGTCGATTGCCCTTTTTGTCCCGGCGCCGAATCGCAGACGCCGCAAGAGATTGCGTCGATCGTGGATGGGAGCGGCGCTTGGTTGGCGCGCGCGTTCCTCAATAAATATCCGGCGGTCACGCCCCCCGACGGCGACCACGAACTGATCGTCGATTCCACCGCGCACGATGACGAGCTTACCCGCGCCGGCGTGGGACTGTGGCGGGAACGCCTGCGCGCGGCACTCGGGCGCTATCCGAATGCGATGCCCGTACTCTTCAAAAACAGCGGCGAGGTTGCCGGAGCGACCATTCGTCACCCGCACACGCAGTTGATCACGCTGGCTCGCCCGATCCCGCGTTGGGAACGGCTGCGCGCCCGCGCTTCAGCGCGTTGGGAGCGGAGCGCCGCTTGCGTGTGGTGCGAGGATGCGCGGCAAGCACTCTCCGAGGGTCGCTCCGTAGAGACCCTGGGCCTCATCGCCGCCTACGTACCGGCGGTATCGCGCTACCCTTCGCTCCTGCGATTCATGCCGCTGCGCTGCGCGGCGGCGTTCTCGGAGGCGAGCGACGCCGAACTGGATGATTTCACGGCCCTGGCGCGGCGAGCAATCCGCGGCTTGGACGGGTCGGCGTTCAACCTCTTCTTCGAAGGGGATCCAGGCGGTCCGGCGGCGGCGTCGCATTGGCACGCCGATCTGGTTCCGCGCGAGAGCACCTTTGCCGGATTCGAGCTCGCGAGCGGCCTCCATATCACGACCGGAGACCCGGAGGAGTCTGCGGAGCATTGGCGCCGAATGATGGACTAGCCCATCATGCTCGAACCATCAAAACGGCTACCGACCCTCGTCCTCGCGGCTGGTATCATCGTGCTGCTCATCGCTATTGCCCTTGGCGAGCACATGGGCGAGCAGGTGCTCGGCCAGGCATCGGACCACACGGATCTCACGCAGATTCGAATTACCCCCGCGCCGGACCAGACCAGCGCGCCGTACGGCCCGGATTGGAAGCGATCGTCGACCCTTTCCGCAGCGTCCGACCCCGGGTTCCCCGATCCGCGGATCCCCCCCGTGCCGTTGCCGACGCGCCCTCCGGCTCCGAGCCCGACGCCTTCGCCCCACCCTGGACCGACGTTGAATCCGAATATTCCGATCTGGCGGCAGACGCCGATCCCGACCGAAACGCCCCTCGGCCAGACCCCGATCCCCTCGCCGTCGGCGGCAGCCTCGCCGACGCCGACGCCTTTGCCCTGATTGTCCCTAATGTACTTATTGGATTGGGCTGATAGGATAGGGACATGGAACAGCAGACCGGTACCAGCACCGTTAAGCGCGGGCTCGCGCAGATGCTCAAGGGCGGCGTCATCATGGACGTCGTGACACCCGAACAAGCCCTGATCGCGCAGGAGGCCGGCGCGGTGGCCGTGATGGCGCTCGAGCGGATCCCCTCGGATATTCGAGCCATGGGCGGCGTCGCGCGGATGAGTTCGCTGGAGCTGATTCAAGGAATCATGGATGCCGTAACGATCCCGGTGATGGCCAAGGTGCGCATCGGCCATTTCGCCGAGGCGCAAGTCTTGCAATCCATCGGCGTCGATTACATCGACGAGTCCGAGGTGCTCACCCCGGCCGACGATCTGTATCACTGCGATAAGCAAGCTTATACGACGCCGTTCGTGTGCGGAGCTCGAGATTTGGGCGAGGCGCTTCGCCGCATTGCCGAAGGCGCTGCCATGATTCGCAGCAAGGGCGAGGCGGGTAGCGGAAACATCGTGGAAGCCGTTCGCCACATCCGCGCGATCAAAGATGCCATCGCGATGCTGACCGTGTCCCCCAAAGAGGAATTGGTCGCTCGGGCGCGCGATATCGGCGCGCCGCTCGAATTGGTCGCAGAAGTCGCCCGCACCGGAAAGCTTCCGGTCGTGCTCTTCTGCGCGGGCGGAGTTTCGACGCCTGCCGATGCCGCCCTGATGATGCAACTCGGGGCGGAAGGCATCTTCGTCGGCAGCGGAATCTTCAAATCCAACGATCCCAAGAAGTTCGCTCGTGCGATCGTCGATGCGACGACACACTACACCGACGCGAGCGTGGTCGCAGCTGCATGCCGGTCGCTGGGGACCTCGGATGCGATGCCCGGCTTGGATATCCGTAAGCTGCCGGAATCAGAATTGATGGCCGGGCGCGGAAACTAGATCGATGCCGGCGCTGGTCGGCGTGCTCGCGCTGCAGGGTGACGTCCAGGAGCATATGGCGGCGCTCGGCCGCGCCGGCGCGCGCACTTTGGCGGTCAAAACGCAGAGCGAACTCGATCGGGTCGACGGCTTGGTCATCCCCGGCGGTGAATCGACGACCGTGATGAAGTTACTTTCGCGATTCGGATTGGAAGGCGCGATCGTCGCGCGGGTTCGCGCCGGTATGCCGCTGTGGGGCACGTGTATGGGAATGATCGTGGCGGCCAACGACGTGGCGGACCTCGAGCAGCCGACCTTGCGGTTAATCGACATCACCGTTCGTCGCAACGCCTTCGGCCGCCAAAACGAATCGGCCGAGATTCCGCTCTCGATACCCGTCCTCGGAGAGCAACCATTTCCCGCGATCTTCATTCGGGCACCGTGGATCGAGCGGGTGGGACCGGGCGTCGAAGTGCTGGCCACGTACGAAGGACACGGCGTGATGGTGCGAGCGGGCCACGTTCTCGCGACCTCGTTTCATCCCGAACTCACCGGCGATTCGCGCGTGCACCGCTACTTCTTAGAGATGCTCGGCAAAGTAGGGATGGCTACCTCGGCCGCATAAATCCCGGGGAGATGAGTTCGCAAGCGGCCTCCCGGGGCGCGGAAGCGACCGGATTTCAAGGCGAAATACCGCCCGTCGAGCCGCTGCTCGGCGAGGTGATCACCACGCTTGCGCTCGCAGCTCACGCATACCTTGCCGATAACGACGGTCGAGAACCTGATCTGCCCTCTGCGGAGATCGCGATCGACGTCGCTTCGAGCGCGTTCGAACGCGTCAAAGAGAGGTTACGCTCCGACGAACGGTTAGCGCTAACCCAGATGCTCACGGAAACACGGTTGATCTTTGTACGGAAGCGAGGCGCCTAAATGCCTCGCTTTCGCGCTTTCACGCCCCCACCCACTCGCGCGACCTTTGAGGGAGGCCCACGATCGTGAGCGAGGTGCTCGTTCTAAACTTCACCTATGAAGCGCTGAATATCACGAGTTTTCAGCGTGCGGTGAAGTTGCTGTTCTCCGGCAAAGCCGAGATCGTCCACAATCGGGAACGCATCCTCGCATCGACGAGCTACGAAATGCGTATGCCCTCGATCATCAGGATGCTCTATTACATTCGGCGACCGATGCAGCGCGTGGCTCTGACGAAGAAAAACGTCTTGCTGCGCGACGATCATCTGTGCCAATATTGCGGGATTCGCGGAGAACGGTTGATGACCGTCGATCACATCGTCCCGAAGAGTCGCGGCGGCCCATCGACGTGGGAGAACCTCGTGTGCGCGTGCATGCGTTGCAACAACCGCAAAAACAATCGTACACCGGACGAAGCGAACATGGCGCTGCGCCGCAAGCCTCGCCAACCGAAATACATCCCGTGGATTCAAATTAAGCGCAACACGCTGCCCGACGAGTGGGGCAAGTTCCTGTTCCTCTACAATGTGTCGATTGAGGAACGCGTCGAGGCGTAGCGCCGGCAGGCTCGGCTAGTAGCGGGCTTCGGCTATGGGGTGGATCGGGAGACGCCCAAAAATTTCATCCATAAAATTTTTCAGCTCGAGCATTTTTTCGACAAAACGAAGTTTGGAAATGGCCCTCCGGGCCAGGTCGAAAAAACTGCACGCTCCCGATCCACCCCATAGCCGAAGCCCGCTACTAGCCAAGCCCCGTTCCCAAGCCCCGTTCTTACAACTCGGCGATTGGTAGCGGCAGCGTTCCGCAAAAGGCGCGTTGCCAAGCTTCGGCGATGCGCTCGGGATCGGGAGCATCGATGACGGAGGCTACGCATCCGTCGGGGCGAACGATCAGCGCGACCGCGCGCTTTAGATGCCACCGCTTTGGCGGGGCGAGGACGCCGATGGATCGGAATCCGTTGAGTTGGATATCGCCGGCGGCGATCAGTACCGCTTCGCCGTTGCGCGCGCGGTTGAGCCGCTTGCCGTCGGGTAAGAGAAGATCGTCGATGCGCCTGCCGGCAAGCGGATGACGCGTATCGATGATCGGAGATTTCATGTAGCGCCCGGAGAGCATGCCGATGCCGCGGCAGACCTTGCGCTGCATGCCTCGGCCGCGGAGCGCTCGTGAAAAGAAATGAATGCCGAGTTGTTTGATCCGCGGCGGAAGGCCGATACCCAAGCGCGTGAGGCGATCGGTAAAGCGTTCGACGGTATCCGTTACCATTTCTCGCCGCTCGAGATCGTAGCTGTTGAAGAGTGCCGCGCCGTCTCCAATATCGTTGAAAATCGCTGCGAGCTTCCATGCCAGATTTGCAGCGTCGTGCAAACCTGCGTTCATTCCCTGCGCTCCGGCCGGACTGTTCAAGTGTGCGGCGTCGCCGGCCAAGGCAATGCGGCCGGTCGTGAAGCGCTGAGCGTGGCGGCGATGGATACTAAAGAGGCTGATCCATTTAGTGTGCGCCTGCACGCCTTTACCGAACACACGTTCCAAGCGCGCGGTATGCGCTTGCGGCGAAAGCGCGACATCTTCGGTAACGCCGGGTGGTATCGAGGCGATCGTGCGCCATTCGTTCGGAGCGAAACGCACTGCGAAGGCCAAACCGGGGCTGTCGACGGCAATGCGAGCGAGCTCGCGGTCGTCGAAGGTGCGATCGATGACGTCGTCACTAAGCACGACGCGTGAACGATAGGTCATGCCTTCCAGCGAGAGGCCGAGCGCGTGGCGCGAGATACCGTGTGCGCCGTCGCAGCCCGCGGCATACGCTCCACGCAGCGTCATCGGCCCGGCGGGGCCCGTCGCGGCAACCGTTACGCCGCGTTCGTCCTGCGAGAGCGCCGCGACTTCGACGCCCCTGCGGACGTCGCAATAGGCGCTGGCGGCGGCAAGCTCTCCCAAGACGCGTTCGGTGACGTACTGAGGAATCACGAGGACGCCCGGGTCGTCGACGACGTCGTCGATATTACGAAAATCGAGATCGACGATCGGTGCGTTCGAACCGGCATCGCAGGCGCGAAAGTCCTGCACGAAGATGCCGGCCGCGCGAACCGCGTCATAGGCCAGCCAATCGCGCAGTATCTCTTGGGTTCGCGGCCAAATGACCATCGCGCGGGACTCTCCGATATCGTCGGTGCGGCGCTCGAGCAGAATCGAGCGAACGCGATAGCGGGCAAGGCCCAGCGCGAGGCCCAGGCCGACCGGGCCTCCTCCGACGATGATAACGGGTGCGTCCAAACGAAATTCGTCGTCCATCATGCTTTCGGTCGATTCTCACCTCTGGCTTCCGTTCACTCAGATGCAGTCCTTCGACGCGGGGCGTAGGATGTTCGTTCGCGGTGCCGGGACGATGCTTACGGATGCCCGCGGGCATCGCGTATTCGATGCGACGAGTTCGATCTGGACGATCGTGCACGGACACGCGCACCCGCGCATCGTCGACGCGATCGCGCGCCAGGCGGCGGAACTCGACCACGCGACCACGTTAGGTGCGACGAATCCGGCGGCGGAAGAGCTGGCGAATCGCCTGTGCGGCATCACCGGCATGGATTATGCGTTCTTCGGCGGTGACGGCGCGAGTGCGATCGAAGCGGCGCTAAAGATGGCCTTGCAGTACTGGCAGAACGTCGGGCAGCCGCAGCGCAAACGATTCGTTCGATTGGTAGCTGCCTATCACGGCGATACCACCGGCGCCATGAGCCTTTCGGATATTCCCGTATTTAAACAGCGTTTTGCGGAAGTACTGTTTGAATCGTTGCCCTACGATCGCCTTCGGGGACGCCTGGGTGACGACGTTGCGGGAATTGTCGTGGAACCGTTGGTCCAAGCTGCGGCCGGCATGAGGTTGGTGCCGCTCGACGTGTATGCCAACCTTCGCGAACGGGACACGCTCTTGATCGTCGACGAAATCGCTACCGGGTTCGGACGTACGGGCACGATGTTCGCATATCAGCAACTTGGGCTCGAACCCGATCTGCTCTGCATAGGTAAAGGTTTGAGCGGAGGCGTGCTCGCGCTCTCGGCCACGCTGGCGCGTCGCCCGATGTACGAAGCATTCCTCGGTGAGCAGAGCGACGCGGTGCACTTTTTTCATGGGCACTCATTTGCCGGGAACCCGATCGCATGCGCCGCCGGATTGGCTTCGCTCGATTGCTTCGAGGAAGAGCGCACGTTGGAGGGCGCGGGCGCCCTGGCGCGGCATGCGGCGATCGGGCTGGAGCGTTTTCGGTCACACCCGCTCGTTCGTGAGGTTCGAGCGGCCGGCTTGATGATCGGGATCGAGTTGCGCTCCGAAGCTATTCCGGCGCAAAGCTTCGCAAGCCCGGCGTGGCGCATCGCGGAGGGGCTATACGAGCGCGGACACTTTACGCGCCCGATAGGGGATGTCGTGCAATTGGTTCCGCCGCTTAACTCGCGGCCGGATGAGATCGATGCGTTCTTCGATGCGTTGGCTCACGAACTCGAGCGTTGCGCATGACGTACATACGTCGAATTGATGCGCTGCTTGCGAAGGTGCGTTCGCAGGGCCGGTATCGTACGTTGGAAGCCTATCAGGTCGGCGACGCGATCGATTTCTCGTCTAACGATTACCTGGGCCTTGCGACCGATCCGCAGGTCGTGCAAGCCTTCCGGCGCGCGACGCGCGTGGGATCGGGCGGCGCGCGCCTGCTCGGGGGCAGGCACCGCGAGCATTCACTACTGGAAGAGGAACTGGCGCTTTGGCTCGGACGGGAGCGCGCGTTACTCTTTTCCTCGGGCTATCACGCGGCGCTGGGCGTCATTCCGGTTCTGGCCGCAAGCGTCGATCGCCTATACTCCGATCGCCTCAATCACGCTTCGTTGATCGACGGGATGCGCCTCACGCACGCGCCGCGCGTCATCTATCCGCACGCGCAACCGCCGCCGCGAGCGCAGCGCGGCGCGAACGCCCTGCTCGTGACCGAATCGATCTTCAGTATGGACGGCGATACGGCGGACCTCGCCGCGATGCTCGGGGATCTTGGCGATGGGGATGTGCTGCTGGTCGACGAGGCGCACGCGCTAGGTGTTGCCGGCCCCGCCGGAGGCGGGCTCGCGCGCGATCTGCACGACCCGCGGATCGTCGTCATGGGCACGCTCTCGAAGTCGCTCGGAGCGATGGGCGGCTTTGTGGCCGGCCCGGCTGCGCTCGTCGACCTGCTGATCAATACCGCGCGGCCGTTCATCTTCGATACCGCCCTGCCCCCGTCGATTGCGCTTGCGGCGCGAGTTGCGCTCGCGCTCGCGCAGCGCGACGAAAGCCGGCGCGAGCGCTTGCACGCTGCCGTCGCTCAATTTCGTAGCGGGTTGCGGGCCATGGGGCTGCCTACGATCGAATCACCTTCGCCCATCGTCCCCGTTGTGCTGGGCGACTCCGCAACCGCTCTGCGCGTTAGCGCGGGGTTGCTCGCAAGACGGATCTACGCGCCGGCGATTCGGCCGCCGACCGTGCCGGAGGGGAGTGCGCGTTTGCGGTTTTCGTTACGCGCCGACCACACGTCCGAGCACATCGATCTCGCGCTACGGGAGCTCCAGCGATGCATCGCTACCTTGTAACCGGAACCGATACCGACGTCGGCAAGACCCGCGTCACCGCCGCGTTGGCGCTCGCGCTGCGCGATGCGTCTGCGACGAAACCACCGACCGTCGTCAAACTGGTGCAGACCGGGCTTGCGCCCGGAGTGCCGGGCGACGCCGCGCGTGCCGGCAAACTCTCCGGCGCGCGCTATCTTGAATTCGCGCGCTTCACCAAAGCCGCGGACCCATTCTCGGCCGCCCTGGCGCAGGACGCGCCCGAAGTACGCGCGCGCGAGCTCGCCGATGCGCTCGCATCGATCGATGCTCCGCTCGTGGCCGAAGGCGCGGGCGGCATCATGGTGCCGCTTAACGCTCGCGAGCATCTCGGGCACGTCGCCGTCCTAGCGAAGCTGTCGGCGATCATCGTGGTCGGCTTGCGCCTGGGGTGTATCAACCATGCGTTGCTGACACTGATGCTCTGCCGGCAACTCAAGATTCCGGTCGCGGGAGCCATCCTCGTGGACCGCTTCGCTCCCTCCCCGCCCGACTACCGCGAAGACGTGCTCCGCACATTGCAGGGAAAGCTCGAGATTTTTGGCATTCTGCCGTTTGCGACCGACGAGGCGGCCTCCGTGCGAGCCGGTGCGAAGCTCTTCTCGTCCCTGCTGTAGCGAGGTTCATACGACGGTGTCCCATCCCACGATCGAGCGTGCGCGCGAGCGCGTCTTGGAACGAGGCCTTCCCGCAGATCGCGTTCTACTGGAAGAACTCAGCCGTCTGCCGGACGACGCTGTGCCCGATCTGCTTGCCCTGGCCGATGCGGTGCGCGAACGTTTCTGCGGAAATGCGATTGCCGTGGAAGTACTCTACAATGCAAAAAAAGGCGGCTGCTCGGAGGACTGCAATTTCTGTTCGCAGAGCGCGCGTTTTGCAACCGACGTAGAGGCGGAGCCGGTGTCGAGTATCGAGGGTTTCTTGCAGGCTGCGCGAGAAGCGCACGCGCGCGGCGCGAGCGAGTTTTGTGTCGTGGTCGCCGTGCGCGGGCCGTCGACGAAGCTGCTCGAGCGCGTATGCGAAGCGGTGCGCACGATCAAGGCCGAGTTGCCGTTGACGGTGGCGGTGTCACTCGGGATCCTGCGCGAGGATCAAATTCTGGCGTTGCTCGCGGCCGGGGTCGATAAGGTCAACCATAACTTAGAGACCTCGCGCCGCTACTTTCCATCGGTCTGCACCACGCACTCGTACGAGGAGCGCTGGGCAACGCTGGAATTGGTGAAGAAACACGGGTTGGAAGTCTGTTGCGGCGGGATCATCGGCATGGGCGAAGAGATCGAGGATCGCATCGATTTCCTGGCGTCCCTCCAACTGCTCGAACCCGAAGAGGTCCCGATCAATTTCCTCAATCCCCGGCCAGGGACGCCCTTCGGCGATCGCTCTCTGGTGGAACCGGTCGAGGCGCTGCGCTTCGTGGCCATGGCCCGCCTGGCGCTGCCCAAAGCCCTGGTGCGCTTCGCCGGCGGCCGAGAAGTGACGCTGCAGGGTCTCCAGGATTTGGGTATGCGCAGCGGCGCCAGCGGAATCGTCCTAGGAAACTACTTGACGACGAGCGGCCGCGGGGATAATGATGACTTCGCAATGCTCGACCGCCTCGGATTTGAAGTCCTCGCTTGACGCACCGTCGCCTCATGCCCTCGATCCGTCGAGCGGCCTTCATCGTCGCCCACCATTCGGCCACCGCTAAGGAACGCTAGCGGCGATAGCTCGGGTGCGCCTCTGCGCCCACTTTCCGCTTCGCGTCTGCTGGGAGCCTCACGGTGGATCAAACCAAAACCCCCTACTTTCAAGCCCTCCTCGAATATGTCGATTCGGGCGTCCTGCCCTTCCATACCCCGGGCCACATGCAAGGCATCGGTATGGACCGGGCGTTCCGCGAATTCGTCGGCGATAATATCTGCGCCATCGATCTCACGCCGATGCCCGGTATCGACGACCTCCTTCAGCCGATGGAATCGATCAAAGAGGCGCAGGCCTTAGCGGCGGAGGCATATGGCGCCGACAATACATTCTTCCTCATCAATGGTTCGACCAGCGGCAATCAATGCATGATGATGACGGCGGTGAATCCCGGCGATAAGATCGCGGTTCCACGCAACTCTCACAAGTCGATGCTGGGCGGCTTGGTCATGAGCGGCGCTCATCCGATCTACATGCAGCCGGCCGTCGATCAAGAGATGCACATGGACCATACGGTCACGCCCGAAACGGTGCGTGCGACGCTGGAGGCTCATCCGGATCTGGTCGCCATCTATATCGTGTCGCCGACGTACTACGGGGTGGCCGCCGACCTGCCCGAAATCGTCCGAATCGCGCACGAAGCCGACAAGCTCGTGCTGGTCGACGAAGCGTGGGGGCCGCATTTCAAATTTCATCCAGCGCTTCCGATCTCGGCCACCGAAGCGGGGGCCGATCTGTCCATCAACTCCACGCACAAGATGCTCTCGGCGTTCTCGCAATGCGCGATGCTGCACCAGATCGGCGATCGCGTTCGGATCGACCGCCTCAAAGCCGTGTTGAAGATGTTTCTTTCAACCTCGCCCAACTTGCCGATGGTCGCCTCGCTCGACGTCGCGCGCAAGCAGATGGCGACCGAAGGCGCCGCCCTGCTCTCGCGTACGATCGAACTCGCCGGCGAGACGCGGCGCCGATTGAACGCGATCGACGGCGTCTATTGTTTCGGCGAAGAACTCCAGGGCCGCCCGGGCGTATTCGATCTCGACCCGACCAAGGTGACCGTCACCGTTACGGGCCTCGGGTATACCGGGTATGAGGCCTCGGAAATTTTACGCCGGCGTTACAATATTCAAGTTGAACTCGCCGACCTGTTCAACGTGGTCGCCCTATTCACCATCGGAACGACGCACGACGCGGCGGAGCGTTTCGTCAGCGCATTCGAAGAGATGGCGCGCGACGATCGCCCGCTCGATCAATACGCGCCCTCCGGAATACTCGAGCAACGCCTTAAACGCGGCACCTATCATCTGCCGGCGATCCCCCCGATGCGCATGCTCCCTCGCGATGCGTTTCTCGCCGATACGGAATTCGTCGAATTCAAAAACTCGGGGCGTCGCATCTGCGCGGAAACGATCTCGCCTTATCCACCCGGTATTCCGGTCATATCGCCCGGCGAAGAAATCACTGAAGACCTGATCGATTATCTGAAGCTGGAGATGAAGGCGGGCGTCCGCATTCAGGGCCCGTACGACGACGAATTAAAAATAATTCGCGTGGTCAAAGAATAAGGTCTTTGGAGAGCAGGGTGCCGGGCCGCGAAGGAGTAACGTAACTAAAACGTCCCTTGGAAGTGAGGGTCAGTATTGGCGGTTAAAATCGAGTCCATTTCCCCGAGCTGGGAACTCTCCCAACTCCTCGATATCTTCCCCCTCTCCATCCGGCAGGCGCTTGTTCGGCTGCCAAATCTCGAAGAGATCATTGAAGTCGTGCTCGATCTTGGGCGTCCGCCCGAGGCAAGATTCGAGCACGATTTTCGTTATCTGAGCGACACGCCGGTTTCGCACGAAGACATCGCGCACGTGTGCTCCCGCATCTCCTCGTTCGGCGCCGATAACCGCGCCGGTATCGAGCAGACGCTGCATCGCATCAGCGCGATTCGAAACCGTACCGGGAAAATCGTCGGGCTAACGTGTCGGATCGGTCGCGCCGTCTATGGAACGATCGATATTCTGCTCGACGTCTTGCGAAGCGGGCAGTCGATCTGTCTGCTCGGCAGGCCCGGCGTCGGAAAAACGACGATGCTTCGCGAGTGCGCGCGGATACTCTCGGAGGATCGCAAGCGCGTCGTCATCGTGGACACCTCCAACGAAATTGCCGGCGATAGCGACATTCCGCACCCCGGAATCGGCCTAGCCCGCCGCATGCAAGTCGCCGACCCGGCTTTGCAGCATTCGGTGATGATCGAAGCGGTCGAAAATCACATGCCGCAAGTCATCGTGATCGACGAGATCGGTACCGAGGCCGAGGCTGCCGCCGCACGCACGATCGCCGAACGCGGCGTCACGCTGATCGGCACCGCGCACGGACAGTCGCTCGAGAATCTGCTCATGAATCCGACCCTCTCGGATCTCATGGGCGGCATCAGCGCAGTGACGCTCTCGGATGAAGAAGCGCGTCGTCGCGGTACGCGTAAAACCGTGCTGGAACGCAAGGCTCCGCCGACTTTCGACGTGGTGGTAGAGATCCACGATCGCGATCATCTCGCCATACATAAGAACGTCGCGGAAGTCGTCGATTCGCTTCTACGGGGTTACCAGCCTCAGCCGGAGATTCGTCAACGGCAACCCAGCGGCGAGGTTAAGGTCATCCAAGAAGCCGACACCGAGTCGATGCCGCATCTCGCGGAAGCATACGAAAACCACGAACCGATGGAAGCCTCCGATCGCGAGAAACCGCTCCTGATCTTTCCATACGGCGTGTCGCGTAACAAAATCGAAAGGGCGATCCACAACCTCCGCGTCAACGCTTCGATCGCCAGAACGTGGGACGATGCCGACGTCGTCGTCACGCTCAAAACGCTCGAGCGCAAAGGCCAGCCGAAGCTCAAACAAATCGCCTCCGACAACGTGCCGATCTACTCGATCAAAACCAATACCACGACACAGATCCAAACGGCTCTGCGCGACGTCTTCAACTTAGGATCGATCGATCATGAAGAGATCGCGTTACGCGAAGCCGAGGAAGCCGTCTACCAAGTGCTGTTGACCAACCAGGCAATCGAGCTCTCTCCGCAGACTTCGTATGTCCGCAGAACCCAGCATCAATTAGCGGAGAAGTATCGCTTGCAGTCGCGCAGCACTGGACTAGAGCCCAACCGGCGCGTCCGCATCTTTAAACTCGAGAGTACGATCTAACATCGGGCGACGACGGATCGCCAAGAACGCGGGGGCCGCACGACGCAGCGATGCACGTGCGGCCTTTGCGTTGCCGGTGGCGGGCCGCGTCTCTCGCGCCTGGAGACCTCACCTCGTTTGGGGAACCGTTCGTCAGCGTGCATCCTGCGCGTTTCCTACTCCTGCGTTTTTGTGCAACGGCAAAAGGAAGTCGACATCCATGTCGATTGCACAAAAATCACAGGTTCCCCAAACGAGGTGAGGTCTCCAGGCGCGAGAGACGCGCGAGCTAGACGGGCGTGATCTCGCCGTCGTCGGTAATCAGAAATCGCGTGTCGTAGGCGACGGTTTCTTCGTTTCGTCGAATCCGGCTGTGCACGTTGAAGCGGTGTGCGGATTTCTGGCCTTGGCGCTTGACCAGTCCGCCGTAGAACAGCTTGAGCAGGGGGGTCTGCCCGGGTTTTGGGTCGTCGAGTTTATTCTGCTTCACCAGCATCGCGACGATTTTCTGCTGCAGCACCAGCGGCAGCAGTCGATAGGCGTCGTCGATTTTTTCGCCCATTTCCTGATTCTGCATCTTACGGCGGTCGACGGGTTCCGGCGCGTCCGTAACGTACCGTACGATCGTATCCCAGTGGTCGGCTGCGATGCCGACGAACTCGCCCATGTAGCGATTCCACGTTTTGCCTTGATGCTGCACTTGGTCGTGGCGGACGGCCTTGAGGCGAATCGGAATATTCTGGTCGCGGATGCGTATGATGAGCGAATACTCGGGCGTCGGTATCACGTCGGGAATGATGAACATCAATCCGTTCGGCGAAATCTCCGAGCCGATTCCGGGTTTCACGTTCTTGGTGTCGCTTGGGCTAGGCTGATACCAGAGGTGAAACGCCCCTGCGCGACGCTGATACTGTCGGCGATCGCCTGCCCGGCCCAGAAACCATTCGATCATATCGTTGAACATGGATCCGTTGGGAGTCATGCTCATCTCGTTTGTCGAATCTTGTCGGTCATGTTCGTCACCATCGAGGGCATTGAAGGGAGCGGGAAAAGCACCCTGTTACGTGGCCTTACCGAACGATTACGCTCCGCGGGCCGCGAAATCTTTGTAACGCGCGAACCCGGCGGAACTCCGGTAGGTGACTCCATTCGTAGAATCGTGTTGGAACCCGGCTTGCACGTCGCATCCTTGACTGAGGCTTTACTCATGAATGCAGCCCGGGCGCAGCACGTTATCGAGGCCATCGCCCCGGCGCTCGCGGCGGGCCGAGTGGTGCTGTGCGACCGGTTCGCCGACTCGACCCTGGCCTACCAGGGCTATGGGAGAGGCTTGGATATGACGATGCTGCGCCACATCATCGAAGCCGCGACCGGTGGGCTCGCGCCCGATCGCACGTTTCTGCTGGACGTACCCGTGCACGTCTCGCGCGAGCGCCTGCGGGAGCGAAACGCACGCCTCGATCGCCTTGAGAACGAGCACGATGCGTTCCACGAGCGCGTCCGGAAAGGTTTTTTGGAGCTCGCTCGCGATTCGCGTCGCTTCGTCGTGCTGGATGGGCGGCTTCCGTCCGACGTGCTGGTCGAACATGCTTGGGCCGATCTTGCGGAGGTGGCGCTGTGAGCCCCAGGACATTCGACGTAATCGGCGCGGCCGGCCCGAGGCGATATTTCGAGGGTCTCGCCAAGGAGGCGATGGCCCACGCCTATCTCTTCAGCGGCCCGACCGGCTCGGGCAAGAAAACGTTCGCGCGGCGATTGGCGCAATCGCTACTGTGCGAGGCTCCCAAGGACGGCGTACTCGGATACGATGGAACGTGTGCCGCGTGCCGGCTCTTTACCGCCGGAGCCGACGCGCGCCATCCCGACTTCCTCGAGCACGTGGGCGCGCTGAAGATCGGCGATAGCGATGGGGCGACGGGATTTTACGAGCAAGAGGACCTTACGGCGCGCGATCTCGTCAGGCAACTCTCGATGCAATCGTATAGCGGCGGAATGCGCGTTCTGTTGCTCGGTGACGTCGAGTTCGCGACCCATCACGCCGCAAATGCGTTGCTCAAATTTTTCGAAGAGCCGCCGCGCGATGTCGTCGTGCTGCTGACGAGCTCCGCTCCGGGGCGCTTGATTCCTACGATTCGATCGCGACTGATCGATATTCGATTTGCGCCGTTCTCCTCCGACGAAGTGGGGATGGTCCTGGCGGCGCAGGGGAAGACCGCCGAGGAGATCCGCTTAGGCGTATCGCTCGGTCACGGGGATGCGACGCGCGCGCTGGATGCGCTTGCGGGGGGGGACGAATCGGTGCGCTCGAGCGTCGCGGAGTGGTTCTTCCACGTAGTGAGCGGCGAGACGCCGGCCGATCCGTGGGCGACGCGCGAGACGCTCTACGAAGGCCTGGGCACCATCAAGACGTTGGTGCGAGATTGGGTAGCGATCGCCATCGTTGGACCCGATGCGAAGCTCATGAGCGTCGATTACGCGAGCCAACTCGAGCGGCTTGCGCGGCCGCATGCCGATGCCAGCGTCGCGATGCTCGCGCAGATCGATGAAGCGCAACGCCTTTCGCGCACGAACGTCAGCCCCGCGATGGTCAGCGAGATCGTTCGGATGGCGCTAACGTCGCGGGGGACGGGCTCTTAGTTTCGAGCGCTAGTAGCGCCCGCGAAAGGCCGTCTCTTCGTAGAGGGCGGCAAACGGAAAGGCCAGGTATGCGAGCAGAACGGCTCGTACCGCCGCCAGCACGAGTTCGTACTCGATCGGCGTGAGGCCGATGGCATACTGAGCGACTAGAATCGGCAAGTATATCCATAGGGCCACGAAGACGATTGCGAGCACCGCCGATCCGACGGGGTTCGCGCGAACGGCGCGGATCGAGCCGGAGATTGCGAGGCCGCCGGGCAAGCCGCCGATCGCCGCCGCCGGTATGGTGAGGATCAAGAAAAAATATGCTGCGAGTTGCAAGACGTATTGCCCGATCGCCCCGAGGATGCCGCCGACATACGCCGCCGCATAGACGATGAACTGAAAGCCGATTGCGGCCAGAATGATGCCGCCGGATTTATGGCGCGCCTCGTCCCACGCGACATCGAAGCTCGTCCGCGTACCTCGCAACAGCCCGCTGGCGTAGATGACGCAGACGCCGAACGCGAACATGTACACGATCTGCACGAAGAGCCCGAAGATGCTGGCTCCGAGCCCGCCCAGCGGGTCGGTCATCAAAGGTGTGACCGCGGAGATCAGCAGGTCGACCACGGCCGCAAGCAGCGGCAGCAACAGCATCGCCGGGTGGCGAGCCAACATCGGTATTGCACGAACGTATGCTCCTAGATCGAGCCGCGGCGCGCGTTTCATGCGATCACCGAGCTCCTTCGAGCGCGTGGTGGCACGAGCAGTCGGCATGAATGTCGATACCGGCGACGATCTTTCCGATCGCGTTCTTCACGCGCTCGTTGTTGCTCTTGAAGACTTCGATCACTTCGTGGTGCGAGACGGGTGTCATGCCTTCAAGACCGACGTCGTAATCCGTAATAAGCGAAATGTTGACGAAGCAGATCTGTAGTTCGCGGGCAAGATACGATTCCGGATATTGCGTCATGTTGATGACTTCCCAACCCTGGCTCTGGAACCACTTAGATTCCGCTCTGGTAGAAAAGCGAGGCCCCTGAATGACCACGACCGTGCCGCGTTCGTGCGTGTCGATGCCGAGCGACTTGAGCGCGTCGATGGCGATCGGCCGTAGCGTCGGACAGTACGGGTCTGCGAAGCTCACGTGCGTGGTGACGGGGCCATCGAAGAAGGTGTCCTGGCGCCCGTTGGTCCGATCCACAACTTGGTCGCAGACGACCATCGAACCCGGCTTGACCTCGGTTTTGAGCGAGCCGCACGCATTGGGTGCGATGATGTGGCGCACGCCGAGCATTTTCATGGCGTAGAGATTGGCGCGATAGTTGATCGATTGCGGTGGGAAGCGGTGATCCTTGCCGTGACGCGGCAAGAATGCCACGCGCTTTCCGGCAATCTCGCCGAGGGCGATTTTATCGCTCGGCGAGCCGTACGGCGTTTCCACCCACACCTCGCGAGCGTTTTCGATCAGCGAGTAAAATCCAGAGCCACCAAAGACGCCGATGTCGGCGCGTTCTGTCGTTTCCATACCGCCGAGGATTCGAGGTGCGAGGTCGGGACCCTCGAATCGATAACGCGTGCTTCGATCGATAGCGTTTGCCCTGCTGATGGTCGCGTGCGCTGGATGCGCCCGCGTCGCTGCCCCTACGCCGCCGGGCCATCGCCACCCGTGGACGACGCCGCACGTGCTGCGTTTCGCGGACATCTCGGAGCCCGACCACCTCAATCCCTATCTCTCCGAGATGGATATCACCTACGATCTCTCATCGCTGATATATTCGTACCTCATCGTCGCCAACGATCGCGGAGTGCTGATCGGCGACCTTGCAACCGCGGTTCCAACGCTCGCTAACGGCGGCATATCGCACGGTGGCCGCACGTACGTCTACCATCTCCGCCGCGGAGTCCTATGGCAGGATGGTGCTCCGTTCACCTCGCGCGATGTCGTTGCGTCCTGGAAGGCGGTGGTCGCCCCGAAGAATCTCACCATCTACCGCCAGGCCTACGAACGGGTCGCATCGATCGATACGCCAGACGACTGGACGGTCGTCGTGCATTTGCGCCATCGCTACCCGCCGTTTCTCTCGCAGTTCTTCGCGCCGCTGCAAGAGGGCGGCAAGCCGATTCTTCCGGCGCACGTGCTGGCGCACGAAAGTAGTTTCAACCGCGGCGTATTATCGCGACATCCGATCGGCACCGGCCCGTTTCGTTTCGTCGCGTGGCATCATGGCGACCGCATCGAGCTGGCCCGATTCAATCGGTATTTTCGCGGACGCCCGAAACTGCGCCGCGTAGTATTCCAAGTAATCCCGGACGATCAGAGCATCTTGACCGAGATGCGGCTGCATCATATCGACTTGGTCGTTTCACCGCCCGCGGCGCTTTACGAAGCCTATCGATCGCTCCACGACGTCGTGACGCAACTTGCACCTTGGAACGCGCAAGAAGTGCTGGTATTCAACATGCATAAGCCCGGTTTGGGCGACCTTGCGGTTCGGCTCGCGTTATCGAATGCGATCGATTATCGCGTGCTTATCGATAAGGTCTCGCACGGTGTCGGAGAGACGGCATATAACGTCTTCGCTCCGACCGCCGTGGGCTATCGGCGCCTCGCAGCCTATCGATACGACCCCGATCGCGCGAACGCCATTCTCGACCGCGCGGGATGGATCCGAGGAAGCGACGGGATCCGCCAGAAGGGCGCCGTTCGCCTGAACTTCACCCTCGATGTTGTAAGCGGCTCGATCAATCTGAATGAAATCGCGCTGCACGTGCAGCGGGACTTGCACGCCGTAGGCATAGGGCTCGCGATCAAGCAGTACCCGTACGACACGATCTTCTCGCCCGTTGGGCCGCTTTACCGCGGCAATTACGATATGGCAATCTACTCCACGACGCTCTCGTGGGATCCGGATGCCGAAATCTACTACGGTTGCGACCAAGGCTACCCGCACGGCGAGAACTTTTTCGGATATTGCAACCACGCGTTTGACGCGTACGAGCGAGCCGGCCTGCGCACCGACGATCCGGCTTCGCGCGCGCACGACTACCGCGCGGCAAGCCGCATCCTGCACGAAAGCGTCGCCTACATACCGCTGTACGAACTGCGACGAATCGTCGTACGTTCGGCGGATTTACGCGGACTACGCGACAACCCCACCGCGACTCCGTGGTGGAACGCCTGGCAATGGGACATATAGCCCCCTCCGACCCAGTTTAGTTTTTGGGCCCGAAGCCCTCAGCCCACGGAGTGCTTATTTTATACGCTATCGATCATATGGATTTCGAGTGCAAACCCTACGGGATCCCCGTTCCGCCCTATGACGCGTGGCCGTTCATCTGCACAACGTTCAGCGGCCACCGAATCGAAAATCTGTCCGACTGCATCCCGACCCAGTGAAACGGATGAACCACTAACCTTTGAGCTGGATTACGATAACGATGCTTACGACAACCGAGATCGCAGCCCAGAGACGCGCCCTAGGCCAGTTCTTCCTACCCGCATAGATCGCCATGACGACCAGCGCCGTGACCCAAACCAGAAGCAGCGGCCACGTCGTCATCTAGATTGGACTGATCGAGATGTTGACGTCATGCACGAACGTGCGGCCGTCGACGTGGGTTGACGGCGTTATGATGATGTTCGAGATGTATGTCCCGGGGTTGGCTCGAAGCGCCCTTGTCGGAAACGTTTGTGGGAAAACGCTACGCATTGCGTCATACGTCAAGCCGTCGTTGGGATCGATTCCACTCGGCGTGAGCCGGTTCCAGTAAAGCTTCATTCCGAGCACCTCGTCGACGCCGGCATACACGCCGCGGTACACATCCAAGCCTGTCAACACGTAGCCGGGGGGCTGAAAGATCGTTTGCGTTCCGCCGTCGCCGCCGACGGCCTGACCAAGAACGGCTTGCTGAAGGACGAAACCGGCGCCGATCGGTGCATAGAGCGGGACAATTCGGTCGACCGCGTTTCCGTTATTGATTATGAGGCCGACTAGCGCGTATGGAAGTTGAGTCGTTTGCACCGGCACGTATTGCGGGGAGGAACCGTATGGGGTCGCCGGCATATACGGCGGAGAAACTTGCACCGGCACATACGGTTGCCCGCCGGGTGCGTACGATTGTCCGCCGTTTGGAGTGTAGGTTGAATAGACGGCGCCGTTCGGATACACTCCCGTTACTGCCGGCGGTGTAAAAGGCATCGAAGGACCGACCGCCACGGCTTGTCCAAGTTGTACGCCATCGTTACCGTAGGTGCGGACGAATCCTTGTCCCGACACCCACTGCGTACCGTCTTCAAAGACAACGCGCATGACATGAATGTCGACGTGTGCGATGCGTGTGGCAGCGGCGAACGAGCCCAAGTTGACGTAGGCGCATTTGTCGTCGATCTCGACGGGGGGCGTGAACGTTCCCGAAAAATCGTGCGATTGCGTCAGCAACGGCGCATTTGTGGACTCGGCGTACGTGAAGCTCAGGTCAACGTCCGTCGCGACCTTTCCTGAAATATTCCGAAAACTCACACACTGCCTCGGACGCGTACCGGCAAAATCGTAACCGGTCGAGCTTGTGATGACTTCGACCGGGGAGTGCCCAAGATCCGCCCAATTCTGTGCCACATTGAGCGGCGCCCGACGCGACCGCGATGCGGACGCAACGTAGCGGTTGCCGTTAGGAAGAAACGCCTGGGCGAACGATTGCCCGGGATTCCAAACGCTGCCGTCGGCGAATTGAACCCGTGATGTTGTGAGCACGAGGTTCGTAATATTGGAGAGGGATGTGTCGAACCGGTTGGTCGGTACTGCAAAGCACGTGTTCCACGTCGTGCCGGAGCCAAAGAACCCCCTTCGCCCGACGGTCGAAGAGGAATGACTGTTGCCGAATCGGTCCAAGAACATTAGAGTGAACTGCACGCTGCTGACGGCTTTGCGACTCAGAATACGTTCTTTAATGCATTGGGTGTAGCTCGATGAACCGCGGCCGCCCGAACGCCAATTGTAGGAAGTGATCGCGACCGGCGTCCGCAGCGTCTGATTTGTGGTAATGACATTGAGGGCGGGAACCCCCGGCACCGTCGCAGCGCCCGCGGGCAAAAGCGGCGCGTTTACCGCAACGAACAAGGCAAGAGCTGCGGAATAAATGCCAGAACGCATAAAGCAGTACAATACCTTCAAAGGCAGCGGCAATTGGATACGGTCATTTATCGCAGGGGCAACGACTTCCTATGCTGCAAAAAAATGAGCTACGTTGGGGACGGCACCGTAGATTTGCCCTCTTTCCGGCGTCGTACTTTTGACCCTCAGAGCTAAAGCGGAGCCTGCTCTCGAAGTCGTGGTTGACTGACACCGCCGACCGAGAGGGCTCCAGGGGAGTTGATTCCATTGAGCATCTGGTCAGGCATTCGCACCCGCCATCGCGACGGGAGGGCAGTAAGTCGATCTCCCGTCCACGGGCACGTCTAAACCGGGGTCCCCCATATGACCGTCCTTTTTTCGAGGCCCCCGGATGATTCCGGCCTCCTTCCTGCCCGATGGACCCTACGCGCCCAACGGGTTCGTACATATCGAATCTGGTGCTCACGCCGTCAACCCATCCCGACGGATCGACCTACGCCCACGACATCGCAATCGTAACGACGAAGTTATAGGCCGCAGGGGTTTAGGGTCCTGGCTACCGGTTGAAATCGCTGGGTTTAAGCTCTTCGAGAAACTTCTTGAATTTCGACATCTCCGATTCGTCGATCGCAGACGTATCCGCAGTGGCTTCTTCCAGAACGATCTTGTCCGTAACGTAGATCGGCGCTTGCATGCGTAGCGCGAGCGCGATGCCGTCGGACGGGCGCGTATCGATCTCTTGTATCGCGCCGTTGGTTCGAACAAGCAATTTAGCGAAAAACGTAGAGTCCCGGATGTCGTGAATGACGACCTGCTCGAGGCTGGCGCCCAGCGTTTCTAAAATCGTGCGCATCAGATCGTGCGAGAGCGGCCTTGGAACCGGGGCGCCTTCGAGCGCGAGGGCGATGGCCGTTGCTTCGAAAGGTCCGATGAGAATCGGAAGGTAGTGCGACCCGTCCAAAGCCTTGAGGATCACCACCGGATCGTGTGTGAGGAGGTCGATGCCGAGCTTGTCGACCTTCATCTGTCGCATGCCGTCGTATCCGACGCGGGATGCACGTTTTCTTGCCAGGGGAAGCATCCGATTCCGGCGGCCAAGTAGGTCGGCGGGTTCGCGCGCACGAACCGAGGGCCGTTCATCATGGCACTTTCATGCGGTATTGTCGGGCTTCCTAACGTCGGTAAGTCCACCATTTTCAATGCGCTGACGCGCTCGGCTCAAGCTTTAGCGGCGAATTATCCGTTCGCTACGATCGAGCCCAACGTCGGCGAAGTCGCCGTCCCGGACGAGCGTCTCGGCGTACTCGAGAAAATCGTCAGCGCTCGACGGATCGTGCCGGCAACCGTGCGCTTCGTCGATATCGCCGGTTTGGTGCGCGGTGCCAGCACGGGCCAAGGCCTTGGGAACGCATTTTTGAGCCACATTCGCGAGACCGATGCGATAGCAATGGTGGTGCGCTGCTTCGAAGATAGCAACGTGACGCACGTCGAGGGCGGGCCGGATCCGAAGCGCGACATCGAGATTATCGGGATCGAGCTCGCGCTCGCCGATTTGGCGACGCTTCAGAAGCGGGTCGATAAGCTCGACCGCGAGGCGCGAGCGAACCCCAAGATTCGCTATAAGGTCGATGCGGCCAAGCATCTGGTTGAGGCCCTCGAGGCGGGCAAGCCGGCGCGCAGCTTCCCCGCCGGTTCGCCCGAGGCCGAGGTGGCCGCCGAGTCGTTCCTCATCACCGCCAAGCCGCTCTTTTACGTCGCGAACATCGACGAAGCCCAAATCGGTAATCCGGGCCCGCTGGTGGCCGAGGTGCGCGAGGTCGCGCAGGCCGAAGGAAGCCGCGTCGTGGTGCTGTGCGGAAAAATCGAGGCCGAGCTGGCGGGCCTCTCCGACGAGGAGGCCCACGAATTCTGCCAGGAGCTGGGCATCGAGCGTAGCGGGCTCGACGAGTTGGCTCTGGCCGCCTACGACATCCTGGGATTGATGACGTATCTGACGGCGGGGGAGCAAGAAGTGCGGGCCTGGACCGTCGCGAAGGGCAGCAAGGCTCCGGAGGCGGCCGGGAAGATTCACAGCGATATCGAGCGCGGATTCATCCGGGCCGAGATCGTTTCATACCCCGATTACGTCAAATATCGGACGATGGATGCGCTCAAATCGGCGGGCCTTCTCCGCAGCGAAGGCAAGGACTACGTGATGCAAGAGGGCGACGTGGTCAACTTTCGCTTCAATGTTTAAGCGCTGCGACTTTTCCCGATGTGCCTTTACCAAGGTGTTTTGACCGTCCGGCACCAAAGTGTATCGGGTTTGGAGTCGTCTGGAGGCTTTATCTTTTTATGACCACTGCTGTGCGCGAAGTCTCGGTTTTCGGTGACGGGATCGCTTATTTCAACGAAGCGGCCGATTTGCTGGAACTCGATGCGGGCATGCGCCAAATTCTGACGCACCCCTCGCGTCAAATCATTTTTTCCATACCGTTTCAGCGTGATACCGGCGAGTTCGAAGTCTTCACCGGTTATCGGGTGCAATATAATTTCGCTCGCGGCCCGGCCAAGGGCGGCATTCGCTATCATCCCGGCGTTACGCTCGACGAGGTAACGGCGCTCGCTTTCTGGATGACGTGGAAGTGCGCCGTCGTCGATCTCCCGTTCGGCGGCGGTAAAGGCGGCGTCACCTGCGACCCGTCGACGCTTTCGAACAACGAACTCGAACGCATCACCCGCCGCTACGCAGCGGAACTCGTCGAGGTTGTGGGACCCGATAAGGACGTCCCCGCTCCCGACGTCAACACCACGCCGCAGGTGATGGCGTGGTTCATGGATACCTACTCGATGCATACGCGGCAAAACTGCCCGGGCGTCGTTACGGGCAAACCGCTGGAAATCGGCGGATCGCGCGGACGCGTCGAAGCGACCGGCCGCGGGGTGACGATCTGCGCGCTCGACGAGATGGCGCAGATGGGCATCGCGCCCGAGAGCGCCAGCGTCGTGATCCAAGGGTTCGGTAACGTCGGCATGTACGCCGCGAAGCTCTTTGCGGAGCGCGGATGTACGGTACGCGGGATATCCGACGTAACCGGAGCGTATTACAACAAGAACGGTATCAATATCGTCGAGGCGATGGAACACGTCGGTAAACACCATAACCTGGCCGGGTTCCAAGGCGGCGATAAAATCAGCAATGCCGAGTTGCTCGTCAGCGAATGCGACGTTCTCGTGCCGGCCGCACTCGAAAAAGTGCTCACTGCAGAGAATGCATCGAAGGTCAAAGCCAAGCTCATTGTCGAGGGCGCGAACGGTCCGACGACGCCGGAAGCGGCAAAGACTTTCTCCGATCGCGGGATCGTCGTGATTCCGGATATCATGGCAAACGCGGGCGGCGTGACCGTCTCGTACTTCGAATGGGTTCAAGACCGCATGGGCTACTTCTGGAAAGAAGCCGAAGTCAACGAGCGCCTCGAAGACGTGCTGCTTACCAACATCCATGAAGTGCGCCGGATCAAGATCAAATACAACACGACGCTACGTACCGCAGCCTACATGCTCGCCATCGACCGCGTCGTCAAAGCGCTGACCTTGCGCGGGATCTACGCCTAGCTGGGGACGCCCCGGTTCGAGTTCGTCGTCGGCGCGCTGAGGGGTACTTGGGGAAGCTGCGATTTTTTGGGCCTTCACGGGATGTGAACTTCAAAACCTTGTTTTGCCCAAAAAACGCAACAGCGGTTCCCCAAGTACCCCTCAGCGCGCCGATGACGACGAACGCTTGTGCCGATCGTTATTTGCGCTGTGGTACTGCTGCTTGAGGTGGCCGCAGTGAGCGTAATGAGCAGCGAACGGAGGCCACCTCAAGCAGCAGTACCACAGCGTGGCCCATAGACGCTAGTTCAAGCGCTGCGGAGTCTCTGCGCCGTACCAGTCTGCGTTCGAGCCGGAGGTGTTGACGGTGATGGCGCGCGGTTCGGTGAAGGCGTCGAAGGATTCGGTTCCGGTTTCGCGGCCGGCGCCGCTGTCTTTGAAGCCGCCCCAAGGGGAAGCCGGGTCGAGCCGGTGATGATCGTTGATCCAGACCATCCCGAAGATGAGTTTTGAGGCAACGCGGTGCGCGCGCGCGATGTCGTTCGTCCAGATTCCGGCAGCTAGGCCGAAACGGGTGCCGTTCGCGATGCGCAGCGCATCGGCTTCGTCATCGAATGGAATGACGACGGTGAAGGGGCCGAAGACCTCCTCTTGCGCGATCTCCGAACTCGGATCGACGTCGTAGAGGGCGGTTGGTTCGAGGAAGAAGCCCCCAGGATCAGCGTTTGCCGGTATTGCGCCTCCGACGAGTACCTTCGCGCGGTTCTGCTTCGCTCGCTCGAGCATCGCGAGGATGCGCGTGCGCGAACGCTCCGAGATGACCGGCCCGAGTTGGGTGCGTGGATCGGCCGGGTCGCCGACGCGAATCGCGCGCGCTTTTTCGGCGAATGCGGTGAGAAAACGATCGTACATCGTACGCTGGACGAGGATCCGGGCTCCGCACACGCAGGTTTGGCCAGCACCGATGAACGCTGAAAACGCCGCACCGTTGACCGCGCGCTCGAGCGGCATGTCGTCAAAGATGATAACCGCGCCCTTGCCGCCGAGCTCGAGCGTTGTGAGCGCGAAGTTGCGCGCGGCCGCCGCGCCGATCGAGCGCCCGACGTCGGTGCCGCCGGTAAAGACGATTTTATTGACTCCCGGGTGCGCGGCAAGTGCGGCGCCGGTTTCGATGCCGGTACCGTTCACGAGATGCACGACACCCGGCGGCACTCCGGCCTCGAGGAGTAATTCCACCAGGCGTACCGTGGTGTAGGGGGTTTGTTCGGAGGGCTTGATGACCACGCTGTTGCCGGTTGCAAGGGCCGGCGCCAGGCTCTTGGTGAGGATCATCAGCGGATGGTTGAACGACGGCATGAGCGCGGCCACGCCCAGCGGGACGCGCTGCGTGTAATGAAGGTATGGGCCTTCGATCGGAATGACGGCGCTCCGCTGCGTGAGCGCGAGCGCGGCATTATAGCGATAGAAGTATGGAAGACGGCCGATCTGAGCGCGAGTTTCGGAGATCGGCCGGCCGTTGTTGCGCGTTTCGAGGGTGTAAAACGCCTCTAGTTCGGCTTCGAATAGGTCGGCGAAGCGGTTCAATACCCGCGCTCGTTCGCGAGGTGATGCGTCTCTCCACGCACCACCTTCGAACGCCTTCGCCGCGGTGCGCACCGCATGGTCGACATCCTGCGCCGTTGCTGCCGCCAGCGTGCCGAGAACCTCGCCGTTAGCGGGGTTACGGACTTCCAGCGTCGCGCCGTTTGAGGCTTCCGTCCACGAACCGTCGATCAGGAGCGGCGCGTGCAGCTTCCCGGCGACCGCATTCAGGACGCTACGATTGCGAAACGCCGGTTCTACCAGCATGGCTTTAGGCTCCCGCCTGAAACGCGACCGGTTCGGCGGCGTTGCGCGCTGGAATGGCGTCGATCTCTTCAAGCCCGCGTTTGCTGGGTTCGATCCCTAAGGTGGCGACGACGGCAATCTGCACGATCAACAACGCGACCATGAAGGCTAAGACTCCGGCTACGCCGTTGCGCGTGAAGAGCATAACCACGATCGACGGTACGATTACCGCTGCGGCTCGACCGAACGTGTTGGTGATCCCGCTCGCGCGTAACCGAATTTCGGTTGGGAATAGCTCCGGAATGTAAATGCCGAAGAGCAGCGCGACCAATACGTAGATCGGTACGGTGAGGCAAAAGCCGACCAACGGTAACAAGATGGGGTCGTGAACGAACGGATAGATTGAGGCGAATACGATCGAAAGCGCCGATGCCGAAACGATCGTCTTTTTGCGTCCCCAAGAATCGGACGTGTACGCGCCGATGAGCGCGCCGATGGGTGCGCCGATCGACATGGTGAGCGCGAAGCCGAACGAGGTGGCGATACTCAGGCCTTCCTTCACGAAGAATGTCGGGATCCAGGTGATGAATCCATACAGCCAAGCATTGATCGTAAAGAGCGTCACCAATGCGACGATGGTGCGCGGCAGAAGCGTGCGGCCAAACAGCGCCGAGAGCGGAATGTGAGTGGCCGGTGCGGGCCCCGGGCGTACCGGAGCGAGCGGCGCAACCGTGCGCGATGATGCCTCGAAACGCTCGACGATGGCTTCGGCCTCGGCGGTGCGTCCAACGCTCTCAAGCCAACGCGGTGATTCGGGTAACTGCTTGCGCAGATACCAAATGACGAGTGCTCCGATGCCGCCGATGATGAACATCGGCCGCCAACCGAAGTGCGGAATGATCCAGGATCCCAGCAACGCCGTTACCGGAAGACCGCTCACGACGAACACCGCGATGAGGCCGAGCCACTTTCCGCGACGTGCCGCCGGTGCGAACTCCGTCATCGTGGAGTAGCCGACGACGTTCTCGGCACCCAACCCGATCCCCATGATAAAGCGCATCGCGACGAGCCACAGAATTGACGGCGCGAATGCCGCGCCGAGCGCGGCCAATCCGAAGATGACCAGATTCGCCTGATAGGTGAATCTACGCCCATACTTATCGCCGAGGAAACCGGTGACGATGGACCCGACCATCGTGCCGAGGAACGTAAGCGAAACGAAGAGCGCGGCATCTCCCAGCGTCGCGAAGCCGGTTTTGATCAGGACGCTGATAACCGTCGCCGCAACGTAGATATCGAAGCCGTCGAAGAACATTCCGGCACCGACGAGCCACATCACGCGACGGTGAAGCGGCGAGGTTACGAGCCGGTCTAAGCGGGGCCCGGCATTGACGATGGTGGGTGCGGTCGTCATGGTGGTCTCTCCTAAAAAGAGGTCGGCTACGGAGCCGACCGACGCAGCAGGGTAGCGCTCGCGACAGCGAGCGCATCGGTTGCCAGACGGCAGTTGGCGTCGAATGATCCTTGGAGCATCGTTCTGAACAATTCTTTGCACGCGCGTGCCGACGCACCGTCGATGCGAAGGATACGGCCGACAAGCGCGTTCACCGCCGCGTCGAGTTCTGCGATCGGGACGACGTCGTTCACCAAGCCGATCGCTTTCGCGTGCGCGGCGCTGAAGGTCTCTCCGAAGAGGATGAGCGGAAACGCGTCGCGCGGTAACGCGAATTCGCCGAGGTACGCCATAATCGCGGCCGGCGGCAACCCCGCCCGCATCTCCGGAAACGCCAGCGGCGCGTCCTGCGCGACGACGGCGAAATCGGCGAGAATGGCGAAGCCCATCCCGAACCCCATGGCCGCCCCGTGCACGCGCGCGACGGTGATGAGAGGAGTATTGCGGAACGCGCGTTTGAGCGCGATCAGACGTTCCGCCTCAGCGCGCATCTCCGCCAAGGTTTGCGCGCTTCGCTCCCGTCCCGTACAGAATGCTTCGCCGGTGGCTCGCAGAACGAGCACCTTTGCGAGCGGATGGAGAGCTTCTTCGGCGAGCACTTTTAGAATGGTCTCGAACATCGACGGGCTAATCTCATTACCGCGCGGCCCATCCAGAGTGATGGTCAAGACATCGTCGGAACGCTCGACGTGCACCGCTCCGACCCGTTCGGAAGCGCCAGATCCGGGACTGTTATGAGAGGTTGTAGACACTGTATACAAGAAATACGCGGTATGCATAATGCGATTCCTCCTGAGGATGCGATGAATCTCGTAACGGCCCGGGCTCGTCCCGGTGAATCGCTTTCCGCTTCGCGGGTGGTTCCGGCGTTGCGCGAAGTGATCGTGTCCGGACGGCTCGCGCCCGGTACCAGGCTCTCCGAAGCGCAGATCGGCGAGCAGTTCGGCGTAAGCCGAACACCGGCTCGTGAGGCATTGGCCCAATTGGAGCGCGAGGGGCTGGTTGTAACCGTCGCCAGAGCGGGCGCATACGTGCGAGAAATCGACGATCGCGATGTGATGGAGATCTACGAAACGCGCGAGGCCTTGGAGACGCAGGCCGCGCGCCTGGCAACCAGCCGGCTGACCGGCGTGGGCAAGGCTCGCCTGGAGGAACGCCTAGCGGCCTTGCAAGCGTGCGCCGAGCGTGGCAAAAACGACGCCTTCACCGCCGAACTCGACCGGTTTTATGACGTGATGATGGATTTGACCGGGAATGCAACGTTGCGGCGCTCGTACGAGGCGCTCTCCGGCCCGGTTCGACGCCTGCGGCGCATCGCCGTTCTCCAGCCCGGCCGCATGCAAGCGTCCTACGAACACGCCCGCGAGATTGTGGCCGCGATTGCCGGGGGCGACCCCGATATGGCCGAGCGCGCGATGCGCGAACAACTGACGACCGCACGCGAGGCCGTTACCGCGGTCCTCGCACGTACCGCGGTCAGCGAGGGAATCCGATGACGAACTCAACCAAACAGAGCCTCTTGGCCGTGCGCGAACTAGGCCATTCGATCGACGGCGCGCCGGTCGCCGGGGCATCCGGACGTTTCGCGGATGTGTACGATCCCGCCCGCGGCGTCGTGGCGGCGCACGTGGCGCTGGCGTCGGCGGCCGAGGTCGATGCGGCCGTGGCCGCGGCAAAACGGGCATATCCCTCGTGGTCTCAGACGCCGCCCCCGCGCCGCGCCGCAGTGATGTATGCCTTTCGCGAACTGTTGATGCGCGACGCCGACAGGCTGAGCGCCATCATCACGTCCGAGCACGGCAAGACGCTTGACGACGCGCGCGGCGAGCTGCAACGCGGCATCGAAGTCGTGGAATTCGCAACCGGAATTCCCTCGCTCCTCAAAGGCGAACTCACCGAGCAGGTCGGCCGCGACATCGATAGCTGGTCGATGAGGCAATCTCTTGGCGTATGCGTTGGGATTACGCCGTTCAATTTCCCGGCGATGGTGCCGATGTGGATGTTTCCGGTAGCCGTCGCGTGCGGCAACACGTTTGTTCTCAAGCCTTCGGAGAAAGATCCGTCGCTGGCGCTCGAACTCGCGAAGCTCCTAACACAAGCCGGGCTGCCCAACGGCGTCTTTAACGTTCTTAACGGCGATCGTTTAGCGGTCGAACGCCTCGTGACCCATCCCGACGTTGCGGCGATCAGCTTTGTCGGATCGACGCCGGTCGCGGAGTCGGTCTATCGCAGCGGCACGAATGCGGGCAAACGCGTTCAAGCGCTGGGCGGCGCGAAGAATCATCTCGTCGCGCTTCCCGACGCGGACTTGGACGCAACCGTTGACGCGCTCGTGGGCGCGGGCTACGGCTCTGCGGGCGAACGTTGCATGGCGATCAGCGTCGCGGTAGCGGTCGGTGAGATTGCGGATCCGCTGGTCGCAAGGCTTGCGGAACGCGTGCGCGCCCTACACGTCGGCCCCGGCGATGCGAAGGACGTGGAGATGGGGCCGCTGGTAACCGGCGAACACCTCGCCCGCGTGCGTTCGTACGTCGACCTCGGCGTCGCCGAAGGCGCCGAACTCGTCGTTGACGGAAGGTCCTACCGTAACGGCGTGTCGCCCGATGGATTCTTTTTGGGCGGTTGCCTCTTCGACCGCGTTACACCGTCGATGCGCATCTATAAAGAAGAAATCTTTGGCCCCGTGCTGTGCGTGGTACGCGTCGAGACGTTCGAAGAAGCGATCGCGCTCTGCAACGATCACGAATTCGGCAACGGCGTCGCAATCTTTACCCGCAACGGCGGGGCCGCGCGCGAATTCGTCCATGCGGTGCAGGTCGGCATGGTCGGCGTAAACATCCCGATTCCGGTGCCGATGGCATTCCACAGTTTCGGCGGATGGAAGCGTTCGATCTTCGGAGACCACGCCATCCACGGTCCCGAAGGCGTCCGCTTTTACACCCGCATCAAGACGACCACCGAACGCTGGCCCAAAGGAAAAGGCGTCGGCTCGCAATTCACGATGCCCGTTATGAAATAGCGGTCAGCAAAGGATGTAGCAGCGTCGTCCGAAGGAACGATGGCGCCCGGGCCGCTCGCAAGAGCGGCCTTTTTTTGCAGTGTCTTTAGGTATTTCGGACTAAACGTTTACATACATGCGCGTTGCACGCGGCATTTTTTCCGAGTCTTAACACAAAACGGGACTTTTCGACTGGCACATTCTCTAGATTGCTGCGTATCGCGAGCTATACTAAGGTCCCCTGGTGTACGGGGAATTGGGTTGTGGGATCGACGGGTAATGCTGCGTTTATGCGTAGCTGAGCTTGCTATTGTGTCCTGGAGGCATAGCCGTGGAATCCTCAAAGCAACTTCGTATCACCATCATCGCTTTGCTCTTTACGCTTTCGGCGTGCGGTGGTTCGCAGGGCACCGGCTCGAACGGTCTTACGCCCGTCGTGCCGCGTTCCATTACGACGAAGGATACGCTCGGCGGCATCCCGATGTCGTCGATATCGATTCTTCTGACGGACGCGCCTCCGCGCATCGGCAACCTCACGCCGTCGGCCATCAACATCGGCATCGATAGCGTTGCGGTGATCTCGAATGGGGTGAAGACGACACTTGCCTCCTACCCGACGCCGTACGTCGTCAACGTGTTGGCAGCGCAAACGGATCCTTCCTCGATCGGCATCGGCGACGTGTTCAACGGTGCTTACCAAAAACTCCAGTTCGTCGTCGACGTGAAATCCAGCGGCGTCGTGGCAAACGGCATCACGTATCCGCTCGACTTTCTCACTGACACCCGGACGCAGAGTACCGTCGGCGCTGGAAAAACGACGCAAACGACGTCCGTGTCGCCGGGTACGGTGGCCATGACGGTTACGGCGCCGTTCACGGTTGGAGGCGATCCCGCCAAGGACGTTATCGCCGACTTCAACGCGCTCGAATCGATCGCTCAGCAGAGCGACGGTTCGCTCGTGGCCCGTCCGACGCTCTTTGCGGTTCCAACCGAATTAGCTGGAAAGATTGCCGGAACCGTGCTCGGCGAGTCGGGCGCTCCGGTTTCCGGTGCGACCGTCGTAGCGCTCAATAAACACGGAAGGGTTGCCAATACTGTGGATACCGACACCGATGGTACGTTTACGATGCATACCATTAGAGCCGGCACCTATCACTTGGTCATCTTCAACAACTACACGACCGCAAGTGGACAGCAGTTGTCCGCGAGCGGCCAAACCTCGGAGCAGACCGTAATCCTTGGACCCATCGTCCACATTACGGCGGGAGCAACAACGCAAGTCGGAACGATCCAGGACTAGAGCGGGGCTCAGATCGTGGATCAAGATCGGCTGGAGCTGGCACGGGTGTGCATTCGGGAGGCGCAGTACGACCGCGCGCTCGAGTTGCTCGCGTCGTGCGAAGAGTGGCCGTCACCGTTCGACGAACAAGGC
>Ga0207416_1000970_pt1 | contig 42256 bp, 45 predicted proteins | sample PaiPotPPM11metaG_FD_184107 | JGI IMG/M metagenome (GOLD analysis project Ga0207416, IMG submission 184107) | Iron sulfur acid spring bacterial and archeal communities from Banff, Canada, to study Microbial Dark Matter (Phase II) - Paint Pots PPM... ...
GTGAGCCGGCCCCCGATCCCCCTTCCCCGATCCCCCAATAATGCGGGAAAGGGGCGATCCTGTTCACAGCGATCCGCGAGGGCGCCGGGCTACCCGTGGCGCTGCGGCTCGCGGCTGGCGCCGCGACGGGCGCACGCCGTGCGCCCCTGCAGCAGTTCGGTTAACCCGACGTGCCTCTAGCCCGGATTCTGCCGGAAGGGGCGGCGTGCGGCCGCAGGGCACGCGTGGGCGGACGCGAGCGGCAAGCTTGCGCCGGGGCTGGCGCCGGCCCGGCGCGCGGCGTGCGCCGCCTCCCGCGCCGCCAGGCGGCGGCCGCGGGCCGCAGCCGGCGGCACGGGTGGGCACAGCCACGCGGGCCGCTGCAGCGGTCCGCTGCCAACGCGTGCGTGCCGTCCTGGCTCAGGTTCGCCCATCGGCCGCGGTCCACGCAGGTGGCCCGTGCGCCAGCCCGTCCGCCGGGTCGCGCACGCGGCGCTCGCGATCCCAGCTGCCGGCCGGCCCGGCCGTCGTGCCGGCCAGCCGCGCCGCCGCCCGCGCCGCCAGCCGGCGCTGCGGCAGCAGGCCGCTCGGCTCCGGCACGGTGGGGGCGGCGCACCAGCGCCAGCGGCGCGGCACGGCCCAGCCCCGGCGGCGGCGCCACCGGCGCCGCGGCTGGGCCAGGTGCTGGCGGCAGCAGCCACAGGCGATCGGGCCGCGGCGCTGGCGCCGCTGCTGGACGCGCGGCTGGCGGCCGCAGCGCGGCGCGGGCGGCCGGCCGGCGCGCCGGCGCGCCCCGCGCCCCGGGCCAGCGCCGCCGCGGCCCACCAGGGCAGCCCGCCAGCGCTGGGCAGGCGCCCGCCGGCGCAGGCCGCGGTGCGGGCGCGACCGGCGCTGGTCGCGCAGGGCGCCGCCGCTGGGCTAAGCAGGTGACCTCAGTTGGAGTGCACTTTTCGAGGCCGTGGTCCATAAGGCTCACAGGCGTGGATGTGGGTCGCTGACCGGACATCAGAAAAGGTGCACCTTAACCTGGGCTACCTGCTTAGTTCATGCTGGTAGTCGCCTAGTCGAAACTCGACGTAACCTGGTCGCTCAAAGTAAGGTTTAATGCCCAGAAAGTCTGTATACCACTGCTTTGCCGCGACGTGATCTGTTGCGAAATAATTGACTGTTGTTAGTCCTCGCAATGTATGTTCCATAGTGTCCTCCTTGTCGGCATCGGCGCATACGAGCCGATGATCCTGCAGTTCGCGGGGAGTATGCCGGGCAGATCGATTACCATCTGGCGGAACTTCGCATCGACCGAGCCCTCCCTGCCGCGAGCACGGGCGGCGTTCGCCTCGGCGAAGCCGGGTGTAACCCTGCAGTAGCCAGGAAAGACGGCCATCGCGGATCTCCGTCCGTCTCTGGCGCGAGCCTCCGTCTCCGAAGTATATGTCTTCCGCCAAGTCGAACCTGAGCGCACTAACGGCTCATCCGCAACAGTGTGCTGCTCGCATGTCTACGCCCTGCGCCCTACGCAACCTGACCCACCGTGTTGCGCATCACGCCGATGCCCTCGACTTCGCTCTCCATCACATCGCCGGGCTTCAAAAACTCCGGCGGCTTGCGCGCGAAGCCGACGCCCTCGGGCGTGCCCGTGGCGATGATGTCGCACGGCCGCAGCGTGATGCCGCGCGAGTAGACGGCGATGCAGGTCGGGATGTTGAAGATCAGCTTGCTCGTGTTCGAGTCCTGTTTGGTCACACCGTTGACGCGCAGGCTGATGCGCAGATTGTGCGGGTCGCGCAGCTCGTCGGCGGTGACGATCCACGGCCCCATCGGGCAACTGCCGTCGAAGCTCTTGCCCAGATGCCACTGCAAATGCCGGTTTTGCAGGTCGCGCGCCGTCACGTCGTTGATCACGGTATAGCCGAAGACGTGCTCAAGCGCCCGCTCTTCGGGAATGTTGCGGCCGCCGGCGCCGATGATCACGCCCAGCTCGACCTCCCAGTCGATCTCGGCGGAGAACGCCGGGTCGTACGGAATGGCGTCGTATGGGCCGTTGATCGCCGTCGTCGCCTTGGTGAAGTAGACCGGGTGCGCCGGCGGCGGCGCCGCCGTGCCCCGCGCGGCGGCCGATTCGAGCGCGTGCTCCACGTAGTTGCGGCCCAGACAGATGATGTTGCGCCGTGGATTGGGGATCGGCGCGGTGAGCCTGGCGCCCGCAAGCGGCAGGATGCCGTTGCTGCCGATCGGATAGTCGCCGGCCGCCTCCAGCGCCGCGCGGGCGCCCTCCAAACCCTCCGGCCCCAGTTCGATCAGGTTGTTAAGCGTCTGCGGCAAGGTGCGCCGGGCGGCGCGGCCCCAGAAAACCAGATCGAGAATCGCGTCGCCGCGCACGATGCCGGCGCGGTCGTCGCCGGTCGCATCAAGATAGCTCACCAGGCGCATGGAACCCTCCGCTGGGCATTGCTCGGCGGACGCGCCGCCGGCACGGTTGCCAGTATGGGCGAGGGAACAGGGCCGAGGGCGGGGATCGGCCCTCAGCGTCTCCTGTCTCATAGCACGATCCCCCAATCGTTCACATCGCGCGGAGCGCGATCTGGGATGAGGGAAGGAGACGATTCCGCGTAGTGCATTCCCATCGATGAACGGTTAACCCGACGGCATATCGATCGAGCAACCACGAATCGCCCCTCGCCCAGGATTGGGAGAGGGGACGGGGGTGAGGGCCGAACGCGCCGCTCGATCAGGCGCGCGGACGCTGGCGCAGGGCACCGAGTGCGGCGACGAAGGCGGCCATCTCGTTCGCCTCCGGGTAGGCGGCGAGGCGGCGGATGCGGCCGTTCTCTGCCTCGCAGACGACGGCGCCGTGCACGATGTAGTCGTTGCCGCCCACGCTGTTGGTGGCGACCAGCTCGCAGATGGCCGTATCGCCCTGCTCCAGCATGTGGCCGATGCGGTGGTTCATGCGCAGCCCCGTGGCGATCGTGCGTTCCATCGAGCGTTTGAGGGCCGCGCCGCTGGTCAGCGTCTGGCCGGGGAAGCGCCAGTCGATCTCGGCGTGAAAGAGGCCGTCGAGCCGGTCGAGGTCGGGCGCATCGAGTGCGGCGTAGTAGGCGCGCATGAGCTGGGTGGCGGTTAGCTGAGTCTCGGGCACGATCTTCTCTCCTGAGCGAAGGGATCGACCCTATCGTAGCGCCGCCCGGCGCTAGAGGCTTCGTCCGGCGTGGGCGCGGTCACGGCCGATCTGCCCGCCGGCAGTGACCATCACTCAGCCAGACCAGCGACAAACGTCCGGATCGCCTCGGCGCCCCGCTTCGGATCCTGGCACATCCACCAGTGGCCCAGTCCCTCGAGCACCTTCACCCGCGCGCCGGCCCGCTCCGCCGTGCGCCGCGCCAGCGTCTCGCCGCCCGTGTAATGGTCTTCGCTGGCGATGATCACCAGCCCTGGCCGCGTTCGCGCCTTTGCCAGGTCCGCGCCCCATGCCGCCAGCTTCGGCTGCGCGGCGGAGCGGTAGAGCGCGAGGATGCAGCGGCCCATCGTCTCGTCGGAGGCGGCGGCACAGCTCGCCGCCACGGCCTTGCTCATGCCCAGCCCTTCGAACTGCTGCGCTCGTTGCTCGACCGGCGTCGCGACCATCTGCGCGATCGCCGCTTCGCCCGCGCCGGGCGTTTGCCAGATCTGCGCGAAGTCGTGCCACACGTAGGCCGGGTCGAAGCAGCCGGCGATATCCGTCGCCCACGACCGCACCAGCTCGGGACGCTCGGCGGCGAGGCGCAGCACATGCCCGCCGCCCCAGTCGTGCCCAACGAGGTCGACAGGGCCCGGAATGGTTTCGAGCGTCGCGGCCAGCCAGGCCACGTAGGCATCGCTGGTCGCGGCGAAGCCGTCCGGAACGGGAGCGCCGAATCCCGGCGGTGAAAGCGCCACCACGTCGTCCCGCCCAAGCTCCTTGCGCAGGCCGTCCCAGATGGCGTCGGTCTCCGGATTTCCGTGCACAAGGACGATGGGCATGATACCCCTCCGCTTGCTTGCCGGCATCAAGCCGCTCAAGCCCGCAGTATACGCGATGAAGGCGCGGAGGGGCGTGGTGCGGTTGCCCTGCGCTCAGCCGGCCAGCCGTTCGGCAGCGGACGCTTCGATCGGCTGGCGCCAGCCGCACTGCAGGCAGACCCACTCCGGCGGCATGATGCGCCGTCCGTCGAAGTCCTGGTCGATGTAGAGGTCGCCCCTGCATTTCGGGCAACCCTTGCGTTGCATACGCATACCGCACCTGCTCTATCCGCATGTTCTGCGTATTGCGTGTGTTGCGTGTCATGAGCGCGGCCCCTGCGCCCGACGCGGGCAGGCACCGCTGCTCCTCTTACTGTAGAAACGCTGGATTTCGCGGATTTTGCTTATGCGCGACGATCACCCGCCAAACCGCAGCCCGTGAGTGCGTGATACTGAACGGATGAGCGAGCGAGAGCTGCAATCTGCATCTGCTGCCTCTGGCCTGGTCGCGCCGGATGGCAGCCCAGTCGGCCTGTACGCCCTGCTGCCGCCGGACGGTGAGCCGGAGCTGATTCACGCCGCCGTGCCGCCCGGCTGCGCGATGCTCGAGCTGGGCTGCGGCGCCGGGCGCATCACACACCCGCTGCTCGCGCTGGGTCATGCGGTCGTCGCGGTCGATCAGTCGGCGGCGATGCTGGCGCACGTGCGCGGCGCCCAGACGGTGCTCTCGGACATCGAAACGCTGGATTTGGGCCGCCGCTTTCCGGCCGTGCTGCTCGCCAGCCAACTCGTCAACACTGCCGACGACGCGCAGCGCGCCGCCTTCCTGCAATGCTGCCGCCGGCATCTTGCAGCGGACGGCGTACTGCTGTTGCAGCGTTACGCTCCGGCCTGGGCGGAGACGGTTACGGACTTTGCGCTCGCGTATCTCGGTGTCGCGATTGACTTCCGCCTGCTCGGTCGCGATGGCCGGCGCTTCAGCGCCGAGATCCGCTACGCGGCGCCGTCCGGAACCTGGACGCAGCGTTTCACGGCGCGCGTCCTGAACGACGCGGAGTTGGCGGCCGAGCTGCACGCCGCTGGCCTCGCCATCCATCGCCTGCTCGACGAGCGCGGCACCTGGGTGCTGGCAGGCGCGGGGACGCCAATCGGTTAATCCGCGTCAACGCATAGGCGGCGTGCGGGGGCGAACGTATTCGCCCAACCACGCGGCGTCAGGGCGCGTCAGCCGGTACGGCTATCGGTATCGCGGCGTCGGTATCGATCCGAAAGGTTTGCTGGGCGAGCAGATAGCCGCCGCAAGCAACAATCACCCCCGCCATTGCCGCCAGCAGCAGGCGGTAATCCACCAGCGTGGAGAGCGCCGCGCCGGCCGCGATCGAAAGCGTCTGCGGCGTGCCTGCCAGCAGGTCCGCTGCCGAGGCCACGCGGCCTTGCAGTTCGGCCGGTGAGCGCCGCTGAATGGCCGTCGCGTAACCCACGATCGCCCAGGAGAGGCCGACGCCGGCCAGCGCTACGCCGCCGAGCACGATCGGCAGCGTGGCCACAATAAGCAGACCGTCGCCCAACGCAAACAGCATCAGCCCGGCGCCCACCAGCCGGCCGTCGCTCAGGCGCCGCAGCATCGCCGCCGCCGTCAGCCCGCCGATGATCGCGCCCACGCCCTGGCAGGCGCCGATCACTCCGAAGAAACTCGGCGGGCGGTGCAGTCCCTGGTCGATCACGGCGAACAGCAGCGTCTCCGCGAACCCGACAACCAGCAGCGCGACGCCGACGGTGATGATGATCTGGCGCAGCGGCCGCGTCCGCCGGATATGGCGGACTCCGGCGCTGACCTCCCGGCGGAAGTGCCCGGTGTGCGGCGTGGGCTGTGGCTCCGGCGCGCGCAGACGCCAGAGGCAGAAGGCGGAGCAGACGAAGGTCGCGGCGTCGATCAGGGCCACTGCACCGCCGCCGAACGCGACGAAGAGCGCCGCACCCGCCAGCGGCCCGATCAGCCGCAACCCCTCGCGCACCGATTGAAAGGCGGCGTTCGCATCGCCCAGCAACTCGTCCGGCAGCAGCACCGTGAGCAGCGCCGACTGCGCCGAGGCGAAAATGAGCGAGGCGACGCCGTACAGCAGGGTCACGGCGTAGATCAGCCAGACCTGATTGCGGCCGTGCACGAGCAGCAGCAGGAACATCGCCGCGCCGATCGCGAGGTCGGTGGCGATCATCAGCGGACGGCGGCGCACGCGGTCGACGAGCAACCCGGCCAGCGGCGCGCCGAGCGCGGGCAGGCTGAGGGCGAAGAAGACGAGCCCGGCCGCGGCGTTGCTGCCGGTCAGCGCCTTCACCCAGATGCCGAGCACCAGGAACATCGCCCGGTCGCCGAACAGCGAGAGCGTCTGACCGGCGAGCAGCAGCCGGGCGTCACGGTAGGCCAGCAGCCGGGCGCATAGGCGCAGGGTATCACCGCTGGCAGGCCGGGCGTGGGTGAGCTGATGGCCAAGCCGTAGGAGAACGCGCCGGCTGCGAGGAGGGGCTTGCTGCGAGCGTTCCGAAGAACGGCGGCCCGGGCGGGGCGCCTAACCCTGACTTCCCTTGCGGGAAGTCTGTCCCTTCCCGAGCCGGGAAAGGGACTTCTGGAGCGTTCCCAGCGGCGCCGGACGGCGGCGGGGCCGCGGTGTCCTCGCGGGACTCGCGGAGGGTTCGTCTCCCGCTCGATCGGATGTCCTCAACCCACCCTTCCCGCCTCGGGAAGGGAGACGCGGCTTCAGCCGCGGCGGGGTTAGGTGCCCCGCATGGCCGCTGGCGTCCGTCGCTGCAAACGCCCGGGTTGAAACGGCGCCGGAACTTCTCATTACTCAGCGCAGATGCACGCCGCCGTCCACCAGCAGCACCTCGCCGGTGATGTACGTCGCGGTCGCGAAGAGCAGGCAGGCGCCGGCGACTTCGTCGGGCTGGCCGGCGCGGGGGATGGGCGCCAGCGCCATCGTCCGATCGCGCAGCTCGGCCATCGGCGCCGTCCAGGGCGTGTCGATCAGGCCCGGCGCCACGGCGTTCACACGAATCTCCGGCGCCAGCGCGTTGGCCAGCAACAACGTCATGTGATTCAGTCCGGCCTTGGTCACGCAGTGCAGTAGGGAATCGAAGAGCCCATCGCGCGCACGCCGCCGATCGAGCTGACGTTGACGATCGCACCGCCGCCGCTCTGCCGCATCGCCTTCGCCGCGGCACGGCACATATACCAGGTGCCGAGGATATTCACGTCGAAGATGCGGCGCCAGACCTCGTCGGTCACGGCGTCAAGGTCGGCGTGCGGAATCGGCACGGTCGTGGCGGCGTTGTTCACGAGCACGTCGAGCCGGCCCCAGCGCTGCATGGCGGCGTCGATCAGCGCCTGCACCTGCGTTTCGTCGGAGATATCCGCCTGCACGTAGACTGCATCGGGCAGCGCGGCGGCCACGGCGCGGCCCGCCTCGACCGAGGCCGAGGAGTTGACGACGACAGCGGCGCCCTCGGCGGCAAACAACTGCGCCACCGCCTTGCCGATTCCGCTCGACGAGCCGCTGACGATCGCGGCCTTGCCCGCCAGCGACGGCGTTGTGCCCATCCTCGCCTCCTGGTACATGTGCCGCACTGTTGTCGGGCACCGGCGCCCATGATCGCGGATCGCGCCTTGCGCCGCAACGCCTGGCGATAGGCCGACGCTGCGGCGTGGGGCGCGCAGGCCTGCCCGTCCCTGCGCTGCCTCGCATCAGGTCTGGCCGGTGCGACCGACGAAGCGCCGGGCTTCCCTGGCGATCGCGATCCAGTCCGTGCTGCCGGCCGGGATGGAGACCCACTCCGCCAGCGGCTGGCCCGTGCCACGATCGAAGGGTCCGCCTGTACCGTCGGCGATGAGCGTTCGTACCCGCTCCCGCGGCAACTTCACGACAAGCCGGTCGTGCGCCACCAGGGCGAAGAACCGGCCGTTCACCTTCAGTCCGGCCGAGACCAACATCTTCCCGAGGCTGACCTGCTCATCCCCTGCGAAGGCCTCGACCACCGGCACGAAGCTCGGGGCAAGTTCCGGCGCCTCTCGCTCACGCGACGTTTTCATCATGCTCTTCCTCATCGTGTATTCCGGGCGGTTCCAAGGCGCGGTTTCAAAACCGGCTCGCGCTTCTGTTCGCGAGCAGCCGACGGCGTCAGACCGCCGGTTTGAAACCATCTATACGTCGCTTCAGGCGCCGTCATGCTCCGAACGGTGCTCCTTCGCCCCGCTCGATGTAGCCGGCGAGGCTGGCGAGAAAGCGGTCCCAGCCCGGCTCGCACACGCTGCAGCAGGCGAGATCGGGCGCGAGGCCGACGTGCCGGAAGCTCAGCTCGCACGTCTCTGCCTCGCGCTCGACCAGGTCGAACGTCACCCGCGTGCCGTTCCAGTCGTCGAAGCGGATGTGCGCCAGGCAGGTCCACTGCAACGAGGCGGGGCGGCTCGCGTCGTCGACGCGCATGGTGATCGACTCATCCAGTCCGGCGTAGCCGAGGCGCAACTCGTCGCCGGCCGCCGCGGAGCCGCCGACGATCGTCGTCCACCAGCCGCGCAGGCCGTCAAGTGTGCTGATCGCGTCGCACACGCGCTCGCGCGGGGCGCGGAAGGCGATGCGCCGCGCGTAGTCGGGACCAGGCACCTGCCGCAGCTGCGCCAGTTTGCGCGTCCAACCCGCGCGCAGCGACTCACGCTGCGCCGGCGGCGCGTCGCCTTCGTGACGGAAGACGAGATGGGTGCACCTTCCCTCGGGCCGCAGCTCGAAGATGACGCGGCTGGGAGCTTCGCCCACCATGCCGCCGTGCCACGACCAGACCATGCGGCGCGGCGGATCCAGCTCGAGCACTTCGCACTCGACCCAGCCGCGCCAGGCCGGCGTCGGCGGATCGTGCAGCGTGAACGCATGACCCAGGCGCGGCTCGAAATCGTTGTCCATCAGCCAGCGCGCCAGCAGCCGCGGGTCGGTGACAGCGCGCCAGACGGCGTCGATCGGGTGATCGAAGCGTTCATCGAACTGCAGATCGAGTTTCATGGTTCACTCCTCTTTGAACTGCAGATCGAGTTTCATGGTTCACTCCTCTTTGCCCGTTCCTCGGCCAGGAGATCGCGCAGCCGCGGCAGCTTGCTCTGCCACAAGCGCGCGTAGTGGCCGGACCAGTCGTACACCTCGCGCAGCGGTGCGGGATCGAGCCGGTAGAGGCGTTGGCGCCCCTGCTGGCGGCGCTGCACCAGCCCCACGTCGAGCAAGACGGCCAGGTGCTGTGAGACCGCGGAGTACGAAAGCCCGGCGCGATCGACGAGTGCGCCCACCGGCGCTTCGCCCTGGGCGAGCACGTCCAGCAGTTCACGCCGGTGCGCGTCGGCCACGGCGTGGAAGACATCGGCGGCGGCAGCGGCGCGGCTCATGGCGCCAGTATATTTCACCAAATGCTAAAACTTCAAGGCCCGCTGCCGCGGGGTGGCGTCGACGCGATGGTGGACTGCGCGGAGAAGATTCAGCGTTTGCGCAGGAACAGCGCAACAAAGCCGCCCGAGTGCGATGCCGGGCCGCCGACGATCTGGTCTACCGCTTCAAAGCCCGCGGCCGCACAGAGGTCAGACAACTCCTCGACCTCGTAGAACGCGTACCAGCGCCGGCCCGCGACGCCTTCCTGCCGCTCCACGAAACCTTCGCCGTCGCCACGCTCGGCGGAGGCATAAAAGCTGCCTCCCGGCCGCAGGACGCGCGCCGCCTCGCTCACGGCACGAACTGCCTCCACTTTCGGCAGATGGTGAAGGCTCCCGTCCGCCCAAACGCCGTCTACCGAGTGCTCGGCGAGGGGCAACGCTCGCATCTCGCCCAGCAGCAGCCGGCCGGCATAAGCGGGCTGCGCTCGCGCAATTCGCAGCATGCCCGCGCTGACATCCAGGCCCAGCGGCCGCAGTCCCCGGCCGGCCAACGCCGGTGCGTCGAGGCCGGAGCCGCAGCCGAGATCGAGCACGAGACCGCCGGGCGACAGAAGCGCGGCGAAGCGCTGGTATGAATCCGCCCGCGTGGACGAGCGATCCTCAGTACGATGTGCCTCGTGCCAGGATGCGGCGTATTCGTCATAGGACCGCGCCGTGACGATTACCGGCTCAGGCGTCATAGAGTTCATCCAACCCCACGCTGGCGCAAAGCGCGTGTCCGTAAACCGTGCTCCGGTTATCCCCGACCGCAACCCTTCCCCACAGGGGAAGGGTCTCCGAGGGCCATCGGATCTCCTCAGATCCACCCTTCCCCTGTGACGCGTGATGCAGAATCGGAGGGTTCATGGTCGGGATCCAGAAGGTGCCGGCGGGCATAAGCTGCGTCTGTTCAGGAGGCAGCCATGCGCGATCCCGACACCTTCCTCACGGCAGTCTCCACCCTGATCGACGACCTGTAGCAGGCTGACCTGGCGCCGCTGCGTACCGCGACGCCGGGCTGCCGCCCCACGCTGAGTGATAGCGAAGTGCTCACCTTGATCGTCGCCCACCACTGGTTCCAGCTCAGTCATCGGCCACCTCAAGGGCGACTTCGCGCTGGAATACCCAAAGGCGCGCACCCGCTGGGGGCTGCGGGCACGCGTGGCAGCGAAACTGGCGGCCCCTAATGTCGGCATCCTGCTCAATCGCCAGCCTGGCCGTCCCAATCTCGCCGTTGCGACCCGCGTGCCATGATGCTGCACTATGCATCACACGTCACAGGGGAAGGGTTGGGGTTCGAGGATTCCCGATTGTCCTCAGACAACCCTTCCTGTGTCGGGAAGGGAGATTCGGCGTCAGCCGAAGCGGGGTTAGGTGCCCCGCGCGGCCGCCGGCGGCCGCGCGAAGCGTCGCAGCTTGTCCGGGTTACGCATGCCGTAGAGCGCGCGGGCGCCGTGCTCGCCGGCTTCGAGCAGCAACACGAAGAAGGGCGTGCCGTCCGGCTCGCGCACCACGATCGCCGGCTGGCCGTTCGCCTGCTCGACGGCGATGCTGAGGTCCGGCGGCGCCTTGCGCACGATCCCGAGCGTGAAACGCATCACCGCCTCCGGTCCGTGCAGCAGCCGCGTCGCCGCCGCGACCTTGCCGCCGCCGTCCGACCAGGCGGTGACGTCCGCCGCGAGCAGGTGCGTGAGCTGCTGCACGTCGCCGCTGCCGGCGGCCTGCACGAAGGCCACGGTCAGCCGCTCCAGCTCGTCAGCCGACGCCTGATAGCGCGGCCGGCGCTGCTCCAACGAGCGCTGGGCGCGATGAAACGCCTGGCGGCAGGCGTCTTCGCGCCGCCCGCTCAGTTCCGCGATCTCGCGGAACCGGTAGGCGAAGACCTCGCGCAACACGAACACCGCCCGTTCGAGCGGCGCCATGCTCTCCAACAGCACGAGCATGGCCATGCTCAGCGACTCGCGCTCTTCGAGGCGGCGGCCAGGCACCAGCTCCGGATCGTCCGCGCTGGTGGGGAGTGGTTCGGGCAGCCAGGGACCGATGTACTGCTCGCGCCGCGCCCGCGCCGACTTGAGTTGATCGAGGCAGAGCCGCGTGACGATCGTCGCCAGATAGGCGCGGGGCGACTGTAACGCGCCCGGTGCGGACGCGCGGAAGCGGAGGTACGTCTCCTGCACGACGTCCTCCGCCTCCATCGCGCTGCCGAGCATGCGGTAGGCGATGCCGAACAGCAGCGGCCGCTGCCGTTCGAACTCCTGTGCCGTCGGATCAGTCGCTTCCCCTGCTGCCGTGATCGTGTTGCCGTTGCCGCCTGTCGCCATTCTCGCCTCGCCTCAGTCGCCCGCGCCCGTGTCCATCTGCGCCGGCCCGCTCGCCGGCCGCGCTGTCGCCGGCAGCCGCTTGCCCTGAGGCCAACGATACGACCCCGGCAGGCGCCGTTCCATGCCCAGCGCGAAGGTCGTGTAGCGGCAGATGAACTCCTTGAACAGCGCCGCGGCTCTGCCCGCCACGATCTTCTCACGCGGCGAGTCGTCCGCGTTGACGAGCTGGATCAGGCCGTTCCTCCTGCCCAGGCTGATGCACTGAAACAGATAGCGGTACGAGAAAGCCGGCGCGGGCTTGCCCTCAAGGGTTGCCAGGATACTGTCCGCGGCGCAGGCGCCCAGCGGCATCGCCGTCGCACAGGCCATGCGGATCGGCGCGCCGGGATCCTCCGCCGGGGCAGCCGCGTCTCCGGCGGCGACGATCTCCGGATGTGAGAGCGAGCGCAGGTCCGGCCCGACGAGGATCTGGCCGCGCCCGTTCACGCGCAGGCCGGCCTCGCGCGCCAGTGCCGGCACGCTGAACGAACCGGCCCAGAGGCAGAGGTCGAAGGGCACTGTGCCGCCGTCGGCCAGTTCAGCCTGCCCAGCGGCCAGCCGCGTCACGCTCGCGCCTTCGTGCAGCGCGATGCCCAGCCGTGTGAAGACCGTGTGCAGGTGGGCGCGGCCCTTCTGCGACAGCCGTTCGCCCAGCCTCTCCCGCGTCGCCAGCGCCACCCTGACGCCCGGCCACGCCTCGGCGATCTCGGTCGCTGCCTCGATGCCTGTCAGCCCGCCGCCGCAGACCAGCAGCCTGCCGCCGCGCGCCGCCAGCGCCGGCAGCTCGCCCGCCAGCCGCGCGGCCAGCGCGGGGCTGCCCAGCGCCAGCGCCTGCTCGCGCACGCCCGGCACGCTGTCCACATCGATCGTGCTGCCAAGCGCGTACAGCAACGTATCGTAGTCCAGGGTCAGACCGCCGCCGTCAGCCTGCGCGACCGTCAGCCGGCGCACATCTGCCTGCAGCGCCGTGACGCGCCCCTGCACGAACGCGACGCCCGTGCCGCGCAGCATGCGCTCAATGCTGTGCGTCTTCACGCGCTGGCCGCTGCCGGCCTGATGCAGGCGGATGCGCTCGACGAACGTATCCGTGCCGTTGACCAGCGTGACGCCGGCGCTGAGCTTCCGGCAACGCTTCCCAAGCCGCAGCGCCGCCGTCATGCCGGCGTAGCCCGCGCCGACGATCACCACGCGCCGGCCGGTTGTCTCTGTTGCCATCGTCGTTCACCTCGACTTCCCGCCGCCTCATTGGCGGCGCTCTCACAGGTGAGACGAGACAGCCCCCGCGTTTTGTGACAGAACGAGCAATCGAAATAGCGGGCGCCGTTATCCGGGCAGCACGGCGACCGCCTCGATCTCGAGCAGCAGATCGGGGTGGGCGAGCGCGGAGACCTCGACCAGCGTGCTGGCCGGGTTGGCGTCCTTGAAGAACTCGCGGCGCACGGCGGCGATCGTGGCGCGGTCGGCCATGTTGCGCACGAAGACCGTGACCTTCGCCACGTCGCCGAAGTCGGCACCCGCGGCGCGCAGGCAGACGCCGAGGTTTTCGAGCGTCTGCCTGGCCTGCACCGCCACGTCGCCCACGCCGACGACGCGGTCGTCGTTGCCGAAGGCCACGGTGCCCGAGACGAAGACGAGCTTGCCCGCCTTCGTCACATGCACGTACGGCCCGCCGGGCGCCGACAACTCCGCCGGATCGATCCGCTCAATCGCCATCGCTGCACCTCCTGTCCGCGGATAGACTACCGCGAAGCGGCCAGGTGATGGCGGTTCAGCCGTCCGCGTGCAGACCTATCCGGCGCTATACTGGGCGGCAGATCCGACGGCCGGTCTGGCAAGCAACGCTCAGGAGAACTCCATGACGCTGGCTCAGGAAGCGGTGACGACGGCCGCTGGCACGCTCGCGGTGCGCCGCGCGGCGCTGGCCGAACAGGCGCCGCTGGCGCGCACGCTCGCCCGCGCCTTCGACCAAGATCCGATGATCAACTGGCTGCTGCGCCAGGACGCCGGCCGCGCCCGCGCCTTCCGCCGCTTCTTCAATGTCGCGCTGGGGCGCATGGCGCTGCCGCACAACCTGGTCTTCACCAACGCCGCCCTGCAAGGCGCCGCGCTCTGGCTGCCGCCCGGCAAGTGGAAGCTGGGGCTCTGGCAGCAACTGCAACTGCTGCCGGCGATGGCGGGCAGCGTCGGCTACCGGCGTGTGCCCGGCGTGATGGCCGGACTGGACGCCTTCGACAAACAGCACCCGCGTGAGCCCCACTACTATCTCTTCCTGCTGGGCGTGGAGCCGGGCTGCCAGGGCCAGGGCGTGGGCAGTGCCCTGTTGCGGCCCGTGCTGGCGCAGTGCGATGCCGAGCGCATGCCCGCCTATCTGGAGACGGCGAACCCGCGTAACGTGCCGCTGTACGAGCGCCACGGCTTTCGCGTGCGGGCCGAGTTCACCGTGCCGCACGGCGGTCCGCTCAACTGGCTGATGTGGCGCGGGCCGAGGGAATAGGAGTTAGGGAATAGGAAATAGAGCTGCGGCGGACGAGCGGGACTTTGGTGCCGCATCCGGCGCGCTGATGGGCGAGATCAACCCGACCCCGGAACAGCGTGTGCTCCAACCGCTCATCCATCTATTCCCTGTTCCCTATCACCTGTTCCCTGTTACCTTCAGACCATGTTGACGCTCTACCTGATCCGCCACGGCCAGACCGACTGCAGCCGTGAGAATCGCTTCTGCGGCAGCGTGGACGTGCCGCTCAACGAAAACGGCCTGGCGATGGCGCGGGCGCTGGCCGACGCGTTCGCCGGCGAGCGCTGGAAGGCGATCTACGCCAGCCCGCTGCAGCGCGCCCGCCAGACCGCCGAGCCGCTGGCCGCGCGGCTGGGCATGACGGTGCAGATCGAGCCGGGGCTGCGCGAGATCGCCTACGGCGCCTGGGACGGCCACCTGGAAGCCGAGATCGAGCAGCTCCACCCGCGGGAGTTCGCCGCCTGGTCCAACGATCCCGGCCGCGTGGCGCCGCCCGGCGGTGAGACGGCGCCGCAGATCGCGGCGCGGGCGCTGGCCGCACTGAACGAGATCCGCGCCCGCCACACAAGCGGGCAGGTGCTGGCCGTGGCGCACAAGGCGACGATCCGCATCCTCGTCTGCGCCCTGTTAGGCATCGACGTGGGGCTGTTCCGCAAGCGCATTGCGCAGGAGGTCGGCGCGGCCACGGTCTTCGAGTTCAAAGACAGCGGCCCGCTGCTGAAAACGCTGAACGACCTCTCGCACTTGCCGCCCGAGCTGCGCCACGCCGAAGGCACGTGAGTGCGTCCGCCTGCTATCCCGCCAGCGCGGCGCGTACGCGGTCCAGCGTAGCGGCGAGTTGATCGCGCTCACTGGCGAGCGAACCAAGCTGATCGTGCAGCGCGGCGCAGGGATCGGCCGGCGGCGCCACGTCCAGCGCGGCGAAGGCGGCGAGCGCCGTCGCATCCATGCTGCCCAGCCGCCAGCCGGAAACGCCGGTGCAGCCCAGCGCCCGCGCCGCCGGCCAGAAACCGGCGAAGCCCGTTGCGCCGTCGCCCGGCAGCACCGGCACAACCGGCGCCCCGAGCCGCACACAGGCCGCGATCTGCGCCAGGCACGCCTCCGGCGCCACGCCGAAGTCCGTCCAATATGTCTGCGCAAGGACGCCTGCCGTCTGCCCGGCCCAGCTCGCAGCGCCGAGCGCCGTCAGCGCCTGCGGCCGCGGGTCCAGGCTCACGTACAGCTCGCGCACGCCGCCGGCCCGCAGGTCCGCCAAATAGGCGGGAACGCCATCGGCCGAATCGGTCCAGAAGCCGGGATACGGTTCCAGATCCGCCACCAGCACCGCGCCCAGCGCCGCGTGCGCTGCCGCATCGCCGCGGCCGTGCGGCACCACCCACGGCACAACCGTGCAGCCCTGCGCCGCACCCATCTGCTGCAAGCCGCGCAATGCCCTGGGACCGTAGATCGCGGCCGGCGCGTTGTCGAAGTCGCTCAGCCACTGCTGGCCGTCCATCGCCTTCACCAGCAGCACGCCGGCCCCGGCGAGCGTCTGCGTCGTGCGCAGGGCATCGGCCCAGGTGCGTTCGGCCTGCGCCGAAAACATCCACAGCCAGAGGGCTCGTTGATGGTCGAAGAGCATCGGTCGCTCCCTTCGGTCGCTTCAGGGCAGAGGGCGCAGGGCGAAGGGCGTAGGGAGGCTGCGCAGAACGGCGAGCACCGCCAGAGCGGATGGCAATCTCCGCGGGCATCCCCTGCGCCCTACAACACGGCCGTCACCAACGCGTCCGTGGGGTCGGCATCGTTCCAGAGCTGCACGCCGGCCAGTGTTGCCGAGGCAGCCACGACGCTGCTGATCATCGGGCTCACGGGGATGGCGATGGCGGGACTGTCCGGCGTGTCGCCGAAACGCACGACCGCCGTATTCGTCGTGCTGTTGTAGGAGACGATCGTGCCGCGACGCGCCAGACCCTGGTGCTGCGTGCTGGGCGCGTGCTGCTTGCCATCCGCACGCGGGTGATGGCCCAGTGGAAAGCTGCTGCCGTAGGCGAAGCCGAGCACCGGCCCGGTTACAGGGCTGCTCAGCACGCCGTTCATCTCCCAGGCGAGCTGGCGCAACTCCGGCGGCAGGCCGCCAGCGCCGCGCGGCCGTTGCAGCTCCTGCGCGTGGCCCGCGCCGTGCGCTGGCGTGCGGTGGGCGCTGTGCTGGCCGTCGTTGGCGCTCACCTTCGGCCGGCGCGGCCCCCTGCCCGGCCCCGCTGCACGGCTGCTGGGGCGATGGGAGAGGGAGGATGGATCGGCCGTCCGGCGGGTGCGGGGCGGTCTGCTCACCGGCTCGTAGGGGCCGCGTGGCCCGCTGAGGCGGCGGCGCTCCCCGCCCGAGGCGCCTTCGGTCGTCGGGTAGTCGTTCGGGTCGTAGGGTGAAACCGGGTCGTTCATCTGATATCTCCGATGGTCATAGGGGGCACGCCCCCTTTCACCCCCGATAGTGAGGTCCGCTGCGCGGACGCTGATTTCACCGCGGGGCTCCCGCACACTTTTGGACAACTCCATTGGCTGCGCTGCGCTGTGGGCGCCCCTACAGATTCATCAGGCCGACCGACTGTGTGTAGACGCCGCCGTCGCGCAGCGTGTCAAACAGTGTGCGCAGCTCGCGCACGCGCAGCGTCACGCCGCTCATGCCGGTGTAGCCCTCGGTGATGCCGATCGCGTCCCACAGTTCCAGCTCCACGTTCGGCGCCGTCGCGATCTCGCCTGCGTCGGTGATTAGCTGCGCCTTGCGCAGCGGCACCGTCGCCCGTGCCGCCGCGTTGGCCGTCGAAACCTGCATGTCGTGCAGCGGGAAGGGATAGTCGGCCACGCGCTGCGCATCGCCGGCGTCCAGCGCCTCGCCGATCAGCGTGGGCGCCGTGGCCGTGCCGGTGTTCTTGCCGTAGAGCAGCACATGGTTCAAGCCCTGGGCGAAGCGCGAGCTGCGCGCCGTCAGCACCGCGTGTCCACCCGGCGCATAGCTGTAGACCGCCGTGTCGCTGCTCTGCGGCAGCCGCAGCGTGGCGCCGCTGGCGGTGAAGAGCAACACCTCAGGAACCTGATCAAGCAGCGCATGCACGGCCTGAGCGCCGCTCGTCGCCGGCTGCAGCGCGAACGCCGGGCTGCTCAACAACAGCGCCGAGGGTGTGCCGGGCGGCGTGAAATCCAGCCCCGCCCGCGCCAGGATCCACTGCAAAATCTGCGCGATCGTGCTCTCGCCCGGCAGCCACGAGTAAAGCCGGCGCGGCCGCCACGCCGCCAACACCTGCCAGCCGTCGTGCGCCGTCAATTCCGCGTAGCGCGTGCCGCCCGCGCCGGAGGCCGTGGCACTCGACAGCCACAGCGGCATCGAGACGCTGTACTCGGCGCCGGCGCTCGTCGTGTAGCCGAAGTCGAGACTCAGCCGGTCGCCGATGCTGTCCGCACTCTGCGCCAGCGCCGAAAGCGAGAGGTCCGTGTTGTCCAGCAGCACGTCGATACTGGCGCCGTTCTCGCGCTCCGTGCGCGTGCAGCGCAGGACGCGGGCGGAGAGATCCTGCGTCACCGGCGCGGCGCCGTAATAGATGCTGGCCGGGTTGGCGTAGAAGAGGATGCCGTTCTGCGAGTCCCAGGCCGGCTTCAGCACGGCGGCGCCGTCCACCGGCAGCGCCTGCGGGTCGCGCGCGTAGCCGGCCTGCACGTTCGTCGCTTTGAGAAAGCTCTGGGCGAAGTTGCGCTTGGTCGCCAGGCTCATCGGCGGGTTCTGGAAGTCTTCATAGAACGTGGCGCGAAACGTATCGGCCAGGCAGAGGCCGCCGGCGCTCAGAATCGTGCCCGGCGCTGCGCCCGCACCCGTCACATACGGCTTCGTGATCAGCACCGTCTGATGCGCGGAGAACGTGCCGGCCGTTTGCAGAGCGCCGTCGCCGAACAGCAGCGCCGCCAGCTCGGACCAGGTGCCCGCGATATACCCGGCGGAAGCGAAGATCGCGAGGTCGCCGGCGCCGCTGTACGCCGTGTAGCAGCAGCCGATGCCGATCGCTGAATAGTGCGCGTCGCTGGTATTGGCGGCCGAGCTGTACGTCGCATTCGTGGCGCGCACGAAGACGGTGATGTACTGCAGCCCCTGCACCGTGACGAAGACGCGGCCATCCGGCGCGAAGCAGCAGGCGATCGCCTGCGCCTGGTAGGCCGTGCCGCTCGGCAAGGTCAGCGTTTCGGCGGCGCCGAAGCCCGCATCGCCGCTGCCGGAGAAGCGCAGCGTGAGCGCGCTGGTACCCGGCGTGGCCGTGACCACGGCGAGGTTCGCCGGCGTGTTCTGCTGCTGCGCGGCGGCGATCAGCGTATCGCTCGTGGCCCAGCGCGTGCCGCCGCTCTGAAAGGCGAGCGGGCTGCCCTGGTAGTAGTCCACGCGCACGCTGCCCGCGTGGATCGTCCACATGCGCAGCACGCCGCCCCAGGCGGTGACGGCATACGGATCGCTTGCAGAGCCCGAGCCGGCGAGGAAACTCAACGTGTAGCGATCCTCGCCGGCGGAGGCGCGCCGCCGCGTCAGCCGCACGGCGGGCACGGCGCTGCTCGCCTGCTGCGCGGCACTGAGCGTCGAGGAAAGCGTGCGCATCGTTGGCTCCTTTGGAAGTCTCCGACGGTTGCGCTGCGCCCTGGTGGAAGTCTCCGACGGTTGCACGGCGCGCTGGCGGCGGGGCTAGGCTGCCAGCCCCGCGAGCACCACCGCCCGCTCGCTATCCGACAGCCCGCAGCCCGGAAAGGTCCACCAGCTCCACATCACGGAGACAGCCTGCACGGCCGGAGCGGCGGGATGCGGCAGACCGAGCGCATGCCCCAGCTCGTGCGCCAGCGCGCCGATCTGCGCCGCTCGGCTGCCCGAGGCCGGGTCGAGCGGGTTCTGTCCCAGCGCGAAGGCGTCCAGCGAGCCGGACGACTGCACGACCAGCACCGGCGGCCCTCCGACCAGCACCGCGCTCGTGCCGATCACGTTGCCGGGGCAGCGGTAGGGCAGGTCCGAGAGCGTGGCGTAGACGACGTAGAGGCAGGGTTTAGGGTTTGGCGTATCGGGAGGCTCAGCCGGCAAATCAGCCAGATCGGGGAAGTAGGCGGCAAGTTCGGCGCGGATGCGTTCCTGCGTGTCGCAGGCGTATGCGGCGCGGGGCTGCCGGCCGCCGATCGCCAGTGCCGGCTCGGGGGCGAAGGGCTGCACGCCGAGTTGGTCCTGCCACCAGCGCAACGCCTCGGTCAGCGCCGCAGCGAGCGCGGGCACGTAGTCCGCGTTCCAGCCGGCGCAGTCGGTCGGCACAAAGACCAGCGGGCAGAGCGGCCGGACAGGCGGCGCAGCGGCTTGCTCCGGCGCACCCTTGCCCAGCATGGCACCGGGGCTGATAGCGGTCGTTTCGCCTACACTACCCATCGCGTTGCCTCCCCGGTCGTTTCAGCGCCGGAGCCCGGTGCCAGCCAGGCGAGCACGGCCGGTGCGATCGCGCCCGCAACCACACCGCCGATCCCTGTCTCAGCAGTTGGCCGGCCGCGGCCCAGCCCCGCGTCGATCTGGCGTACGAGCAGCTCGGCGAGCGTTACGGCCCGCGCCCACGGCTCGATCTCTCCTGCGGGCAGGGCTGCGCCGCTGCCGAGCCGCGTCAGCACGGCCGCCCAGATCGGCGGCAGAAACGGCACTCCAGGCATTCCTTCGCCGTTGCGGGCCGGACCGTTCGCCGGCTCGCCGATCTGTTGCAGCGGCCGGGCGCGCCTCCGTGACCGTCGAACGCCGTGCATGAAATACCTCCGCCGAATGCGCTGTAAACGAACACTGTGCAGCGATCAACGACATTGGCGGCCGCTGCTGCGACTCAGTTCAGCGAAGCCGCTCGCATGGTGGTCAGCGCCTCGTAGCGCACGGCGGCGCCGGCCAGCGTCTCCTCGATCAGCGCCAGCAGCGCCGGCGCGGAGGCTGGCGGCGCCGCGATCAGCCGCTCGCGCAGCTCTTCCAGCAGCAGGCCGGCGAAGACGAGCGCCTGCTGCCGCGCGAACTCCTCCAGCGCGGCCGCCTCCGGCGAGTGCTCGGCCGCGTGCAGCGCCGCCAGCGCCCGCGCGCGGGCTGTCTCCGCGAGACGGCGAATGACCTCGATCGATGGCATGGCCGGCTCCTTTGAGGGTGAGTAGTGAGTGGTGAGCGGAATGCCGCGGCCCGCCCCTCTATTCCCTATTCCCTAACCCCTAATCCCTGGCCCCTACCCCCGCCACGGCGCCTCAACGGTGAAGCGGCTCTGGCGCGGCTCGGAGGGGGCATAGGCTCGCTGCGGCGTGACGCGGGCGCGGACGATCTGCAGGTAGCCGCGGAACTCCGCCGCCTTGTCCTGCGCCAGGTCGCGGTAGCGCAGCCAGGCGTTCGGCCCGGCCACGTTCACCTGCCCGGCCGTCTTCGCGGCGTACTCCAGCGCGGCGAAGGCGACGGCGCCGGAGATGATCGCCTCGTCGTCGCGCGGCGGCACCGTGGTGCTGGAGGTGCTCACCGTATGGCTGAACAGGGCGTAGATGTTCACGCTCAGCGGATCGGTCGCGGCCGGGGCGCCGTCCAGCCAGAGCGAGAGGGCGCTGCCCCAGAGCTGGAACTGCACATATGTGGGCGGCCACTGGCCCGTGGGATACTCCACCGCGCGGATGCTCACCAGGCTGGCGAGGTCGCCCGCGCCGAGCGTGATCTGGCGGCTGCCGGCCGTGAGGCTGTAGCTCGTGAGCAGTTGCTCCAGCGGACTCCAGTAGCTGTACTCGTGCAGCGCGTGGTTGATGTGCCGCTGGATGTCCGCATCCGCCCAGATCGCCGCCGGTGGGTTCGGGTCGTCCAGATCCTGGCGCACGGCGGGCACGTAGTCGTTGTAGCCGTTGGCCATAGGGCGCTCCCTTCGGTCGCTTGCAGGGAATAGGGAATAGAGCGAGAGCCACCCAACCTTCTATTCCCTATTCCCTCGCCTCACCGCCAGCTCAGCGCGATGCTGACGGTGGGCGACGTGCCGCCGGAGAGCGTTTCCACCAGCACGGCCAGGTCGTCGCCGTCGGTCTGAACGTCGAAGTAGGCATCGAAGTTGGGCGAGCCGTTCAGAGTTTGCGCCGCGCCCGTGCCCACCTGGCCGCTCGTTCCGCCCGAGCGCAGGTAGGGCCGCAGCGTGCAGCTTGTGGGTGAGCCGCTGCTGCTGACGAAGACGCGGCACTTCTGGCGGTAGCCGGGGTTCTGCGCGAACAGGGCGCTGCCGGCCGCCGGCTTGGTCGTACCGTCCGCCGTGGAGATGCCGCTGCGATACGCCGCCACGCCCGTCGGGTCCGCCCGTCCGCTTTGCGACACGATGAAGTTGCCCGTGGCGCTGTCGATCTCCTGGGGCATCGGAACGCTCCCTTCGGTCGCTTGAGGTGACAGGTGACAGGGCACAGGTGACAGTCCGTTCGCGGACTTCGCCCTCCGTCACCTGTGCCCTGTGCCCTCGGCCGCTACGGCATCACGCCCACCAGCCGCGCGGCGCAGACGGTGCCGAACATGGCGAGCGAGACGTACCACTTGATCCGCCACCAGAAGTGTTCAATAAGTGCGCCAGTCGTGTTGTACTGGACGGACCGCGACTGAGCAGTACACACCACGATGTTCAGTCGATCGACAGACGTCGCGCTACGACATTTCTCGTTGAAATTCTTACTCTCCTGGCGTGGAATCGCGGTAATCCGTTTCATCAGATGCCGTTTCGTCACTCCTCATGCCAACAAGTTGGGCGGCAAATGCTGCTTTCATTAGCATTTACCCAGTCGATGCGCCTCGCAGCACCGCCGCCGAAACGACGCACCGGCTGTGCCCTCGTGTCCGTCCTCACTCATGAACTGGGCGCTGGCCAGCTCCAGATGTGTATCAAGGTCAGCACAACACCTTCCTGGCACAATATGACGGGCCCGGGCCGGTGATTAAGTTGGCTTGGTCAATTGAGCAGTGGCGTGGTAGAGATACGGCCATTCAGGCAGATGATGAAGAGAGCCCCTTCCTACCCTGCGGGCTATTCTGTACGGAGAAGCAATACTACAGCACGGCCACCGGGTTGACGGGAGAGCCGGTCCCACCGCGCAGACGCAGTGGATTAAGCGTGAGCAGGAAGTCCCATTGCGATACTTCCGCGCACACGGCCGCGAGGGGTTCGAGCAAGCTGTTATCGACCAGCGGCAGGCCGAGGTAGACGAGAGCCAGAGGATGTACCGTCCCGGCGATGCCTTCGTCGTAACCACTTGGATGCGCATCCATCATGTCCCACAGCAGGACGGAGGCGTCGTGTTTGTGCATGAACGGGATAACGTCAGCATGCAGGCCAGGCGTCTCGCGGTCCGCGAGCGAGCGCTCCGGATTCTCCCGATAGAATGACTCGCGTCCGCTGTACACGAGCACGGCGTCGCCCGGCTCCACTGTAATGCCTTGCTGCTCGGCAGCGGCCTCCAGTTCCCAGCCGCGAACGGGCCGATCCATTGTGACGTGCGGCATGCCACGCAGGCGCGGAATGTCCAGCAGTACGCCGCGTGTGAGAATCCCTTCTGCCCAGTGGTCGATAGTGTGCGAGTTGGAACGGGCGCCGAACGCGGTCACGTCACTGAAGGGCAAACCGTCGAACATCTCGCCGTTTCGAGCGGCATGGGCAAAGCCGTCGATGTGCGTCGTCGCCCAGCCGTGGAAGAAGATGCCAATATAGTCCGCGGCCATCGCCGGCGTAAGCGCCACGTAATGCTGCAACGGATACGGGTTCCCACGCCCGGGGCGGGAGTCGAGCGGACGCGAGAGCGTCACCGTCCGGCCGAGCCGGACTGCGCGGACCGCGCGCTGCCGCACTTCAGGCGTGATCAAGTTCAGCGTTCCCAGGCGGCTATTCTCCCAGCGGCCCCAGTTGCTGTGCACCGTCGTGTACCCACGCACCTCATCCGCGCTCGGGAGCGGCCGGGCCTGATCGTGAACGACCATGTTGCGATCCCCCTTTCGAATCCTGCACAAGGCGTGGTCCGCGATCCGACCGATTGCATTGTGCCGACTATTCAACCTGTATATTCACGCAATTGCACGGTATTAGTTGACGTTCGGACAAGCTGCGGGTAGGCGTACCGCGCGCCCCACTGGTGCGGGCGGCTGACAACGGAGTGCGCAAGCATGAGCTTTGACTTCACCGAAGAAGAGCGCTCGTTTCGCGAGGAGCTACGGTCGTTCCTGTAGGCGGAGCTGCCCGACTGGTATCGCGGGTATAGTGTCGCCTCGGAAGGGCACAGCGTCGACGAGGCGTTCGACGCCTCACTCGCCGTAGCTGGCAAGATGGCCGAACGTGGCTGGCTCACGCAGCACTGGCCGCGTGAGTGGGGCGGCCAGGATGTCCCTATCTGGAACCAGGTCATCTTTCGCGAGGTGATGACGGAGTTCAACGAACCGCGCGGGCCGCAGTACACGTCTGTCAGCTGGGTCGGCCCGGCGATCATGCTGCATGGCACTGACGCGCAGAAGCAACTGCGCCTGCTCGTTATCTCCCAAGGCCGGAGCTGCTGGGCGCGGGGATTCAGCGAACCGGACGTCGGCTCCGACCTTGCCGCACTCAAGACACGCGCCGTTCGAAACGGCGACGACTACGTGATCAACGGGAGCAGATCTGGACCAGCCACACCAAACGGGCAGAGTGGATCTTCCTGCTGACGCGCACCGCCCCAGAAGCTCCCAAGCGTCGCGGCATCTCCGTTTTCCTCGTACCGCGCGACACGCCCGGTGTCGAGTTCTGCGTTGGACTACAACTCGGCATCCTCGACACGACCGTAGCCTACGTCAAGGATCGAACGCAGTTCGGCCAGCCGATCGGGCGCTTTCAGGCGGTGCAATACCGCGTTACCGACATCGCACTCGCCGCGTACGGCGCGCAGGTTGAGGTGCTCCACTTTCGATCCGACCAGTCGCACCGGCTCAGGATGGCCTGGCTACCACGTCGAAGTCCTCACAGGCGTGTTGGGGGTGGAGGCCGTTAAAGATCAGATCCCACCAGAATCCGGTTACGGTCTGCAGACTCAGCGGCCCTTCGAGCTTGAACCAGCGGCGAACGTTGGCGAGCATGCCCAGGATCGCGAACACGATCATCTTGGGATTTTCGATGGGGCGAAACTCGCCGTCCTGAATCCCCTCCTCCACCAGGTCGACGAGCAGCGCCTGGTACCGGTCGCGCAGCGCAAGATAGGCCAGGCGGTGTTCGTCCGATAGGAAGCGGATGTCGGAGTGCAGCGCCATGCCCGTGGCGGGTTGCGTATCGTCGAAGCTGGCCTTGACGCTATCCCACATCGCTAACCGCAACCGGTCCGCGGCCGACAGCGGGTACTCGACGATCGCCTCCAGCCGCCCAAGTAGATCTTCCATGCCGCCGGTAAGCACTTCGTAGAGAAACTGCTCCTTGGACTGCACGTGGTGATACGCGCTACCCTTCGGTATGCCGAGCCGGTCCGCTATCTCCTGGATACTGGTGTCGGTGTAGCCACGTTCCAGGAAGACGAGCGCGGCGGCGCGCCGCACCGCGTCCCGCGTCGATCGTGGACGGTCGGTCTCGTTCATAAACCTCAGCCCTGGCACAATCCTAACACAGGCGTGTGAATGGACGGGGAAGGCGTACGGCAGACTCCAACGTTCGTCCCAATTGCCCGATCCACGCTCGAGAACCTGTAGGTATCGAGGACCTCAACCATATGCCCGACGATGACCACGATTCACGAGCCCTTCTGCGGGGACTGCGCGTCCTGCAGGTTGACGAGCACATCACGACCGCCTTTGCCGGACACTTGCTCCGCCTGCTGGGCGCCGAGGTTGCTTTCCTGCAGAGGGACCGGGCAGCGTTCGAAGGCGGCGACGATTTCTACGAGGCGCTTCGGTTCGGCAAAGCGGCCGCCGGCTCCGCCGACGGCTTTGATCTCGCCATCGCCGGGCCGGCCGCGGAGGTCGATGTCTCGGCCCTCGCTCAGCGCCTGCCCACCGCGGAGGCGCGCTGCTTCGACGACGTAGAGCTGGACGGGCGGCCGGCCTCCGAATTGACGCTGCTGGCGGCGTCCGGCTGGCTGTCGGTGCGCGGCGACAGTACCAACGACTACGCGCCGCTGCGACCGGCCGGCTTCCAGGCATCGCTGCAGTGCGGCGTGCTGCTGGCCGCGCTGGGTCTCGCCGCCTACCGCTATTCGATGCGCCGCTTATCTCCAACGCATATCGTGCTGTCGATGCGCGAATTCATCGCCTCACTCATCAACACCATTCCCTTCGTCAGCTACTCCGGCCAGCCGATCTCGCGGCGCGGCGTGACAACGGCTCAGCCAGATGTGATCCTCCCCTGCGCAGACGGATTCGTGTACGTCTCCGCCGTCGAGGAGTCGCAGTGGCATGCGCTGCGAGAGATCATGGGCGACCCCGATTGGGCACACTCGCCGGCGTTCGCGGGACGGATGGATCGCTATGAGAACTATCCAGCCTTGCACGCGCTGCTCGCCGAGTGGACACGAGAGAAGACGCGCGGGGAGATCTACCTCGCCTGCGCCGAAGCCGGCGATTTGCCGCAGTTTCGGGAGCGTGGTTCGCTCGGAGAGCGGATTACCATCGGTGACGCCGCGGTGCGCCTGCCTCGTTTACCGTGGCTGTACCGGGCTTCCGGCGGCGCGTCTGTTACACGCGCTTCTGCGCAGATAGCAGCATGCGGGGCGCCCCTGGACGATGTCCGCGTCGTCGACATGTCTTGGGTGTGGGCGGGACCGTATGCCGGCGAACTACTTGCCTTCCTCGGAGCGAAGGTAACTAAGGTCGAATCGCGAGGGCGGGTTGACCTGTTTCGGCGGGCCGGCCCCACCACGGGGCCACTCGCCTTCAACGTCTCAGCTTCGTTCAACCAGCTCAACCAGGGCAAGCGCAGCATCGCGCTGGACCTCGCCGCGCCCGACCACGCGGACGCGATGGACGCGCTGATCCGCCGGGCGGATGTCTTCGTCTCCAACTTTCGGCCCGGCGTGCTCGACCGGCTCGGCATCACCCAAAAGCTTGAAGAAGCCGGCGGCATCGTGGAGGCAGCCCTTTCCGGCTACGGCGCAACGCCGCCCTGGGGGCAGTTTCCGATGTACGGCAAAGGTGCTGTCGCCATCTCGGGGCTGGCCTCTGCGAACGGCTCTCCGGGCGGGCCGCCGCAGGAGCTCGGCTTCGCCTATGGCGATCCGTGTAGCGCCAACTTCGGCGCGCTCGGCATCGTCGCCTGTCTCGTCCAGCGCGACCGGACCCACGTAGGGGCGCGGCTCGACGTGTCCATCGCCGAATCCGTGCTCTGTTCGTCGACCGACTTGGCTATTCAGCAACAACGAACTGGCGCCGTGCCACTGCTTGGCAACCGGCACCCGGTGGCCTCTCCGCAGGGCGTGTTCGCCTGTCGCGACGGTGAGTACCTTGCGATCAGCGTGCTGACCGAAGCGCAGTGGCTGTCGCTCGCGGCGGCCGTCGCCGGGCTCGCCCCATATCGACATATGAACCTTCGGTCCCGCCGCCACCACGAAGCGGCGATCGAGGCGCGGATCGCTGCCTGGGTGACCGGGCAGGTTTGCGACCAGGCGGCGGCATACCTCGCGGACCAAGGCATCCCGGCGTTCACGGTGATGGAGGTGCCGGCTCTGTTGGCCGACGCCGGCCTCCGTCGCTCTGGCTTCCTGCACGAGAGCGACCACCCTGCCGCGGGGAAGCACACGCTCATGGGCATTCCGTGGACGGTCGATGGCGAACGCGCGACGCCGTCGCCCGCGCCTCTGCTCGATGGAGACCGCGAGGTGGTGCTGGCCGAACTGGCTGCTGCGACGGGGGGCGAGGCGTGAGCACCCGGCTGCGATTCGGCATGCTAGACGGTCGTTAAGGGAATTGGTACGACCGTTTACAGACTCCGCTTGTGAGTCTAGCATGGGCTGCAGCGCCGGCGTCGAATGGCCGGCAGAGCCGGAGCACACCGTGAAGTTCGGAGTAACCCTGACGCGCGTGCACCATCGTTCGGCCACAGCGGTAGCGAAACACGCCGAGGCGCTGGGATACGAATCGATCTGGACGGGCGAGCACCTGATCTGGCCCACCGAGTACGCGCCCCACTTCCCCTATGCCTCGGTGGGCCGGCCCGGCGTCTCGCCCGACATTCCGACGATGGACCCCTGGGTCCTGCTCACGGCGATCGCGTCGGTGACGAGCCGTATCAGGGTTGGCACGTCTGTCTACATCCTGCCGCTGCGCGATCCCTTGGTCACCGCGCGGGCGGCGATGAGTCTCGACGTGTTCTCGGGCGGCAGGTTCAGCTTCGGAGTGGGAGCCGGCTGGCTAGCCGAGGAGTTCACCTACGCGGGGCTGGACTACATGACCCGCGGCCGGCGCATGGACGAGTGCATCGCGGTGCTGAACGCGCTGTGGCTGCAGTACACCCCTGAACATCGCGGGGAGTTCTTCAACATCGGACCGGTCAAGTTCGAGCCGAAGCCGATTCAGCAACCGCGCCCGCCCCTGCTGGTCGGCGGCGACTCCGCCCCTGCGCTACGGCGCGCCGCCCGGCTCGGCGACGGCTGGCTCGGCCTCTATCGGAACGTAGAAGACGCCGCCCGCGCGCTGCAGCAGCTCGTCGGTTACCGGCAGCGGTTTCAGCGCGAGCACGAGCCCTTCGAGGTCGTGTTGCAGAGTGGCGGCGAACCGACGCTGGACGAGATCCTGCGCTTGGAGGAGTTGGGCGTTACGCGCCTGATCGTCTCGCCGTTCACGCGCACGCGCGAGGCGCAGGCGGGGCTCGAACGCTTCGCCGAAACGGTCATGCCGCGCGTACCGGTGGGATAGCCGGGGGCTGCGCCTGGCCCAGCCGGCCTAATACCACTGCCCAGAGGGGAGAGATCTCATGAAGGTTGCCGTGACGATCCGGATGGGGCACGACTACGTGGCGGACTGGAAGACGACGATGAACTACGTCGTCGAGGCGGAGCGGCTCGGCGCGGAGTACGTGTACACGGCCGAGGCGTGGGTCCACGACGTCGTCTCCGTCCTCGGCTTCTTGGCCGCGAAGACCGAGCGGATCGAGCTCGTCTCCGGCATCATGCAGGCGGGCACGCGCACGCCGGGGCTGGTCGCGATGACGGCGCAGACGCTGCAGGAGCTCTCCGACGGTCGCTTGATACTCGGCCTCGGCACGAGCGGGCCGCAGGTGATCGAGGGTTGGCACGGGATCCCGTTCAAACGGCCGCTCACGCGTATGCGGGAGATCATCGACGTCGTGCGCCTCGTCTCCCGCGGTGAGCGGCTCGTCTACAAGGGCAAGGTGTACGAACTGCCGCTCCCCGGCGGCGAGGGCAAAGCGATCAGGAGCCCGATCAAGGATCTCTGGCCGGTGCCCATCTACCTCGGGACGCTCAGTCCGAGGAGCCTCGAGCTGACGGGCGAGATCGCCGACGGCTGGATCGGGGCGCAGTTCGAGCCGGAGCTCGCGGACCACTTTCTCAAGCCGATCGCGGCCGGCGCCGAGCGCGCGGGCAGAAAGCTATCGGACGTCGATCTGCACGTGGGCGTGGGCGTCGAGTTCACCGACGACGTCGATCGTGCGGTGGCCAAGCGCAAGGGTGGCGTCGCCTTCTCGATGGGCGCCATGGGCTCTGAGAACACCAACTTCTACGCGGCGTTGTACAGACGATCGGGCTATGCGGACGGCGTACAGCGGGTGCAGGAGCTGTGGCGCGCCGGCGACAGAGAGCAGGCGCAGGCGGCGGTGCCGGACGAGATCATCCTAAGACAGAACCTCATCGGTACGGAGACGATGGTGCGCGAGCGGCTGCGCGCCTATCGGGACGCGGGCATCAGCACGATCCGGGTCGGTCGGGAGGGCGCTACTCCCGCCGAGTGGCAGGGCAACCTCGGCCGCATTGTACGGCTGGCGGACGAGGTGGGAGCAGAGCAGCCCGCTGTGCGATGAGCGGGAAGGCGAGTCGCCTCGCCGACACAGTGACTGCGATCTCCCACTCACGCGCCCGAGCCGCTACCCGCGTGCCGGCAGCTCGACGACCACGGTTCCGAGCGCCGTACGTTCCTGTCGCTGGTTGGTAATCCAGACATCGCAGTCCACCAGGTGCCGCTCGCCCTCGAGCCGTTTTCCGCTCACGCGTCCCGTACACCAACTGACGTCGCCGAGCAGGTTCACCGCGCGCAACTGCACGGCCAGTTCTCGCAGGTAGCCGTCGTCCCCCATCCAGTCGGTCAGGAGCTGGGCCAGCCAGGTTACGCGTTGGATGCCCTCATCGTACGGACGCGGCACACCGCTCTGGTGGGCGAAGTACTCGTCCCAATGCGCCGACACCCACCCGTCCTCGATATTCGTCTCCGCGTTCACGAGCCGCTCAGCGGGATGGCCCTTCAGGTAGAGGTGCTCCAGGCGGTTGGCGAACATCGTCGCATAGCCCCACCCGATGAAGAAGGCTACCATGTTGCCGATGGTCAACGGTCCCTTGGCCAGCGTGATTAGCTCCTCCCCGACGCCGGTATCCTCCCAGTAGCGCGCACGATCGCCGCGGCGCTGCTCGTGCTCGCGCTCGTAGCAGGCGTAGAGCGACTCCATCTCGTCTTCGGTATATCGCGCCGGCTCCAGGTCGAGGACCTTGCGGTTGTCGCGGGCGGCAGCGCGTTCCATCCGAAAGAGCGAGCCGTAATGTGTGGCAACCACCTCGTCCCGCTGGTTGTAGTAGACCGTCTCACTGACCTGCTCCAGCGACCGGCCGGCCATCCTGCTCCTGCGCACGATTACATCATGCAGCCCGCTCCGCGTTCGCAGTGTATCGCCCGGACGAACCGGCCGCTGGAACACCGTGCGCCCGCCGGTCACCATGGCGAAGATACCCGGCAGCAGGTCCTGCTCGCGTTCTTCTGCCTGGCTCACCGAATCGGGGTGCGGTGCGCTGCGCACATGCAGAACGGTAGGCGGCGCGATGATGCCGCCCCACCGCGTACGTGAGGCGTACGTTTCGTCGAACCACAGCGGATTGTCATCGCCGACGCCGTTGCAGAAGCGCATGATCACCGGCAGCGTGAACGGGTCGGACGGACGGCTGAGCGGCCCCATCCGGCCACGCTGCGCCTGCAGCGCCTCGATCGCTTCGTCGGTGATCCGTGCGTTGCGCCAATCCCATTCGGCAGGCGTCATGTTCATGCTCCCCTGGTCTATGCAACTCGCCGGAGCGAAGACCCGCCGGCTACTTGATGACCCGATCTGCGCGCAGGTCGTCGATCGCCGCCCGTGAATAGCCGAGGCTCTCCAGGATCTCGTCGTTATCCGCGCCGACCGTCGGCGCCGCTCGGTGGCTGTGCACCGGCGTCTCGGACAACTGCAGTGGCGAACCAACCATCGTCAAGCTGCCCAGCGTCTGATGCTCCACCTCGACCAGCAGGTTATTCGCGGCCACCTGCTCGTCTCCGATGAGCTCTTCCGGAAAGACGACGGGAGCAGCAGGAACACCGTACGATGTCATGACGTCGATCCATTCGCCGACGGTCTTTTCGGCGAATCTCTGTTCGCAAGCCCGTTCCAACTGCTCTTCGATTTCGTGTCGCCTGGCCGCGTCCGCGGCAAATTCGAAGCCCGGCTCCCAGCGTGGATCCTCGATCCCGAGCGCCTGCTGAAACTTGCGGCGCAGCGCGTGATTCGTTGCGCCGGTACAGATGTAGCCGCCACCTTTGCAGCGGTACGTGCGGTTATAGAAGCTGCCGGCGCCGTCAAAGCCGGCGCCCCCGGCGTTTCGCAGCAGCTCTACCTGCCGCACGAGATCAGGAAAGTCGTGGGCTTGAGGCCTGGCTGCCTCAAGCCCTTCCTTGATGGCAGTAACATGCTCCGTATCCACTTCATCTACCATCAAGAAGCGGCTCGGCTGCAGGAAGAAGGCGGTTGCAAGCAGGGAAGTATCGATAAGCTGTCCCCGACCGATCTGTTCTCGCGCATACAGGCCGGTGGTCACGGCCCAGGCGATGATCGCCGCCGCGACCGTGTCGGCGATGGTGAGCGGCATGTAGTGGGGCCGGCCATCGCGAGCCGGACCCCATGATGCCATGATCCCGCTGGCCGCTTGGACGACGTTGTCGTACCCGGGCCGACGAGCGAGCGGTCCTCGCGGCCCGTAGGCGGTGTTACGGACGTACACCAGCCTTGGGTTCAACAGTGCTAGCGTCTCGTAGTCGATTCCCAGCTTGGCAGGTGTATCGAGCCGATAGTTCACGATGACTACGTCGGCAGCCTGAGCCAGCTTGTGGATGATCGTTCGGCCCCTAGTACTACTTCGTTAGTAAGCGTGGCAGACTGACTGGCATGGACACGATCCCACTCGCCCCTCCCAAAGCCGCGCCGGCGCCGTTGTCCGAGCTGGCGGTATTCCTTGCCCCGTTCGCCCCGCTGTTCCAGCGTGCCCAGAGCTGTCACGCTCTGGAGCGCTACATGACGGGCCTGCTCACCGACCTGCCGCGCAAGAACTGCGACACCATCGCCGCGGCCGTCGCGGGCACCTCCACCGAACGCCTCCAACACCTCCTGACCGATGCCATCTGGGATCCTCTGCGGCTGGACGAGCAGCGCGTCCATCACCTGGTCGCCCGCAGTCCCGCGCACGGCATCCTGGCGCTGGACGACACTGGCTTGCCCAAGCAGGGCAAGGCGTCGCCCGGCGTGGCCCGCCAGTACTCCGGCACGCTGGGCAAGGTCGGCAACTGTCAGGTCGTGGTCACCGCCGAGTACAGCGAGGATGCCTCCGCGTCCAGCAGTCCCTGCCATTGGCCCGTCAGCGCCGCCGTCTACCTGCCTGCCGCCTGGGCGAGTGATCCCGACCGCCGGCAACGGGCAGCGATTCCCGCCGACGTCGCCTTTGCGACCAAGATCGAACTCGCCCTGGCCCTGATCGACCGGGCGCGCGGCTGGGACGTCCCCTTCGCCGCCGTGACCACCGACGCGGGCTATGGCAGCAACCCGCACTTCCTCGACGGGCTGGAGACGCGGCAGCTCCGCTATGTGGTGGCGGTGGAGAAGAGCTTTGGGCTGCGCGAACCGGCGGCGGTCCAGGCGGTGACCGCTGCGCCACCGCCGGCCTATGCCGGCCGGGGCCGCCCGCGGAAGCAGCCACCGGCAGCGCTGCAGCCGGCCGCAAGCATCGCGGCGAGCCTCGCCGCCGACGCGTGGCAGACGCTGACCTGGCGCGAAGGCACGCGGGGCAGCTTGCGCAACCAATTCGCGGCCGTGCGCGTGCACCGGGCGACGGGCAGCCCGGCGACAACCAATCCGGAGCGTGTCACCACCGGGCCGGAGGGCTGGCTGCTGCTGGAACGGCCGCTGCCGGGGGAGGAGGGCGAGACCAACTACTACTACAGCAACTACCCGGCTGACACCCCACTCCGCCGCCTCGTGCAGGTCGCCCATGCCCGCTGGGTGATCGAGCAGTTCTATGAGGACGCCAAAGGCGAATGCGGCCTGGATGAATACCAAGGCCGGCGCTGGGACGGGCTGCACCGACACCTCGCGCGCGTCATGCTGGCGTCCAGCTTCCTGGCCTGCCAGCGCCTGGCCGCGACCGCTCCGCAGGGGGCGCTTCCCCCCCTCCGCACCACGCCCCTCCCTGCCGGCGATCCATCGCCAGGTGCTCGTCTGGCTGTTCGAGGACCTCGTGCTCTGGCTCATCGCCACCGACCAGATCAAAGCCTTCCGCCCGCGTCGAAACTAACGAAGTAGTACTAGGGTCCTGCAGGTCGAGCGCCAGCCCACGCTTGCCCCTGTTCAGTGAGAGGAACCCGCGGCTCTCGAACAGTGCCTGCGACTGCATCAGCAAACGGAACGGCTCACCGCGGATCGGTTCGACCTTGATCACATCGGCGCCCAGGTCGCTGAGCAGCGACGAAGCATAGGGGCGGCGATCATCTCAGAGCAGTCGATGATGCGCACGCCGGCCAGCGGCCCGCTTCTCTGATCGCTTGATCCACTCTGGTCAGTCATCCATGTTGCCTTTGTATGTCGTGCTGTGCCCGGTTCGCGTCTGTGTCGTGGGCTACCCTGCGTTCAGCGGCACCGGCTTTGAGGTCAACCTACCGTAGAACTCGGCAGGAGCGCGGCCAGTCGCTCCGCGGCGCGCAGGAACTCCGCCTGGTCTGCGGCCTTCAGGTCGATAGCGGCGGCGATGCACCCGGCCCGCTCGTAGGCCGCGAGCCGTTCCCGGATCTCTTCAACCTCGAACGCGGCCGGGATCTGCATGCGGATGCTGCGCGGTATCGGACGGCCCGCTCTCCCGTCGAGCTGTTCGCCGAGTTGCTGCATCTGCACGGGCGTGATGCCGGTGGGATGCCAGACCTCCGCAAAACGCGCCGCGCGGCGCAGCGCACGCCCGGTCTGACCGCCGATCCAGAGCGGCGGATGGGGCTGCTGCAGCGGCCGTGGCTCGAACTCGATCGTCTGGAACGCGTGCCAGCGCCCCTCGTAGCTGAGCTGTCCGCCGCGCCAGCAGGCGAGCATCACCTCCAGGCACTCGTCCGTGTAGGCGCCGCGGTCCGCGAAGATCGGCGCCAGCCCCATCGCGGCGTACTCGCGCCGCGCCCAGCCCACGCCGGCGCCGACGATAATCCTGCCGCCGCTCAACTGATCCAGGGTCGCAAGGACTTTAGCCGTGTACACGGCCGGGCGGTAGGGCACGACGAGCACGCCGATACCGATCTGGATGCGCGTCGTGCGGGCCACCGCGAACGTCATCGCGGTGAGCGCCTCGGCCCAGATCGGTCCGTACACCGGCTCGTACGCGCGCAACCCGATGACGTGGTCCGTGAACCAGACCGACGCGTAGCCAAGCGCCTCTATCTGCGCGGGGAGGTCCCGGACGTTGGGAACTGCCTCCGGCCCTTCGTTCGCGATCACCAACCCGATCTGCATCGCGCCACCTCCTCAACCGAACGAGCGTACGAACTTGTTATGATAGAAGTCCGAGCGCGGTGCACCGCCGCGCCTCGAGGTGGAACTGCCGTGCGCGTGGGCCTCGTCTCCGACACGCATATCCGTGACGATCTCAAAGGCATGCCGCCGGAGATCGTTCACACCTTCAAGCAACACCGCGTGGACGTGATTCTGCACCTTGGCGACATCAACTCCGCCCGCGTGCTGGACGTCCTCGAAGAGGCAGCGCCCGTTATCGCCGTGCGCGACTTCACCGAGATGCCCTCCCCCGACCCGCGCCTGGCAGAGACGCGTCGGGTGGTCGAGCTTGGCGGCAAGAAGGTCGCCATGGTCCACGACATCGGCTGGCCTGGGCCGCGGATCGAGGCGCACCAGGAACTGATCTTCCCCGCCGACCCGCTGCCTCACGTCCTGGAGCGGAAGTTCGGCGAGGTCGTCGACATCGTCGCCTTCGGCCACACGCACGAAGAGTTGATGCTCTGGCACGAAGGTGTCTTCTTCATCAATCCAGGTAGCGCCGTCTATCCCGGCACACGCCACCCGCTCGGCGCCCTGGGCACGGTCGCCGTTATAGAGATCGACGACGACGGCAGCGTGCGGGCGGAAGTGATCACGATGCAGCGCCTGCCCGCCGAGGCTGAGTAAGAGCGTCAGCGATTGCGCAGTCGCGGGTCGAGGACGTCGCGGATGCCGTCGCCCAGGACGTTGAACGCCATCACGGTGATGAACACGAACCCGCCCGGCACGAGCGCTATCCAGGGCTGATGCTCGAGGAAGGGTTGTCCATCGGACACACCGAGCCCCCAACTCGGCGTCGGCGGCTTTGCACCCAACCCCAGGAAACTCAGGCTCGCCTCCGCTAACACCGCGGTCGCCGAGAGCAACGACGCCAGCACGATGATCTCCGGTACGACGTTTGGCAACACGTGCCGAACCGCAACCCGCACCGGTCCCGCGCCAGTCGCCCGCGCCGAGGTGACGAAATCGCGTGACTTTGTCTTGAACACCGCACTGCGCACGACCCGCGACAGACCGGGCCATGAGGTTGCGCCGATGGCGATCATCAACGTTGTCAGCGATGGTCCCAGCGCCGCGGTGACCGCGAGCGCCAGCACCAGGCTGGGGAAGGCAAAGGTCATATCGACGACCGCGCCGATCAGGCGGTCTGTCCAACCGCCGGCGAGACCGCCAACCGTACCGACCAATACACCGAGCGTGACGGCGATTGTGACCACCAGTGAGCCCACGTAGAGGGCTGTGCGCGCGCCGTACATCGCGCGACTCAGCAGGTCTCGCCCGATCTGATCCTGCCCAAGGAGATGGTGCCACGACGGCGCGTTTTTCGCGCCGTTGAAATCCGCCTTATAGGGGCTATAGGGCGCGATGACCGGGGCACCGATGGCCAGGATCACCAGGATGAGCACCACCGCCCCGCCCATCAAAATGCGCATATTACGCAGAGGGCGTGGCACCTTCCACGGGCGCCGTTCCGCCAGTTCAAGCGAGCCAGCGCGTGTACTACTGATTTTCATACTCTACCCGCTTAACCTGATGCGTGGATCGAGATATGCGTATGTCAGGTCGATCAGTGTATTGACGATCAGGTATACCAGCACGATCACGAGAACAACACCCTGAATCGTGGGAAAGTCTCGGGAGAGGATCCCATCGAGTGTCAGTTTCCCCATCCCCGGTATTCCGAAGACTGTCTCCACGATTACGGCTCCGCCGAGGATGCTGCCGATCTGAACTCCTACGACAGTGACGAATGGGATCAACGCATTCTTCAATACATGCGATTGCAACACCGTACGCATTGATAGGCCTTTGGCACGTGCCACTGTAACATAGTCTTGATTCAATACTTCCAGTACCGTTGTGCGAAGTATTCGCGTTTTTCCAGCCAAGGCAGCGCTGGCAAGTGTTATGGCAGGCAATATCATTAACTTCAGGTTAGTGCCAGGGCTTTGCAAAAACGGCACATAGCCTGCTGGAGGTAGAAGTTTGAAGTGTAGACCAACAATGAAGATGAGCAGGTAAGCCAGGACGAAGCTTGGTAGAGACAATGCCAAGAGAGCCAGTGTCGTGCTCGCATGATCCCAAAAAGTGTCCCGCTTGTACGCGGCGAGCACACCGAGCGGAATGCTGATCGAGATTGAGATAAGCAGCGTGATGAAGCCCAGCTCCAATGTCGCCAGGATTCTATCCTTCAGAACCGTCGTCACCGGCAGCCGCGCATTACGCACCGATCTGCCAAGGTTGCCGTGCGCGGCGTCCTTCAGCCAGCGCAGGTACTGCACCGGAACGGGCTCGTCGAGATGAAACTCCTTCCGCACGGAGGCGATATCGGATCGCGTCGCATCGGTGCCGGCGAGAAACACCGCCGGATCGCCCGGCATCACCCGCGTGAGCAGGAACACCAGCATCGTGACAAAGAAGATCGTTGGAATGGCGAGCAGGAACCGCTGCGCCAGGTACTGTCGCACTGCGGCCTATCCTTTTCTCTTACCCGCCGCGGGTGGGCAGCTCGACCGTCGCGGTGCCGATCGTCGTGCGCTGGCCGCGCTGGTTGGTGATCCACAGGTCCGCGTCAACCAGGTGCTTGCCGTCTTCCACCCGCTTCGCCGTCACCCGTCCCGTACACCAGCTCACGTCGCCGAACAGGTTGGGCGCCCGCAGCGAGACGTACAGCTCGCGCAGCACGGCGTCGTCTCCCATCCAGTCGGTCACCAGGTGAGCCATGTCATCGTAGCGCATCGGCCCCTCGTCGTACGGCCGGGGGATGCCACTCTGGCGGGCGAAGTACTCGTCCCAGTGCGCCGAGGCCCAATCATCCTCGATGTTCGTCTCGGCGTTTACCAACCGCGCCGATGGGTTGGCCTTGAGTTCGAGGTGCTTCATCCGGTTGGTGAAGTACGCGGCGCCCTGCCCCATGAAGTAGGAGGCGATGTCGGTGATCGTCAGCGGACCTTTCGCGATGGTGATCAGGTCGTCGCCTATTGTCGTGTCTTCCCAGTACCGCGGCCGGCTCCCCTGCCGCTGCTCCGCCTCGTGCTCGTAGTGGGCGTAAAGCGCTTCGATCTCCTCGTCGCCGTAGGCGGCCGGCGGCAGGTCGAGGTACTTGCGGTTCTCGCGGACGGCGCCGCGCTCCATGCGGATCACTGAGCTGTACACCGTCGCGACCACCTCGTCGCGCTGGTTGTAGTAGGTCGTCTTGTTGACCAGTTCCACCGCGCGGCCGGCCATACTACTGCGGCGCTCGATCACGTCGTGTGGTCCACCCTGCGTCCGTAGCCGGTCGCCGATGCGCACCGGCCGCTCGAACACCATGCGCGTTCCCGACACCATCGCAAAGACGCCCTTCATCACGTCCTCGCCCATGAAGGAGACGGTCCGGGTCGTGACGGGCTGGGCAACGGAGCGGGGCGTCCGCTCGCTGCCTGAAAAGAGCAGCCTGGGCGGAGCGATGATGCCGCCCCAACGGGTCCGGCCGGCGTACTCTTCATTCCAGAAGAGGGGGTTGTCGTCGCCCACGGAGGCCAGATAGCGGATGATCTGCGCGCGGGTGAGCGGGTCCGACTCGGGGCTCATCGGTCCGAGCGTGCCGTTGCGGGAGCGCAGCACCGCCAGCGCCTCATCGGTGATCTTGCCATACATCCACTCTGCTGCCGTCGTCATCTGCACTCCCCCTCCGGTTCGCCGGATGTTGTCCCGCTGCCCTTAAGCGTGCTGCCGGCACCATAGCAATCTACACGGACGGCGCACGGCAATCAACACGAATGTATGACTACTTCAGTCCTGCTTGCGGCGACACCCGCACATGCGTACAGCAGGCTGGAAATCGCACCAGGTCCGCTCTCATCACGCCCGCGCCAGTGGCCGCTCGCCTTCATCTATATAGATACTGCTGGCGAAGTCGGATGGCCGTCGGTAGGCTGAATGCCTCCTGATTATGGGAGGTAGGAGGCGTGCCATGCTCTGTCCGACGCCGATCGGCCCCGTTCCAGACGACACCGCCCGTGTGGCTCGCGCGGCGTTCCCCAAGGGCCATCCCTACCTCACCCTCGCCGATGCGCTCGGTACCCTGTTCACCGATGAGCAGTTCGCGGCACTCTTTCCGACGCATGGGCAGCCGGCGCTCGCCCCCTGGCGCCTGGTGCTGGTCAGCATCCTGCAGTTCGCCGAGGGGCTGTCGGACCGGCAGGCGGCCGCGGCGGTCCGGAGCCGGATCGACTGGAAGTACGTCCTACGCCTGCAGCTGAGCGACGCCGGCTTCGACGCCTCCGTGCTCAGTGAGTTCCGCACTCGCCTGCGTACGGGGGATGCGGAGCAGTTGCTGCTCGATACCGTGCTGGACTGGTGCCGCGAGCACCAGTTGCTCAAGCGCCGTGGCCACCAGCGCACCGATTCGACGCACGTCTTGGCTGCCGTACGCGCCCTCAACCGCCTTGAGGTCGTGCTGGAAGTCATGCGCCACGCCTTGGATAGCCTCGCCATTGTGGCCCCTGCCTGGTTGGCCGCGCTAGCTCCCCCGGCGTGGGCGAAGCGCTATACACGCCGTGCCGATGAGGCGCGGCTGCCCGAGGCGAAGGCAGCGCACACGGCACTGGCACTGCTCGTGGGGGCAGATGGCGTCGCGCTGCTCGATGCGCTGGTGGCCCCGACTGCCCCTCCCTGGCTGCGCGAGGTGCCTGCCCTCGACAGCCTCCGTCGCGTCTGGCTGCAGAACTTCTACGTGCAAGACGAGCGGCTGCAGTGGCGGACCGAGACCGTTGGCCTGCCACCGGCCGCCCGCTTCATCAGCTCCCCATACGACCTGGAGGCTCATCTGGCGACCAAACGATCGACCCACTGGGTCGGCTACAAGCTGCATCTGACGGAAACCTGTGACGATGACTTGCCCTCGTTGATCACCCACGTCGAAACCAGCGCCGGCCCTGTCGCCGATGGGGAGGCGACGCCACGCGTGCATACGGCGCTTGCCGCACGTGATCTGCTCCCAGATACGCACATCGTCGATACCGGCTATCTCGACGCCGCCCTGCTGGTGAGCAGTCGTGACGACTTCCAGGTCGACCTGCTCGGTCCCACGCGTGCCGACTACCACTGGCAGGCGCGGGAGGACACGGGCTTTGCGGCAGAGCACTTCCGCATGGACTGGGAGCGACGAGAGGCGACTTGTCCCGAGGGGCACACCAGCCTCAGTTGGACGCCGGCCGTGGACAAGCGCACGAATGCGGTGATCAAGATCAAGTTCTCCACCAGCGACTGTGGGCCATGCCCGAGTCGCTCGCTCTGCACCCGGTCGACCACGCAGTCCCCGCGGCGCACGGTTACGGTGCGGCGCGAGGCAGAATAGCAGGCGCTACAGGCTGCCCGCGAGCGGGCAAGCACCGCGGACTACGCCAAGCGGGCGGGCATCGAAGGGACGCTCTCGCGAGCCGTACGGCGAACGCGGCTCCGCCGCACGCGCTACATCGGCGCAGCACGCGTCCATCTCGGCCACCTCCTCGGCGCCCTCGCGCTAACCTTCTTGCGCCTCGGTGAGTGGCTCACGGATGTCCCGCGTGCGAAGACGCGGCGCTCTGCCTTCGCGCGGCTCATGGCCGCGCACGGCCTCGCCGCGTGAGCACTTCGCCAGCAGTATCTATATATAGAGAGCCATCTAGAACACCGCCATCGGATTCACCGGCGATCCCGTTCCGCCCTTCAACAGCAGCGGCGAGAACGACAGGAGGAACTCGTACCTTCCCGCCTCGGCGCACGCCTCCGCCAGCGGCGCCAGGAGAGCGTTGTCGACCAGGGCCAGACCGTACGCCCAGATCCCGGCGTGTAGCGACATGCCGGCGTACTCCTCGACCGTGGCGTCCTGCATGTCCCATACGACCATGGCGACGTCGTGCTCTCGGACCGGGATCAGGCACGACGGATGCACGCCGGGGCGCGGGTCGCCCGCGGTTCCCCAGAGCCGGTTCGCTTTCTCATAATTCTCGCGACCGGAGTAGATGGCGAGCGCGTCGCCGGCTTCGAGCGTCACGCCTTCAGCCTTAGCAATCGCCTCGATCTCGTCTCCCAGCACCGGCTTCTCGATCGTCACGAACGGCTCGCCGCGGAACTTCGGCACGTCGATCAGAACGCCGCGGGTCATGAACCCGTTCATCCAGCGGTCGACCGGACCCCAGCGCGCCCCGCCGTGCCGGATGGTGTCGGGATTACCACCGTTCCACAATCCGTGCGCCCCCCAGACGTGGCATAAGGCGTCGAGATGGGTCGTGGACCAGCCGTGGTAGTTGATGGCGATGTAGTCGACGGACGCGCCGCCCCCCGGGTTGTAGTAGGTCCGGATCCAGTGTTGCGTCGGGTTCGGGTTGTTGGAGGCCGGCAGTGTCGGCAGCGGCCGGCTGAGCGAGACGCTGCGCCCGCTGCGGACCAGTCCCGCGGCGGAGACGACTTTCTGCGGCGTGATGAGATTGATTGCGCCCTTCTGGTCGTCGTCACCCCACCTGCCCCAGTTGCGGTGAGAGTCGAAGTATTCGCGCAGCTCATCCGGCGTTGGCACGGACATTGAACCGTCCTTTCTTCCTATCTCAGCAAATCAGAACGTAATCACGGAATCGGCCGCGAGGTCCGCGATCTCGTCGTCGTCGATGCCGAGCCACTCCTTCAGCCCCGACGCCGTTCCGGATGCGTAGAGCGGCCCAAGGGTGATCGGGTCGAGGCTCCAGCTCTGCGGCCTGAACGCCGGCTTCTCGACGGGCAGCGGGCCAAGAATGCTGTGCTCCAGGTACCGGCAATGCTCCCTGGCTTCCAGTTGCGGGTCGTGCAGGAGGTCGAGCGTGTCGAATACTACGTGCGCGCCGATGCCCGCCGCCTGCAGCCGCGCCATCAGTTCGGAGCCATCCTGGCCCTTCGTCCAGCCGGCGATCGCCGCCTCGAGCTCCACTCTCCGGTCGAGCCGCTGTTGCAGGGTGCTGCCGGCCGGGAAGGCGGCCTGCGCGGCGGCCGGCAGGAAGCTCCACAGCCGGCGCCAGTCATCGTCGCTCAGGCATTCGATCGCGATCCAGCGGTCGTCGCCGCTGAGGGGGAACACGCCGTGCGGACCGGCGTTGTCGGAAGCGTTGCCTTTCCGCGGCGGATCGACGCCGTAGAGTTCACGGTGCAGGATGGCCGGTTGCATCCAGAGCAGCATCGCCTCGTACTGCGAGAGGTCGATGTACTGGCCGACGCCGGTAAGTTTCCGGTGCTCCAACGCGGCGAGGAGTCCGGCGATGCCGATCCATGGTCCCAGCATGTCGGGAAGAAAGACCGCGGGGCCTCCGGGTTTGGCGTCCGAAAAGCCGGTGATTGCGTCGAGACCCGATCGCATCTGGACGTGGCTGCCCACGCCGGGCTGGTGCGCCCTGCTGCCGGTCTGCCCCTGCAGCGACATCGCGATCATGATGATGCCGGGGTTGACGGCGCGCAAGTCCTCGTAACCCAACTGATGCCGGACCATCACCCCGGCGCTGAAGTTCTCCAGCACGATGTCCGCTTGCGCGCCCAGCCGCAGGAGCAGGTCGCGGGCGCGCGGGTGCGAGATGTCGATCGCCACGCTGCGCTTGTTCGCGTTCAGGTTCGGCCAACCGGCGCTGCCGTCCCTGAACGGCTTGCCGAGCGGGAACGGGCCGGTCATGCGACCGGGGTCCGGCCGCTTCATCGACTCGATCTTCAGAACGTCGGCGCCGGCGAGCGCGAGCCACTTGGCGGTGACCGGCCCGGCCACGATCCACGAGGAGTCCATCACGCGTACGCCCGCAAGCGGTTTGGGCGGTGTGCCGCCGTCACCGGCAGGCTTCGGCGCCGTTGCACGGGGTTCGCGCCAGATCTGCGCGACGCGCGGATTGGCTAAGAGCGTGTTTATGAAGTGGTATGCGGAGGGAAGCGGGGTGGGGATAGCGTGGTGGTAGGGATCGTGCACGCTATCCGTACGACGTGACCGACGCCGAATGGCAGCGCCTGCAGCCGCTGATTCCGT
>Ga0207416_1000972_pt1 | contig 42220 bp, 39 predicted proteins | sample PaiPotPPM11metaG_FD_184107 | JGI IMG/M metagenome (GOLD analysis project Ga0207416, IMG submission 184107) | Iron sulfur acid spring bacterial and archeal communities from Banff, Canada, to study Microbial Dark Matter (Phase II) - Paint Pots PPM... ...
GGCTGGCCGGCGGATTTGCCTGGACCGGGTTCGACTATCGCGGCGAGACGACACCGTACAAGTGGCCCTGCATCAGTTCGCACTTCGGGATTCTGGACACCTGCGGCTTCGCCAAAGATACCGCCTACTATTACCGGACGTGGTGGGGTGCGGAGCCGGCGCTGCACCTGCTGCCGCATTGGAACTGGGAAGGCAAGGAGGGCCAGGAGATCGAGGTCTGGGCTTATTGTAACCAGGAGAGTGTCGAATTATTTCTGAATGACACGAGCCTGGGCGCGCAGCCGGTGAAGAAGAACGGGCGCCTGGTGTGGAAGGTGAAATATGCGCCGGGAATACTCGAGGCGCGCGCCAGCAAAGGCGGCAAAGTTGTGCTGACCGACAAGCGCGAAACCGCGGGCGCCGCAGCGAAGATTATCGCGTCGGCCGACCGCAGCAGTATCTCCGCGGACGGGCAGGACCTCGCCGTGATCAACGTTGCGATTGTCGATGCTCAGGGCCGTTCGGTCCCAACGGCCAGTAACAAGGTGACGTTTGCCGTCGACGGGCCGGGCACCGTGATCGGGGTCGGCAACGGCGATCCCAGCTGCCACGAGCCGGATAAAGCCTCCGAACGCAGCGCCTTCAACGGGCTTTGCATGGCGATTGTGCAGAGCAAGCGCGGCGACGCCGGCACGGTGACGGTGACCGTGGCCGCAGCGGGGCTGGAAGGGGCCACCATCTCGGTGACGTCGGCAGCAGCACCGCTGGCACCGGTCGTCGACTAGTTAAGACCTGCCGGCGTGGGCGGGCCTTATTCTTAAGGAACGATGAAACATCTGCTGCGTGGGATTGCGCTTTTGCTGCTGTTTGGGACGATGGGGACGCAGCTGGCGCGGGCCCTCGATGTAAAAGTATCCGCGCAAGCCCTGGAACGGACGCTGCGCGCGCAGCTTTTCAACGGTCCCGAAGGCCGCTACTACATCCGCGGCAATGCAACTTCGGCCTGCTACGTCTATGCCGAAGAGCCGCACGTTTCGTTCAAGGACGATCGCGTGATGGTGCACGTGCGCACGCACGCGAAGCTCGGAACCTCGCTGCATGGGGCCTGCCTCGGAGTCGCGCTGACAACCGACGCCGACGTGTCGGTATTTCCTGAGGCGCAGGGCGAGTCGATCGGATTTCGCGATGCGCGTGTCGAGAAGCTGAGCGACTCGAGAGAACTGAACTTCCTGCTGGTGCCGTTCCTCAGCCACAAGTTGCCGTCGGAGATGAAGGTGAACGCCGCCGACCTGATGGGCAAGCTGCTCAGCCAGTCGGTCGCCTCGACGGGCTATACCTTGACGCTCGATTCGCTCAAATTGCACTCGATGCTGGTCGACCACGACGCTCTGGTGGTGGATGTCGATGCGGCCCTGAGCGTTCAGTAAGTACCGAAGAGCGATCGCCCCGTAACTCACTATCGTACAGTTGGTTAGACAGAAGCGCCTCCTTGTGCGGGCGGCTCCTTAAAATGTGTGCGTCATCCCCCGGTGTTACGACGCCGTGAAACATATTTCGTATGAGGAACAATTTTCCCTTGACATTTATAGGCGTGCCTCTCGATAATCCTCGCCGTCCCCCCAGGTAGCGTTGTTTTGGGCAATAGTACGGTCAGTTCTGCATTTCTTTCCGCGAGGCTCTTATGACGCACATAGTAAATGGCTTACATCGTATCCTCCCAACGACGAAGGGGCGGGCTTTAGTCCTCATCCTGGCGCTGATTGCAGCGCCCCTCATGCTGAAGGCGCAAACGGGTGGTGAAGGTGCGATTTCGGGTACCGTAACTGACAGCACTGGTGCTGTCGTGGCCGATGCGACAATCACGGCCACGAATACCGCGACGAACGTGGCGACGACGCGAACCTCGTCGTCCACGGGAACCTACTCGATCTCACCGCTGCCCGCAGGCGTCTATTCAATTAAGGTGACTGCGAAGGGCTTCAAGACGTTGCACCAGGACAATCTGTCGGTCGACGCCCTGAACGCGCTGGGGCTGAACCTGGTGCTCGCCGTGGGCGATACCACGGAGACGGTCGAAGTAACGGCCGCACCGCCGGTGCTGGACACGACCAGCGCCCAGGTCGGCCTGGTCATGGAGAACGAGACTTACTCCAACCTGCCGCTTCAGATGAACAACGCGCAGCGTGACGCCACCGCTTTTGCCTCCATGGCACCCGGCGCGCAGGCCGGTACACGCGTGCCGATTATCGGTGGAACCAGCAACTACCTGGGGCAGCTTTACCTCGACGGACTGCCGGCGCAGACCGTCAATCAGCAAGGTGACAACCGCCTTGTCTCACAGGCCATCGATCTCGATGCGATCGATCAGTTCCAGGTCGTCACCAGCACCCCGCCGGCAGAGTACTCCGGCGCAGGCGCGCTCAACTTCACCATGAAGTCGGGTGGCAACAAGTATCACGGTTCGGCCTCGGACTTTATCCGCAACACCATCTTCGACGCGTGGAGCTTCACGGCCAAGGCGGCGACGACCACCAACACGCAGGGCCAGAAGGTTCCCGCCCCCAAGCCGGTCGAGCACCAGAACGAGCTCTCTCTCACCTTCGGCGGCCACGTGCCCAAGACCGCCGACAAGCTCTTCTTCTTCGTCGCGTACGACAAGTACTACGAGCGGCGCGGCGCGGTGCCTGCGCTGTTCACCGTGCCAACCACGCTCATGACCGGAGGTGACTTCACGGAGCTGAACGGAAATCCCGGGACCGGTTTTATCGGTGTGACGGGCGATCCCTCGGCCGGCGGAACAAATCCAGCGAAGATCTACGATCCCACCAGCAACAGCTGCACCGGCAACGTCTGCACGCGTACACCTTTCCAGGGCGTGAAGAACGGCATACCGACGTACAACGTGATTCCAGCCAGCTACTTCTCGCCGATCGCGCAGAAGATGCAGTCCTTCCTGCCAGCGCCTACTCTTCCCAACACCCTCACCAACAACTATCTGGGCGGCGTTCCCAGCGGCTTCAACAATCACAATATTGACTGGCGCGTGGACTTTGACATCAATTCGAAGCACCGCCTCTCCAGCATCGGCGCGATGGGTGCCGTCAACTACCTGAACAACTTCGCCAGCGGCGGTACCGCCCCCAACACCTACGGCTATCTTCCTCTGCCCTACGTCAACGGCACCTACGCCAACATCTTCCCCAAGGTCTATCAGGTGGCGGAAGACTGGACGATCAATGATCGGATGATCAACCAGTTGAAGTACGGCTTCACCCGGTTCATCCAGCCACAGCGCTCTGCCACGGATGGCAACCCCACTTACGCGGCCACGGCCATGGGCATCACTAACCTGCCCGTTGGCCAGGCCAGCACCGTATTCCCGGGTGTAGCCTTCGGCACTACCGGCGCCCTGGCCACCACCACAACCGGCTGGGCAGGCCCGAACAACGGCGGTATTGTCACCCAGACAGTTAGCCCCAGCACCTACGCTGTAGTCGACAACTTCCAGTGGCAGAAGGGCAAGCACGACCTCACCTTCGGCTTCTCCTACATGTGGGAGGAGATCAACTCCGCGATCCCGGCCGGATATTCCAGCATCGCGCAGATGACCTTCAACTCCAACTCCACGGCGCAGTACACCGCCAACGCCAACACCATCAGCTCCAGTTCCGGAAACTCGTATGCCAGCTTCCTGCTCGGTGCCGTCGGCGGCACGCCGTCAATCACGCTGCAGTCGGTCAGCGAGGAGGGCGGACGCTACCATCCTGCCGCGCCCTACGCCGAGGACAACTGGAAGATCAACAACAAGCTCACGCTCGATCTTGGCCTCCGTTGGGACTACTTCCCGCCGTTCCACGAGGTCAAGGACCGCTGGACTTTTCTTAACCCGAATCTGACCAACCCTCTCACCGGAACCCCGGGTGTCATGCAGTTCGCCGGCAACTACGGCGGTACGGGGGTCAGCTGCAACTGCCGAACCCCTGTCTCAACCTACTGGAAGAACTTCGGGCCACGTGCAGGCCTTGCCTACGCGGTCGACGACAAGACGGTCTTTCGTGCGGGCGGTGCCCTGGTATTCTCGCAGGCCGGTGGCGTCGGCGGACGCGGCGGCAACGCTGGGGGCACCGGCCAACTGGGCTTCAACACGGCGGCCACGGCGAATCCGGAGAGCACCAGCGGATCCGGCGCCGGACCCTCCTTCTTCCTGAACAACGGCACCACCTTTACGAGCAAGGGCATCGCCAACACCGACTTCCTCGGTCACGGCTTTCCTTATCCCGGCACGCCAATCCCGAACGTCGCGGCGCAGGAACTCAACACCGGCAACTACCTGGATGCAAGCAACGTGCTGCATACGGCCGCCGGCGTCAACTTCGCCGACTTCTACCTTTCTGGACGCGCGCCGGAGTTCGTCTTCTGGAATGCGGGTATGGAACGCACTCTCACTCGAGACATGACCATCGCGATTAACTACGCCGGCGATCAGGCTCACTTCCTCAATACCGGTGGAAACGTTCGTGGCTACTGGGCCAATCAGCTCAATCCAGTCTACCTGGCGGCCCTCGGTCCGATGAAGGACTCGACCGGCACCAAGCCGCTGCTCATCGCCGCGGCGACTTCAGCGAACATGGCGCGTGCACAGACGGCGATGGCCGGCCTGAACATTCCGGCGTTCTACGTGAACGCCGCCAATGCCAACCCCAACAGCTCAACCCTTACCGTCGCGCAGGGGCTGACCGCCTTTCCGCAGTACAGCGGTGTCACCGATACCTGGGGCGCGAACTCCGGCAACTTCAGCTATCACTCGCTTCAAATCACTCTGCTGCAACGCGAAGCGCATGGACTGACTTTCAACATGAACTACACCTACTCCAAGAACATCGGCGACGACGGTACCTTCCGCAGCGGATTTGCCATCCCGGCGGCGGCCCTCTCGGGCGGTGGTCAGAACTGGCGGCAGGATCGCATCGACCGCTCGTGGACGACGATCTCGGCCCCCAGCGTGTTCCATGCCTTCGGCGTATACAAACTGCCCTTCGGCAAGAATGGCTTCGGCGCCAACAACATGATGGTTCGGACTGTGGCGGGTGGCTGGTTGCTGTCCGGCATCTATCAGTACAACTCGGGCACGCCAGTGGCTGCGATATCGAACATCTGTACTGCTACCACCTACCCTCTCCAGGGACAGTGCATGCCTGATCTCGCGCCGGGCGCCACCAACGCCCGCATCAATGGCAGCTACGGCACCAGCCCCACCGGAACCACGAATGCCAACCTTGGCTCGGTCAAGTACATCGACTCAACCAAGTTTGCCACACCGCAAAACGTCTCGACGGTCGCGGGCTCGCCGATTTACCTGATCGGCAACGCGCCGCGCACCCAGGCCCTCAACCTCCGCAACCCGGGCACGCAGGATCTCGATGCACGCCTGAGCCGGACTTTCCCGATTCACGAAACGCTGAACATTGTGTTCGAGGTGGACTGCCTGAATGTGTGGAACAAAGTCACGTTCTCTGCTCCGGCGGCCACCTACGGCGCCGCCACGTTCGGCACCATCAGCGGCATCTCCACCACCTTCCTACCGCGTGACTTCCAGTTCGCGGGTCACATCAATTTCTAACCTTCAACCACGCTAGAAACGCCGCCACATCTGCAACGGATGTGGCGGCTTTGTTTTGGGCTCGAAGGACGAGCGGAAGCTAGCGGAAGGACCAGGTGCGGACGGGGCCGACGTCGACGTGGACGAACTGCGAGACGGGATAGTAGCCGACTCCGCCGGCGTGGAGCGACAGCGCGGCGTTGCGCAGGGCGACCGTGCTGACGCCGGGGACGCGGATGTCGATGGCCTTGGCAAGCATGTGCTGGCTGTGCTCAGCGACGCCGGTGTCGGCGCTCTGGCTGCGGAGGAACTCGTTGCTCTCGGGAGTGCGGTAGCCGCAGACGATGTCGATGACGCCGTTGGGACGGTGCAGCCGCGTCATCAGCGCGTGGAGGACGTCAAACTCCTTGGGGTCGTAGCTGCTGACATCCTGGGTACGATGGTCGCGCAGGAAGTGGTTCAGCTCGTCGAGCGCCTCGGGGACGTACGTGTCGCCGATGCGATAGACGACGTCGATGTCTTCCCCGGTGTGGAGATGGTGCATGCGGAGGTGATATTCGGCCAGGGGAGACGGCGCGGTCCCGACAACTGGCCGCGTAGTGGTGCGATGAAGGCCCGAGGCGGGAGACGCTGTGTTGCTTCCCAGTAAAGGTATGACGACCGCGGCTACTGTTGCGATCCGCTTGGCAAATACCATTCGCAGTGTTTCTCCCCAGGATCTGGCGTTCGTGAATCCGCAGCGCGAATGAGCTTTACGTTCCTCGATTCACCTCTTAAGTGTATCGTAGCCAGAACACCGGAACGGACTTTGCTCTGTCACTTTTGTGTCACGATTCACGCGGGGTTTTGGCATGGTCAACCCGGCTTGTGGCACCCTGTAACTATGACCCTTGATCCGATCCAAGTCCGCGTGCTGGGCGCATTGATAGAGAAGGAGATCGCGACGCCGGAGAACTACCCGCTCTCGCTGAATGCGCTGGTGGCAGCGTCGAACCAGCGGTCCAGCCGCGATCCGGTGATGGACCTGGGCGAGGACCAGGTGCGGCAGGCGCTGCACACGCTGGAAGACATGGGGCTGACCGCGGTGGTGCGCGACAGCCGCGTGCCGAAGTACGAGCACCTGATCCGCACAGTGCTGAACCTGCGGCGCGACGAGACCGCGGTTCTGTGCCTGCTGTTTCTGCGCGGGCCGCAGACGCCGGGCGAATTGCGCGCGCGGACCGATCGGCTGTACAGCTTTGACGGGCTCGAGGCTGTCGAGAGCACGCTGGCGCGGATGATGGCGGAGCCCAGCGAGGGAGAACAGGCGATGCGGCCGCTGGTGGCGGTGCTGCCGCGGCAGCCGGGGTCGCGGGAGGCGCGGTATGCGCACCTGCTCGGCGGGCCGGTGGAGGCGGCGGCGCGGGATTCGGCGGCCGATCGGCCGGGTTCACGGAACAACTTCGCGACCGGCGCGCCGGACGACCAGGGCGGCTCAATTACGGAGCGGATCGGCACGCTCGAGAAGGAGGTGTCCGAGCTGCGCACAATCGTGGCGCGACTCGAGGCTCGATTGACGACAACTCCTGACACGGAGCAGATCCCGGAGTAGAGCCTGGATGGGCACCCCTATGTGATCCTGGGGAGAAGTCGTTTGGATGGTGACGATTAGAGGCTAATGCTATCCATAAATATAACATTCTATTGGATTTTCCCGTAAGATTGTCATAAGGATAGACTTAGCGGATGCGATTTCCTTTCCTGGTTGAGCGGACCGAGAGACTGCGCGGCTGATTTCCCTTCGATTATTTTTTTACCCCCCTATTCTTATTCTATGGGTTTGCGCATATCTCATGGGACAACTCTATCTATCACGGGATGAGGGAGTTAGGAGGTTTTGGACTTGACAATCGAATTTCCGGAGGTTTTCTGCAAAACAAAGTTTGCAGGATCAATATGAAATAACGGAGACGAAGTCAACGTCTGGTCGGCTCCGAGGCATCGTAAGACCATAAGACGTAATGAGGGCCCCTATGCGATTGATCCTCCCCATCGCTCTCCTGGGTGCGCTGGCACTACCTGCAGCCTCCTATGCCGACACCTTTACCATCACCGGGAGCGGCGGTGGATTCAGCGGGTCGGTTGACCTGACTGCCACCCCGACTTCAACCGGATCGTTTCTGATCAACAGCTTTATCGGGAGCCCCCTGACCCTGATTGCACCGGGCGGGTTCCACGGCAACGACAACCTGCTTTTCCGCGGCGCATCGGATCTGGTCGATGCCAATGGCTTTGCGTTTGGCGATACGGTGGGTAATACGAGCTTCAAGGTGGATATCTTCTCGATCGGCCCGAGCACCTACGATGCGTTCTTTATGGATAACGAAGGAGACACCGGGACGCTGCCGGTGACGTTCAAGCTGGAGCCCACCCAGGCACCTCCGCCGATTCCGGAACCCTCCAGTCTGCTGTTGCTGGGGACGGGAATGGCAGGGATCGCGGGGATGGCGCGGCGGAAGTTGTTCGCGTAGTTCGATAGAAAGCGATACGAGATTGTGAAGCGCCATCCCGGCGAGGGGTGGCGCTTTTGTTTTTGGGTGGAAAAACACAGGGCTACGATCGTCTTCAAATTAATTCTGTCGGGATCAAGGTAGGTCGAAGGGGCATTTCATGGGAGGTTCGAGAGCATTTCTTCGACGTCTTTGCCGGTAAGGACAGGCGCATCCGGGGCAACGGTCAGCACGGGAAGGCCGGTGATGGGATCGGTGACGATGCGGGGGAGGCGGCGCGGTTTTACGCGGGAAGTCAGCACGATCCGCCCGCCTTCGACGGTGATGTCGAGCGTGTCGCCGGGATGAATATTCAGACGGCGACGGAGTTGCGTCGGCAGGACAATCTGACCTTTGATGGAGACCCGGGTCCGCATGGGGAGACGATCTTACCATGGCTAATGGATAGCCAATGGCATCCCGCATAAGACCTGCACCCGGCAGTGGAAGTCAGTGGTGGCGCAAATGCGGGGATTCTTCGCCTGCGGCTCAGAATGACAACTTCAGATGATGTCGACAGAACCTGGCGCGTCGCTGAGCCAAAGAAACAGGCCGTCCCGAAGGACGGCCTGTGAGGTTCGCGACCCCGCCCGGAGCGGAGCCTGGATGGGGCACCCGATTGATGGGATTAGTCGCCGGCTACGGTTTCTTCCACCTTGGGGGCGGGCGTGGAGGCGGGTTTGATTTCGCCGAGGGAGATGAAGCCTGCGGGCGCGTCGGGTTCCTGGAGAATTTCCTTGCGGTAGAGCTTGGCCATGCGGGCGTTTTCGGCGTCCTGCTTGAGCTTGGCGTCGCGTGCGCGGATCTTCTCTTCGCGGGCGTTCTTGGCGACACCGGACTTCTCAAAGGTGTCGTTGGCCGCCGCGTTGACGTGGTTTTCGTTGAGGACGAGGTCGTACTTGTCCGCGGTGTCGAGACCTACCTTCTTGCCGCCCGCGAAGATCTCGTGACGTCCATGCTCCTCGTACCACTTGGTGAGGGTGGAAGTCATGTGCATCTTCTCGATGATGTTGCGCCAGCCGACGCCGGTGTTGTAAGCACAGAAGGAGATTTCGCCCTCCTGCGTGGCGTACGGGATGATGCACTGCTCGGTGCGGCGGAAGTCGTAGTTGAAGAGATCCTGGAACCACATGCCGGCGATGAAGAGGAAGTTCCAGCGATCGGCGCGGCGCTTCTCGATGTCCGCCATGGTGCGGTCGCCGGTCACCTTGCCATAGTTGCGGCCGGTGGCGCCGAAGCACTTGTCGAACTTCTGCAGCAGGTCGACGATCTTGAAGTGGGTGGGCGCCTCGTTGGGCTGGTAGTTGCGCAGCAGGGCGAGGCCGGCGCCGATCATGGTCATGACCTTGCCGCGGGCAGCGTCGTTGACACGGGCGATGTCCTTGGCGAGGCGGTCGGCGTTGAGGAAGGCGGTGACGGGAACGGCTTCCTTGGTCTCCTTGTCGATCATCAGCGCCATGCCGATGCCGCAGTTGGGGTGGCAACCGCAGGAGAGCTGGCCCCAGTCGTGGTCCGGTCCGTGAACCAGGTCGGCCCAGTCGGAGAAGGTGGACATGAAGGAGATGGGGAACCAGTCGCGGGTCGGCTCGCCGAGGCCGGTCTGGTTCTTGACGTCGTGGGCCATGTGCGAGAGGGTGTAGCGCTGGGCGGCGCGGCGCTCGTCGGAGACGGCTTCGTCGCGGCCGGTGAAGGAAACCGGCTGGAAGGAGAGGAAGTTGATCTTCTTCGGGTTGTCGAGCGCGAACTGGATGATGTTGCCAACCTGCTCGTTGTTGATGCCGTTGATGATGGTGGTGACGGGGACGATGTCCACGCCGGCCTCGTGCAGGTTGTGGATGGCCTGGAGCTTGACGTCGAACGCGTTGCCGACCTTGCGGTGCGAGTTGGCGGCGTTGCCGATGCCGTCGAACTGAAGATAGGCGTAGCGCAGACCGGCTTCCGCGGCAGCCTTGGCGAACTCCTTGGACTTGGCGAATTCGATGCCGTTGGTGGCGGCCTGGACGGAGTTGTAACCGACCTTGCGGGCGTAGGCGACGGCGTCGAGGAAGTACGGAGACAGGGTGGGCTCGCCGCCGGAGAACTGAACACTCATCTGCCGCTTGGGCTTGATGGTGATGGCGTTGTCGAGCATAGTCTTGATCTCGTCCCAGGTGAGTTCGTGGACGAAGCCGACCTGGTTGGCGTCCATGAAGCAGGGGTCGCACATCATGTTGCAGCGGTTGGTGAGGTCGATGGTGAGGACCGAGCCGCGGCCATGGGTGACGGTGGAGGTGCCATGGTTGTGGAGTTTGGCGTCGTTGTGGGCGCGGATGTCGCGGCCGGGGAAGACCTCTTCGAGGTGCTTGAAGAAGGCGGTGTCGATGGACATGACGTCTTCAAAGTGGCCGTGGATGGGGCAGTCCTTGACCATCAGAATCTTGCCGTCGCGCTCGATAATCTGGGCCTTGATCTCGCCGACCTTCTCGTTGAGCAGGATCTCGTGGGGCAGCTTACCGTCGACGATCTGCTGGCGAATTTCGGGGACACACTTGGGACAGAGCGAGTCAGTGGTGCGTGGCCAGCCGAGGGGCGGCTTTTCCTTCTGGTAGGACTTGAGCAGGGGCTTATCGCTCCACTTGGGCGTGAAGCTGGGGTTATCGCCGGCGATGGAGTTGAGCTTGCTGTAGACGACCCATCCGCCCTTGGCAGCCTGGACCAGAGCTTTCTCGAAAATTTTTGCGCGCTTTGCCATTTAGGGTTCTCTCCTGAAGAAGTTATGGGAATCGGCCGGGGCTCGCTGGAGCTCTCTGAATCTGGGGTCATTCGACGGTGAACGTTTGAGCAACGGTTCAAAGACCTCAGTACTGCGGCGTAAGTTGGGCAATCAGGCAAGATCCTCGCCAAATCGCATGCGTTCCAGTGTCCAGCTTACGCACCGAGGTAACACTTTCGAAGGGTTCGAAAGCGAACGGCAATATGTTGCATTGAATGGGGAAAGCGGGCGGTGAATGGTGCGTCGGCGGGGCGACGGAAGCGGGGGAGGCGCTATTGCATGAAGCTCTGGTCGTTGCCGACCTGGTTGAGGATCTGCTGGACGAAGATGACATGGACGTGGATGTGGCGGGCGACGTCGGGCAGAAACTCGGTGATGAGGTTGTCGACTGGGTCGGTGGCGTAGCCGCTGAGGATGCGGGCAGCGGTGGCGGGACCGTTGCCGTTGATGCCGGGCATGTAGAGGTTGGCGAGTTCGTTGCAGATGGGATCGGTGAGCAGGGCGGAGTAGTTGGGCATGCGGCGGCCGTCGTCACTCTGCGCGACTACGGTGGCAGCGACGGCGTGCAGGGTACGGCGCGGGATGCTGGCCTGCGGCATGCGGCGGTAGTGGGGGTCCTGGTGGGTGAGGGAAGGAATGAGGAACGTGCCGAAGAACTCGCCGGTGGCGTCCTGCGACAGGATGTAGCCGGTGCTGCGGACGAAGCCGGGCATGCCGGGACCGTAGGCGGTGTGTGCGTTGGTGCTGACGATGAAGGCGGCGGTGCCGAGAACGGTAGCGAGGTTGCCGGGGTCGATGAAGTTGCGGGCGGCCAGGGCGCCCTTCTGGGCCGGAGTCAGGGGGACGGGAATGGAGGAGTCGAGGAATCGGCTGTAAGGGTTGGGGGCCTGGACGCAGGGCTCGCGGTCCTGGTCGCCGCTGTCGACGTCGGGGCTGCGCTTGAGGTCGCCCCCGGTGCTGCAGGGGCGCGCGGCGACGAGGTTGGAGATTGCGGTGATGGCGGGGACCGGCGCGTTGGGGAGGGGCAGGACTGAGTCGGATGCGTCGGCGCGGAGGGCGGGTCCGTCGAGGCCGGAAGCGCTGAGCGGCATGGAGTTGAGGGCGAAGGTTGGCGCAGATTGGGCGTGCAGGGTAGGGATTGGCCACAACCCGGCGGCTAGCGCCGAGATCAACCCGATCGTCCTCATGGGCCTTGTCACCCCCGACACCTCTATCCGTATTCCTAAACACCGGTGCAGGGAAGAAGACTTCGTGTGTAGCGTAAGAACGCGAAAGTTGTACCGGGATTACGAGGGTAATGCCCCGCTGCATGAATGCGGCTGAGCTTAGTGAGATGCGTGGAAGTTGTGGTCGATGAGAATTCCGCCGAAGAATTCGATGATGCCGTCGCCGAGGGCTGACCCTCCGAGTCCGCCGCCGAAGGTCTCGAGGGTTTGTGTGAAGCCACGATTGGCGCGGGGATAGTATGCGTTAGTGAGGGCGGAGCCGGCGAGATTGCCGCCCATGAGGGCGAAGTTCGGGACGGTGTGGCCGCTGTCGGTGCGGGTGATCAGCGGACGGGTGACGGCGTAGAGGACGCGTGCGAGGGGCTTGTGGCCGCGGCCAAGCCGGTAGTAACGCGGGTCTTGGTGGAGCAGGGGCGCCATGACGCCATCGCTGAGGAAGTCCTCGGTGGTGGCGCGGAGGGCGGCGTCGCCGAGGCGCTGTCCGAAGGCGCCGCGATCGGTTCCCCAGTTGGGGCTGGTGTTGGTGAGCTGCTCGTACAGCGCGGCGGAAAGCCAGCCGGTAGCGGCAAAGGTGGAGAAAGAGCCGTGGAGGGCCATGCGGACTTTGTCGCCCGGGGCCAGGACCGGTGCGGGCTGGCCAGGTTTGGGATAGCGCTGGTTGGGCGGCGCTTCGGGCAATGCTTCGGGGGCGGGAGTTGCGGCGACTGCGGCGGATTCAGGTTCGAGTTTGTCGGGAATGGGGGCGGTTTGTGCTGCGGCGACGGTCGCGACGGCGCAGGCCGCGATGGTGATGCGGGCAGCGACTCTTTGTGCTGCCGCCAGAAAGCTCCAACCCATGACGCACCTCGCGTGGCCGTTGTGCGGACTGCGATGCATCGGTGCGGAGGTCCAAATGCGGACCTCGCCGCCGCCCTGCCAAGGAGGGACGCGTGCGGCACGGGGTACGGTTGCTTGGTCGAACGAAGGGACTTGCAGACGAGGGCGGCTGCCTACTTCTCCGCGTGGAAGATGTGGCCGAAGCTGCCGAAGAGTTCGTCGAAGACGTAGCCGAGGGCCGAGCCGCCGATGGAGCCGCCGAAGGTCTCGAGGATCTCGCGCTGGCTGCGGTTCGCTTGCGGGTAGTAGGCGTAGGTGAGTTCGGAGCCGGCGAGGTTGCCGGCGAGCAGGGCGCAGTTGACCGAGTTGTTTCCCTTGTCGGTGCGGTTGATGAGGGGGCGGGTGCCCGCGTAGAGGATTCGCACCGGCAGACTGTGGGAGTTGCCCATCCGGTAGTAGCGGGGATCCTCGTGGAAGACCGGGGCGAAGACGGATTCGCTGAGCGCGTCTTCGGTGATGGCGCGAATGGCGGCAGCACCGAGGCGCTGCCCGAGGGCGCCGCGATCTGTGCCGTAGTTGGGGCTGGTATTGGTGAGCTGCTCGTAGCCGGCGGAGGAGAGCCAGCCGAGCGCGGAGAATGGGGAGAAGGAACTCTTGAGGCCGAGCAGTACTTTGTCCCCGGAACTGAGCACGGGCGCTTCCTGTCCGGGGTCGATGATTTCCTGGGTGTGGGAGGCGGCGGAAGGGGGTGTTACGGCGTGAGTTTCGACTGCGGCAGTGCTGCCGGGAGCGTCGGGCAGGACCGGCTCAGACGAGGAACTCGCGATTCCCTCGGGTTGGCTTACGGGGGCAACCTGGCTGGCGGCGGGCGTCGGGGCGACAGTCGGAGTTGGGACTGTGGGGGGTTGAGCGCGGCCGGCGACGCACAAGAGGATCGCCAGCGAGGACGCGGTCGCTACGCGGAGAAGGGAATGGGTAGAGATTGGGGTTTGAATGGACTCACCTCAGCGGTGCTGGCCTCGATGCGAAGCCACCGTGCGGAGTCCTGAAGGGCCGCCGTGCGGCCGCGGAGAAGAGAACCCGTATCTAGACGGACGCCCCTGCGACGCACTTAGTTGTCCAGCGGGCCTAGATAGGGCGGTCGAACGAGTGGATTACCAGTCGGGCACCAGGGGCCACGATAGCACGATTCCGGCATTGACCCGTGCATTTTCGCATCTCAGACTGAAGAGTGGAGAGGTGTCGCTGATGGGGAACGAGCGTTGGGAGCAGCAGTTGCGGGAAGGTGCCGCGCGCGCCGAGGAAGAGGTACGCAAGGTGGTGGCCTACATCAACGACGAGGTGGTGCCGGAGATTCGGGTGAATGGGTCGCAGGCGTTACGCGCCGCTGCCGCGGAACTGCAGAAGCTGGCGGAGCGGATGGATCAGCGGCGCGCCGCAGCGTCCGGCGGGGCTACGCCCCCACCACCGCCTGCCGCGGAAAAGGGCAAGCCTTGAGCTGGGGCCTCGATGGGCGCAGGCTGCGGTTTGCCGCGCTGTTGCCGGCGCTGGCGTTGGCCGCGGTGGGCTGCCATCACAAGGCTCCGGTCGCGTATCAACCACCGCCGCCACCACCGGTTGTGAGTGGAAGCGAACCTCCGGCGCGAGTTGGAGCGAATGCGCCGGTTCCGAGGCCGGGCTCGCCGGGGCCGACTGCACCCTCGGCTGAGCAGCCCACGCCGCACGGCAGGGTGGTGTCGAGCGAGGTTGGCATGGCGAGCTGGTACGGGCCGCCGTATACGAATCGCAAGGCGGCGGACGGCAGCATCTACGACCAGAACGCGATGACGGCCGCGCACCGAACGCTGCCGATGGGTTCGATTGTGCGGGTGACGAACCTGACCAACAACCAGTCGGTGATGGTGCGGATTACGGATCGCGGGCCGTTTATCGATGGGCGGATTATCGACCTGTCGCTGGCCGCGGCGAAGGCGGTGGACATCTATCGCCCGGGCACGGCGAAGGTGCGGGTGGAGGCGTTTTCGCCGCCGGAGGGATCCGATCCTGCAGGGAAGTGGTGCGTGCAGATTGGCGCGTTTCTGGATCCGGCCGATGCGATCCAGTTGAAGAATGATCTGATGCGGCGGTATTCAACGGCCAAGGTGATTGAGTTCGCGGGGCCGACGGGGCACTGGGTGCGGATCAATCCGCCGAACCAGGATCGGGCGACGGCCGACCGGATCGCGGACAGTATCCACATTCCTGATCCGAGTGCGCAGCCGTATCTGGTGCGGCTGAATTAAAGGCGCCGGGCGTGGAATCTCAAGGGCTGAATAAGGGAAAAGATCCGAGGGCGTTTCGACGAACGAAAGACCCTGGGCTAAAGCCCCTTGATTCTGTTGACGCCTTTACCGCGGGCTAAAGCCCGCTGCTAATCCCAAGGACGGAACATGGTTTTTAGGCGCCCTCTGACGCACCTTGCTCCTGGACGATTTTGCGGCACGGCTGAAGCCGAGCCCCTTAAGTAAAACAAGTGGGGTGGTATCCCAGCAACAAAGCGCGGTGGTATTCCCAGGGTCGACGATAAAGCCGTCGAACCTGGGGCACCCGATTTCGTCGGCCGACTTCGTTACGTTAGAGTGCGGGCGGGCCGTAGTAGGGGAGCTTTTGCTGTTCTTCGGTGGCGCGCTTGACGCCGATGTCGTCGAAGAGGAGGCTGGGCGCGATGGTGGTGGTCGGCACCGTGCCGAGAAGGTTGGCGACGTGCTCGTCGTCGCCGGCGGCGATGATGTCCGAGCGCAGGCTGCGGGTGTCGAGCTCGTCGAAGACGGCGCCGCGCACCAGCGTGCGGCTGCCATCGGGATGCACCTGGTAGAGCAGCCGCGGCGCGAGTTCGCCTCCCAGGGTTTCCACCGCGTAGACGTCGCGTTTCTGCTCCTTGGCCATGGCCACGAGGCGCGCGTTGATCGCCTCGCCGGTTAACGGAGCGCTCGATTTGAAGATCATGACGCCCTCGTGCGAACGCGCTGCCTGACCCACCGGAGCGCGGCCGTGACCGTTCGATTCGGGGAAGTCGCGGACGGGCGTGCGGCCGATGAGGTAGTTCTCCAACTTGCCGGCGACGGCGACGTTGACTGCCTGCGCGGGCACGCCATCATCGTCGACTTCGTAGGCGCCGAGCAGGCCGTGACCATTGAAGGTTTTCAACGCTGGATCGTCGGTTGCGCTGAGGAACTCCGGCAGCACACGGGCGTGGAAGCTGGAGTTGTAAGCTCCCTGGGTGCGCGCGGTGGTTCCCATCTCGGGACGTGCCGCTTCGACATTGGGGATGAAGAGGTTGTTCATCAGGTCCGCGGCCGCGTCGCCGCTGAACAGCACGGGGCCATGGTAGTCCTCAGCGGAGACGACGGGCGCGTTGCGCAGTGCCTCGAGGCTCTTGATGTCGTCAATGACGCGCTTGCGGAAGGCTGGCCAGTCGTCGAGTTCCTTTGCGGTGGCGCCGATGGTCCCATTGTCGCGGGAGAGTTGCATGCCGTCGGGGGCCTGGCCGCCGACGCTGATGTTGGCGGCGTAGCCGGAGTAGCCTTCGCGCACCACGGTACCCTCGGTATTGACCAGGTAGCGATTCACCGCGACGCTGCGCAAATTGGAGGACGAGTACTGCACGTCGGCGGCAAAGCTTTTGACTTCTGGGTCGGTGGCGAAGAGGCCACTGGCTTCGATGATGCGCTTCTTCCACTCGTCGTGATCGATCTGGACCTGGGCGAGCGGGCCGACGTGGACGACCGGCTTGGCGGGCGAGAAGTCTTTTTCAGTGGGTGTGTTCTGGAAGCGCTTCAACGCCGCCTGCTTGGCAGTGAAGGCGCGCAGAGCAGCTTTGTAGGCCTCGTCGGTCGCTGTCCAGAGGCAGTGGCGGATGGCCTCGGGATTGTTATCGGTGGGCGCGAGGGCGATGCTGCCGTCGCCGCGGTTGCTGCTGGAGTCGGTGGTGTAGTCGCCGATGCGCACGGTGACGCGGACGATTCTCTGATGGCCGGTCTCCTCCCGGACGAGCGCACCGAAGTTGGCGACCGCTTCGTAGGTGGCGAAGTCGTCGAGCCGGTACTCGATGAAGTAGGGCCGCTGCATGCCGGGGAGGACGAGATTCGCTGCCTCGCGATCGAGTTCGGCCTGCATGGCGCTGAGGACGGGATCGGCCTTGGCCGCCTCCTGGGGCGTGGCGGCATAGGTGACGGAATGTGAGCTCAAGAGGAGCGATGCACAGAGAAGTCCGGTTGGAATGCGCATAGTTTGTAACGTCTTCAGGAGCATAAGTTCAGGGTCGCTCACTTTCCGGGCTTGGATCCAGTCGGGGAATCGGATGCGGGCGGCAGGATGGGCGGGCGGGCGGTGCCTTGCGCCTGGCGCTGGGTCTCAATCTGGCTGACCAGCATGGCCGGCGCAACGGCGCTGACGGGGATGCTGCCCGACTCCGCTCCGCAGATGCCGTTGAAGATGTCCTGCTTGTCGCCAGTGGCGAGGATGCTGTTGAGCGCGGCTTGCGGCGTGCCCACGATGCTGACGCCGCGAACGAGTTCGTCGGGCCGGCCATCGACGTAGACGCGGTAAACCACCAGCGGGATGACCTGGAAGGCCTGCGGCGAGCGGCGCGTGGTGACCGCGAAGCCGGAGGAGATGTCCTCGAAGTAGAGGCCGTAGGGCTTGCCCTGCTTTTTGGCTTCTTCGATGAGCATCTTGCGTAGTTCAGTCTCCGGCACTGATTTGGACGATGTGACGATGAGGTTGCCCTGGCGGCCGGTGGGCATATGGCCGGCTTCAGCGCGGCCGTGGCCATTGCTCTGGCCGACGCTGGCGATGGGCAGGCGCGACATCAGGAAGGTTTCAAGCACGCCATCCTTGATCAGTTCGACGCGGTGCGCGGGCTGGCCCTCGTCGTCAAAGTCGTAGTGGCCGCTGAGCCAGGTGCCCTGGAAGGTGGCGAGCGTAGGGTCGTCGGCGACGCTGAGGAACGATGGCAGGATCGGCTTTCCGAGCAGCTTGGTGAAGGTCTGGCCCTCTTCGTCGCCGCGCTGGCGCTGGCCTTCGAGGCGATGCCCGAGGACCTCGTGGAAGAAGACTGCGGCGGCGCGGCCGCTGAGGATGGCCGGCCCATTGAAGGGTTCGGTTACCGGAGCGACGCGCAGCGCTTCCAGGCTCTTGGCGAGGGCGACGGTCTTTTCGGCGAGCGTCTTCTGGTCGGGCAGGTGGGCGGCGGAATCGGCCTCGAAGGTCTCGGCGCGGAACAGGTCCATGCCGTCGGCTGCACGCGTTCGGGCCACAATGACGATGCGCGCGGAACTGTCGGGGGTGGCCAGGCGCGCGCCCTCGGACGAGACGAAGTAGTCCGTCTGGTTCTGCGCCTGGAACTCGATCTGGTCGGCGTAGACGTCGGGGTACTGCGTGAACATGCTGGAGAGGTCGCGCAGGCGTTTTTCCCAGGCGGCGCGGTCGACGACCAGCGGTGGAGCAGACGCGGCGACGGAGGTCTGCGGCTTCTCGGCGCTGAAGTCTGCGGAACTGTCCTCTTCCTTTGCGCGCACCTGCTGCTCGGTCTTGACCTTCAGGTAGCCGTCGAGGGCGCGTCCGTAGCCGCGATTGGTCGCGAACCAGAGGGAGCGGGCGATGGCGTCACGGTCGTCGGTGAGGGGCAACGGCAGGGTGGTCAAGGCGCTGCTGCGGTGGTCGCCGTGGGTATTGTCTTCGGCGGGGCCGCCGAGGCGGACCTGCACGTCGACCAGGCGGATGCGGCTCTCGCGCGAGTTGGTGATGGCGCCGTAGTCCGCGGTGATGTTGACCATCGAGGCTTCGGAGACGTCGTAGCTGAGGAAGTAAGGCTTGGGCTGTTGCGCGGCGGCGCCGTCGGTGCCGAGCGAGGACATGGCGCGCTTCAGCTCGGTGTCGAGCGCGTTCATGAGGATAGCCTCGCCTGCCGATGGTTTGGTGGCGGCGGAACTTGTGGGGTCAGCACTGGCGGCGAGCGCGGCGTGCTGCGGGGCGAGCGTCCCCACCGCGAGGAGTCCGGCCAGAGATGCTGTCGCCAAGGCAAGAATTCGGTTGGAGTTGGAGGTATCAGTCTTTCGCTGTGCCATTCATCCCTGTCTTTGCCGGTGAAGCTGCCAAACTGAGTCTACCGGAATGCTACACCGCTGCCGCGCCGGGCCTGTTTTGCGTCGCGGAGTGTTGCGGGCGCACACTGGAGCACACGTTCCCGGAGCTGAAACGAATGCAACTTCGCAGTACTGTGCTATTGACGTTGGCGCTGGCCACGAGTCTCATTTTCGCTGCAACGCGGCTGACTCGTACGACTCCAACCGAGGCTGCTGCCGAGCGGTTTGCGGCCCACGACACGACGGCCTACACGCTGCCGCCGGGGAAATTGGTGAAGGCGATTACGTTGAACCGCAAGCGCATGACGCTGACGGTTGTGGCCACGGTGTGGTCGCTGACGGAGTTGGTGCTGATCCTCGCGCTGGGGTGGGTGGCGCGGATGCGGGATTTTGCGGTGCGCCTGTCGAAGAGTCGCTGGTTGCAGGCGTATGCTTTTCTGCTCTGCTTTCTGCTGGTGATCGGCCTGCTGAATCTTCCGTTGTCCGCGTACTGGCATTGGGTCGGGTTGAGTTACGGATTGTCGGTGCAGGGATGGGGGAGTTGGCTGGCGGACAAGGGCAAGCTGCTGGGGATCGAGTGGGCTGGCGCGGGACTGATGGCAATGCTGATGTTCTGGATCATTCGCAAGTCGCCGACGCGCTGGTGGCTCTGGTTCTGGATTCCGGCGGTGGTGGTGACGGTCGGTTCGGTGTGGGGTGCGCCCTACGTTTTCGATCCGCTGTTCAATCAGTTCGAGCCGCTGGCTGGGTCGAATCCGGCGCTGGTCGAGCAGCTTGAGCGGGTGGTGGCGCGGGGAGGATTGTCGATTCCACCCGAGCGAATGTTCCTGATGAAGGCGAGCGCGAAGTCGACGGAACTGAACGCGTATGTCACGGGCTTTGGCGCGTCGAAACGGGTGGTGGTGTGGGACACGACGGTCGCCAGGTCATCGCCGGACGAGATTGCGATGATCTTCGCGCATGAGATGGGGCACTACGCGCTAGGCCACGTGGTGATGGGTACGGCGATGGGGTGCGTGGCGCTGCTCCCATTCTTCTGGCTGGGGTATCACGGGGTGCGCCTGCTGCTGGAACGGTACGGTGCGGTGTGGAGGATACCGGGGCAGGATGACTGGGGGGCGCTGGTGGTGCTGGTGCTGGTGCTGTCAGCGATTTCGACGATCACCGATCCGGTCGATAACGGCATCAGCCGGGTGATCGAGCACAATGCGGACGTGTACGGACAGGAGGCTGTCCATGGCATTGTGACCGATCCGCAGGCGGTGGGGCGGCAGAGCTTCCAGGTGCTGGGCGAAGAGTCGCTGGACGATCCTACGCCGCATCCGCTGTTTGAGTTCTGGTTCTACAACCATCCGTCGATTCGGTTTCGCGCTGCGTTCGCGGAGGCGTACGATCCGTGGGCGCCGGGCGCGCAGCCCAAGTATTTTGCGAAGTGATCCGTCCTGAGAGAAGGCTTAACACCGATCAACACCGATGTTACCGATATAGAGACAAGGAACAGGTAAGAACTGACCTATGCCATTGAAAGATCGGTGCTCCGTCCGCCTTGATCGGTGTTAGGCCTTTGTGCGAGGTTGGTTGGTATGAGTGCTGATTGTCTGTTCTGCAAGATTGTGGCCGGAACGATTCCGGCCAAGCGGGTGTATGAGGACGAGCAGTGCCTGTGCTTTACGGACATTAACCCGCAGGCTCCGACGCATCTGCTGATCATTCCCAAGGAGCACATTGCGTCCACGGCCCATGCGGAGCAGGAGCACGGGCCGCTGCTGGGACACATGGTCGCGAAGGCGGCGGAGATGGCGCGCGGCGCGGGGCTCGATCGCGGGTATCGCATCGTGATCAACACCGGCCAGGATGGCGGCCAGACGGTCGATCATCTGCATCTGCACCTGCTGGGCGGGCGGCACATGACCTGGCCGCCGGGCTAGATGAGTGGGGGGATTGCAGGACGGATAAGGGATAATAGCTGCATGCGCAGGGATACCCGGACAGGCATTTGTGTGCCGACTTCTGGAAGGGGCTGACCAGTGACCTTGGAACCGCAATCCGGCCAGAGTGTCGCGCCTGAGTCGGTGGTGGCACAGGTTGCGAATGAGCCGCTTTGCGTCGACCTCGACGGCACACTGGTCAAGTCGGACACGCTACTCGATACGGTGATTGTGCTGGCGCGGCAGAGTCCGGTGTCGCTGCTCCAGTTTCCGAAGTGGATTGCCCAGGGCAAGGCTGCGTTCAAGCAGAAGGTTTCGGCGCTGGCGGCGATTGACGTTGTCCACCTGCCCTACAACCAGCCGCTGCTGGAGTATCTGCGGCAGCAACACGCGGAAGGCCGCGAGATTTACCTGGCGACCGGAGCGGACACAGTACTGGCGGAGCGCGTGGCCGCACATCTTGGTATCTTCCGCGGCGTGCTTGCCTCCGACGGCAGCGTGAACCTCACCGGCCACAACAAGCTTGCTGCGTTTCAGGAACGTTTTCCGGGGGGCTTTTGCTACATCGGCAATGCGCGGCCGGATGTGCCGTTGCTGACGCACTGCATCCATCCGATGGTCGCGAACCCACACGCGGCGTTGCGCTCGGGGCTGCGTTCGGCGGGGATTGTGCCGGTGCGAACTTTCAGCGACTGCTCCTCTCCATGGAAGTCGTGGGTGAAGGCGATCCGGCTGCACCAGTGGGCCAAGAATGTTCTGATCTTCCTGCCAGTTTTGCTTGCGCATGTGCATGCGGTGGGTCCGATGGTCGCGACGCTGCTGGCGTTCGTGAGCTTTGGGCTGGCCGCATCGGCCACGTACATCGTCAACGATCTGCTGGACCTGGAGGCGGACCGTCACCACGCACGCAAGCGCCGCCGGCCGTTTGCCGCGGGAGACCTGTCGCCGATTGTGGGCGTGGCCACGGTCGTCCTGTTTGCGTTGCTGTCCCTGGCGATTGCTTTGTCGATTCGGCAGACGGTTTCTGCCTTGTCCCCGGATTTCCCGGTGCATGGTCAGGGGCAGTTTTTGGAGTGGCTTGCTATTTACGCTTTGGTAACCACTGCCTATTCGCTGCGCCTGAAGCGGATGATGCTGGTGGACGTGATCACGCTTTCCGGTCTCTATACCATCCGGATTCTTGCGGGTTCGGCAGCCAGCGGAGTGGCGGTTTCGCCGTGGCTGGCGGCGTTCAGCATCTTCTTCTTCCTCTCGCTTGCGTTCGTCAAGCGCTTTTCCGAGGTGGAAAGCCTGCGCCTCCGCACCGAGGCCACCGGAGCCCTGCTGGTGAAGGGCCGCGGGTATCGCATCGTCGACCTGGAGCAGTTGCGCAGTTTCGGTACGTCGGCTGGATATGCCTCGGTGGTGGTTTTTGCGCTTTATATCGGGAACGAGGTCTCGGAGAGCCTGTATCCGCACCATACGCGGTTGTGGCTGCTGGTCCCGGTGCTTCTGCTGTGGATCAGCCGGCTGTGGCTGATCGCCTCGCGCGGCGATTTGCATGAGGATCCGGTGATCTACGCCATCATGGACAAGCGCAGCCTGCTGCTGGGCGTGATTGTCGTGGGCATCGTCATCTCCGCTTCGCTTTGACGGTGGGATAGACTGGAGAAGATGAAGACGCGAGATATCCTTCGCCTGATCCTGGACGAGGGCTGGCGATCAGGTGGCGCAACGTGGCAGCCACCGGCAATTCAAACATCCTTCAAGACCCGGCAAGGTCACCATCGCCGGACACCCTTCGGAGGAGATGGACGAAGGGACCCGCAAGAGCATCTTCAAACAGGCAGGAATCAAGCCATGAAAGAGTACGCCGTCATCTTCGAGAAAACCTCAACCGGATGGAGTGCCTACGTCCCCGATCTTCCCGGGCTAGGCGTCGCAGGGCCAACTTATGAAGCCACGGAACAGCTCATTCGCGACGGCATTGCATTTCACATTGAAGGATTGCTGGCCGATGGCGAGCCTGTTCCTGAACCGACAACTCGGGTAGCGAAAATGCCCATTCCTGCTTGACGTATTCATGAACGAAGACATTCCTCAACTCCCCAACTACGACGAATCCTCCCTGGACGCTGCCTTCGCCACGCTGGCTGAAGAGGTGCGTGCCGAGACTTCTGCTCCTGTGGACGTGGAGGCGTTTCGCCTGCGCTGGCTGGGCCGGAAGCAGGGGCGGCTGAAGCTCATCAGCGACGCATGGCTGAAGAACGCACCGCCCGAGGCACGCAAGCCGCTGGGTATGCGCTTCAACGATTTGAAGCAGCGCATTGAAGTGGCGCTGACGGACGCGGCCGCGGCGCCGGCGAGGTCTGCGGCGAAGGCGGGCATTGATATCACGCTGCCTAGCACCGTGCGTGCGCCGGGAATCGAGCACCCGCTGCTGAAGACGATGCACGAGATTGTCGCGGTGTTTCATCATCTCGGCTACTCGACTGCGCTGGGTCCACAGGTGGAGAGCGACTTCTACAACTTCGAGGCGCTGAACTTCCCACCCAACCATCCCGCGCGCGATACCCAGGACACGCTGGTGCTCGCCGGACAGCAGAAGCGGCCTTCGCGGGATCGGCTGCTGATGCGCACGCACACCTCGCCGGTGCAGATCCGCACTATGATCGCCCAGGCGCCGCCGATTCGCATCGTGGTGCCGGGCAAGGTGCACCGCAACGACGCCGCCGACGCCACGCATTCGCCGGTGTTTCACCAGGTCGAGGGACTGTGCGTCGACAGCAACATCACTTTTTCCGACCTGAAGGGCACGCTCGATCACGCGATGAAGGCGTTGTTCGGTTCGGGTGTGAAGACGCGATTCTTCCCCAGCTTCTTCCCATTCACGGAGCCGAGCGCCGACGTGCAGATCAGCTGCATCTTCTGCGGCGGCGAGGGCTGCCGCAAATGCAAGCAGTCGGGCTGGATTGAGTTGCTGGGCTGCGGCATGGTCGACCCGGCGGTGTTCGCCAGCGTCGATGAACAGCGCGTGGCGCAGGGCAAGCCGGCCGCGTACGATCCGGCGAAGGTTACTGGCTTCGCGTTCGGCATGGGCGTGGAACGCATTGCGATGATCCTGCACGGCGTGTCGGAGATAGGCCAGTTCTACTCCGGCGACATGCGCTTCCTGGAGCAATTCGCGTGAGTTGCCGGGGCTGAACCGGTAGACTTGAGGAGGAGGCTCACTCAATGGGCAAGCCCTTCGCCCTGATCGAACCGAACCACCGGGAGTTCATCGAAAGCCAGCGCATTTTTTTCAACGCCTCTGCCAGCGCAGAGGGCCGGGTGAATGTGTCGCCGCGCGATGTTGCTGCGCTGCGTGTTCTGGACCCGCATACGGTGGTCTACATGGACCGCACTGGAAGCGGCAACGAGACTGCAGCGCACCTGCTTGCCGATGGCCGCCTTACGCTGATGTTCTGCGCCTTTGAAGGGCCGCCGATGATCCTCCGTCTCTACGGACGGGGTCGCATCCTACCGCGTGGAGGGGCCGAATACCTCGCGCTGCGGGCTTCGAATTTTGGGGGTCAGGAACCGCCGGGAGCGCGCCAGATGGTGTGGCTCGATGTGGATCGCGTGCAGACTTCGTGCGGCATGAATGTTCCGCTGTTCGACTACGTCGGCGACCGGGAACAACTGACGCACTGGGCCGAAGCGAAGGGTGAGGCCGGGCTTGAGGAGTACCGTCGCCAGAAGAACGCCGTGAGCATCGACGGGCTGCCCACGGGCATGTTCGAGGAGAGTCCGGTCTGAGGTGGTCTGCTGCTGCGGTAAGGCAGCATTTAGACTAGAAGTCGTCCGTCATGAATATCCTCACCACGTGGCTCCGCCACTATCTACCCACTCTTTCCGTCTCCGACCCGCAACTCGCAGAGGACCTGACGCTGCGCGGCATCGCGGTGGAGGGCGTACACGATCTCGGCGCCGGCAACGGCCATCTGTTCGAGATGGATATCACCACCAACCGCGTCGACGCGATGAACCACTACGGCATCGCGCGCGAGGCGGCGACCATCTACGACCTGCCCCTGTTGCCGCTGGATACGACGCTGCCCACCGCTGCTCCGAGCGCAAAGCCGTTTTCGGTTACAAATGAAGCGCCGGAACTGTGCGGGCGGTTTACTGCTCGCGTGCTGCGCGGCGTGACTATTGGGCCCTCGGCGGGGCGTGTTGCGGAATACTTCGCGCTGCTGGGAGCGAAGCCGATCCTGAATGCGGTGGATGCGTCGAACTTTGTGCTGCAGGGCATGGGGCATCCGACGCACGCCTTCGACCTGGACAAGATTGCTGGTGGCATCGTCGTCCGGCTCGCGCGCAAGGGCGAGAAACTGAAGCTGCTGGACGGAACCGAGCGAGTGCTGGAGTCCGACGACCTGGTCGTCGCCGACCACGAGAAGGCGCTGGGGCTGGCCGGCGTGATGGGCGGCTGGGACTCGATGATTACGGCAGACACGAAGAACATCCTGGTGGAGGCGGCGTGGTTCGATCCGGCCAGCGTGCGGCGCAGTTCACGACGGCACGGGCTGCACACAGACGCATCCCACCGCTTCGAGCGTGGCGCGGACTTCAACGCCTGCGCGACGGCGAATGCGCTGGTGTCGAAGCTGATTCTGGAATCGGGCGGCATGGCCGAGGGCGAGCTGGTCGATATTGTGGTGCCCGCGGCAAAGGCTCGGACCACGGAACGGCCGTCGATTGCACTCTCGGTTGCGCAGGTGCAACGGCATCTGGGGACGACGGTCGAGGACCAGCCGAATCGCTCGGCGCTGACAGCGGAGTTGATCCGGCAATACCTGACCGCGCTGGGTTGCGTGGTGGAGCGTGCGACCTCCGGGGACGACTTCATGGTGAAGCTGCCGAGTTGGCGGCTGGACCTGGAGCGCGAGATCGACCTGGTGGAGGAGGTCGCGCGTGTCTACGGTTACAACCGGTTCGCGGACACGCTGCCTACGGCGCTGCCGGTCGTTGCGCATCCACTGGCGGCCGCGGAGAAGGCAGTGCGGACACGGCTGCTGGCGCTCGGTTATTCGGAGGCGATCTCGAGCAGCTTTGCGTCGGAGGCTGACGGCGCAGCGTTTGCCACAGCGAAGCCCGGGGTGATCGGGCTGGAGAATCCGCTCTCGGAAGAGGCACGGCTGTTGCGGCCCTCGCTGGCGCCGGGCATGCTGACGATGCTTGCCCACAATCTGAACCGCGACGTGCGCGAGGTGCGGCTGTTTGAGCAGGGCGCGATCTTTACCGGTTGTGCCGAGGTGGTGACGGAGTCTCCCAGCCTGTCGCTGGGGCTTACGGGCGACCTGGCGAGGACGCCGCTGCACAGCGCGAAGGACGCGGGCATCTACGAATTGAAGGGCGCGATCGAGTCGCTGCTGTCGCTGTTTGCAGTGTCGCCGGATGCGTTGAATCAAAGCGCGGCGGAGGCGCTGACCTTCTCGCCGGATGCGCCGGCGTGGCTCGAGCCGGGACGCGGCGCGACCGCGCTCCTGGCGGGCAAGCCGATCGCGTGCTTTGGCGAACTGGCGGGTGCGGAACGCGACGCGAGAAAGCTGCGCCAGCCGGTGTATCTGGCGGAGATCGATCTTGAGGCGCTCTACAAGCTGCCACTGCGGCGAGCCACGGCGCGCGAGCTGTCGCGCTTCCAGGCGGTCGAGCGCGACTTCTCGTTCACCTTCGCCGACACGGTGCAGTGGCGAACGATTGCGGAGGCGGTTGCCGGGCTTGCGATTCCCGAATTGAGGCGTGTTGCGCCGGTGGAGATCTTCCGCGATGCGAAGGCCTCGACCGTGCCGGCGGGACACTATGCATTGCTGCTGCGCTGCGTGTTTCAGTCGCAGGAACGGACGCTGCGCGAGGACGAACTGACGCAGTGGTCGGCGAGGCTGATTGCGGCTCTGACCGCGCTGGGCGGGGCGATCCGCACGTAGAGGCTCTGTTGTCGAAGGAAATACCGATTTTGCACAGTCGCGCGAAGGCCGTATTTCCGGCCAAATCGCTCTATACTGCGAATATGAGTTCTGGTGTCAGTGTGGATGAGTTTCAAGCGCTCGAGCAGAAGGTGCTGCGGGCAGTCGAGATTGTAAAGCGCGAACGCGAGGCACGCGCTGCAGCCGAAACGGAGATTGCAACCCTGCGCGAACAACTTGCCGCGCAGGCAAAGGCATCGCAAAGTCAGCTGGAAGCGACGCTACGGGAGAAAGCAGCGGCAGAAAGCCAGGTCGCTACGCTGAATCAGGATCGCGAAGAGGTCCGGCAACGCGTGGAAAAGATGCTGCAGCAGATGGACGAGTTAGTGTAGTGGTCGGCAGAAAGGGGTTCGCATGACGGACAAGACTAGGACGGACATTGCGGACGCCCCTTCGGCGGTCAGCGGCGCGGCCACACCGGACGCGGTGAGCGTCGATATCTACGACCAGGTCTACCATCTGCGTGGCACCGACGCCGAGTACATCGAGCGGCTGGCGGCGCTGGTGGATGAGAAGATGCGCGCGGTCGCGGCCCAGGGTACTACGGTCGACTCGCTTCGGGTTGCGGTGCTGGCGGCACTGAATATCGCCGATGAACTGGTGGCGCTGCGGGGTCGCTATACGGCGCTGGCGGGCAGCCTGGGTGAGACGGCGACCAACATGCGTTCGCGGGCGGGGACGCTGGCGGGGATGCTGGATGAAGTGCTGGAAGATCGTCGCGCCGGCTGAGCAGGCGGGCTAGCTGTCCTTGCGGTAGAGCAGGTCGCGCATCGCTTTTCTGCGGGCCGCGTTCGCTTCCACTGTCGACTTCCGTTCCTCAGCAGACATGTGCGTTGGGCCGGCTTCGGTCGTTTCCGGTTCGCTGCAGGTGGGGCAGCGATTCGCGAAACCGGGCTTATCGGGCTTGAGTTCGAACTCTTCACCACAGACGACGCAGACTTTGATCGGGAAGGCCATTTCATCTGCAATTTTAATGCAGATTCCTGCTCGTTTCCAGCATGGCGGATCCAGACCGCAAAATGCCCAGATCCCGAGGAACTGAATCTGGGCATTTCAGACAACGGAATGGCCTTTTTCTAGAACGAGAGCAGGCGATCAAAGAACGAGCGATAGCGCTTGAGGGACTGGCGCAGGTCCTCGGTATTGACGTTGTCTCCCTTGGCCCATTGGTTTTCCAGCTTGCCGCGTTCGTTGGCAAACTGTTCCGCAATCCGCTTGACGACGTTGGCAACCAGGGTGTCGGCCTGTTCGACGGCCTGCCTCGGTTCGTCGACGAACGAGGTCTGGACCTGGTCCCAGCGCGCACGGAAGTTGTGCAACTCGTCGTCGGGGAAGAGCGGGCCTGCGCTCACGGAAGGGACGCTGGTTGCTGGGTTAGTGGTTGCCGCGGGAAGTTGGATGGGCTGCTCCGGCGGGTTGTCGGTGCTCATCGCTTCAGCACGCGCCTGCCGCGGAGTTGCGGGGCGGGCGATGTCTGCGGTGGTCAGTTTTTCATCTTCAAGAAGCGAGTCGCTCACGTGTGTCTCCTACAGTTTGATTTTTGGGGCTTTCGAGCAGTTCATCGAATAGGGACCGGAAGTACACCATCGCCTGGCGCAGATCCTCAGTGGTACTTTCGCCGCGGGCATGACGCAAAGTGCATTCGCGTGCCGAGCGGTAGTTCTGAACCAGCTTGGGGTAATGAACGGAGATGTCCGCGGCACGCTGCTCGAAGTCAGCCGTCGGATATCCACGGGCTGCCATCACGGTGGTCACGAGTTTGTCGGCCTGCGTGACTGCAGTCGATGGATCGTCGACGAAGCGACGCTGCACAACGGCCCACTGCTCGGCGTATCGCTCGCGATCGGCGGGCGGAAGGGGACGCAGAGAGAACTTCTCAACACGCTTCTCGCGTTCGAGAAGGACGGCCTCTGCCTTGTGGGCGTCGCCGTGCATCTTTACGGTGCGATCGTACTCAGGCCCGAACTGCTCCTGGAGATGCTCACTCCGGCGGCGGCGGGTGATGAGAAATACCGCGACGAGGAGGATTGCGACGGCAACGACGATAACGGGAATCCAGACTCTAGTGTCCATTCATGCGTACCTCAGAGCCGTACGATGCGAGTTTGCGCGGGAGCGATGTCAGCGAAACTGCGCTCGCAATGAGCCTGTGGCGAGCGTTCTACGGAAGTGGTTTGGAATGTGGCCGACTCGCGAGCCGGAGCTTCAAGAAATTTTCATGCGATGTATCTTGACTGAACTTTCGTTGGCGCGTAACTTCGGCTTCTGCCCGGAAACTCCGCGGGGTTGCATTCCTAACTCAAACGAACGTCCGCTGGCCGAAGCCGGCGGCAGGAGAATGTCATGCGCATGATTATGTACGTCAGTATGCCGGTCGAAGTTTTCAACGAAGCGGTAAGAGACGGCTCCGCGGGAGCCAAGATGCAGAAGATCCTTGGGCAGCAGAAGCCGGAGGCGGTTTACTTCACGGATCTGGGCGGGCAGCGGACCGGAATCCTGATCGTCGACCTGCCGAACGCTTCCGGGATTCCCGCGCTGGCGGAACCGTGGTTCCTGACCTTCAATGCCGAGGTCGAGATCCATCCGGTGATGTTGCCGTCGGACCTTGCTGCTGCCGGGCTGGACAACCTGGGCAAAGAGTGGGGTTGAGCACCGACGCAAACGGAAGAGAACGCCCCATACTTCGCGGAGCGCGCGGAGATGGGGCGTTCATTTGCCAGGCTGGACCGGTCAAGCAGCGACGCTATATTTGTCGGACCCGGCCACCACTGACGAGGCGCAGGAGCACAGTGAGAATGACGGCACCGACGACTGCGATCAAGATTGTCATGAGCATCCCGGATTGACCAGGTCCTGCGAGGCCAAGGTGGGTCGCGAGGAAGCCGCCAACGACGGCGCCGACGAGGCCGATCACCATGTCCATGAACATGCCGTAGCCTGAACCCTGCATGAGTTTTCCGGTAACAAATCCAGCGATGATGCCGATGACGATCCAAGCGATAATTCCGTGTCCGTCCATTGTCTGTTGCTCCTGAGAAGAAGTAGGTACAGACCGGGTTAGATACTCGGAGGCCGGCGGAAGAGGTACGGAGCAGAAGTTTATTTCGGAACGCGGAGCTGCCGGGATCGGCGCAAGACCGTCTCGGCGTGCGAGTTAATCGTTATTGTTCTCCGGGTCGTTCTCGGGTGGAACGCTAGGGATGCGCCTTGATCCAGCGATGGGCACTGAAGTCCATGGCGATGCTGGCGCCGAGCAGACCGAGGGAGATGGCGAGCGCTCCGACGATCCAGCTGAGATCGATGCGGCCCTTGAGGATGAAGAAGTCCAGGATGCCGAAGACGAGCACGAGCACCGCCGCCTCGGCGAAGAAGGCGGAGCAACGCCGCGCGGTAATGACCGCCAGATCGAGCAACGAGGATGGCTGCCGGGCGGCCGGCTTCTGAGGAGGCGGCACGAGGCTCAGGCCGGCTGGGTTCTGGGTTGGGTGAGTGGGCTGAGGAGAGACGACGGCTGAGGAGTTTGGTGCGTTTTTGTGAAGCATAAAAGGCCTTTGTGGAGCTGTCTTAAGGATGCCCCAGGGAGTCCGTGAAAGTCCAGTGAATTTCCCGTAAATAGCACAAAATGAATCGGTTATGCATATTTATGCAGCTACTGAAACGCCCCGCAACCGTCTGAGGGCAAAGGGGCTTAGACAGCCAGTCAGAACAGGAAGCGCGTATGCTCGAAGCGAGATTTTCAGGAGGGGACGAAATGGCACTCGGCTTTGCAGCAGATATCCTCCCTCTTTTCCGGGATGGGGACGTGGAGTGCATGAAGACCATTGGGATCGATCTCTCCGACCCGGCGTGGATGTGCATGGCGGCCAACGCGCAGAGTGTCTATGACACGCTGGCGAATGGGTCGATGCCCCCGGACGAACCGTGGCCGGCAGCGCAGGTGGCGCTGTACAAGCAGTGGATGGATGCTGGGTGTCCGGAGTGAAGGTGCAGGTCCTTGTGAGCTTCTAGCCTCTAGCTTCTAGCCTCTAGTTTTGAGGTTTGAGCCTTAAAACACGAAGGGCCTGGCGGGATGCGCCGGGCCTTTTCCATTCTTCCTACGCTTTACCTGTCGTTGCCGTGCGCCGATGGGCCAGCGTGAACCAGAGGAGGCCGAGGATGAGGTAGGCGAGGTACAGGTAAGGGAGGTAGTTGTAAGGGAACTGGGTGGGGACGGGATAGACGCTTCCGGCCATGGCGAGAACCATGGCCAGGGCAGCTGCGATGGAGAGGGTGAGGGCCGCCGGGGTGAGCATCGCGTTGCGGCGGAGATAGAAGGGAAGCGCGACGGCAACGAGGAAATAGATGGTCAGGAATCCGTAGACGGCGAGGGAGCCCATCCAGCCGTAGATGTCCATGCCGGAGACTCCGCGGGCGGAGAGGAGGACGGTGGGGAGCAGCACGGCGAGGCCGGTGGTGAGGACGGCGAGGTGCGGCGTCTCGTTGGCGTGGTGCGTGCGGCCGAGCGGGGATGGGGCAAGGCCGTCGTGCGCCATCTTGAGCAGCACGCGAGCGGCGGCGGTGATGCAGGCGAGCGTGCAGGCGAACATGCTGACGAAGGTGCCGGTGGCGATGAGCGGACCAAAGAATGGAAGGTGCGCGAGCGGCGCGAGGAGGTTGAAGGGGGCAGTAGAGGTGCCGAGGTCAGTGTGGATCTGGCGGAAGGCGAAGGTTTCGATGTAGGCGCCGGCGAGGAAGAAGAGGCCGGAGAGGACGGCGGACTGGATGAGAGCGCGCGGGATGGTGCGAAGTGGGTTGCGGGCTTCGTGGCCGAGGGTGGTGGCGGATTCGAAGCCGACGAAACTGAAGATGGCGAGGACGACGCCGAGGCGGATTCCGGAAGGAGTGGCGTTCTGGAGGGTGAGTTGGGGAACGTCGAGGTGGGGTCCGTTGCGGAAGAGCAGGATGGCGAGTACGACGGTGATCATCGAGACGGAGAGGGCTTCGATCCAGAGCATGAGGCGGGTGGAGGTCTGGACGTCGCGGTAGGCGAGAGCGGTGGAGGCGGCGGTGACGATGAGGGCGAGCAGCGGGCCGGGGATGTGTTGGGCGGCGGGGATGAGGACGCGGGCGTAGTTGATGAATCCGCCGACGACGGAGGATCCGGTGGCGACGTAGGCGAGGAGAAGCGCTCCACCGGCTGCGCCGCCGGCAATGGGTGGGAGCGAATCCGTGGCGTACTTGTAGAGGGAACCGGGAGAGGCGGAGATGCGAGCGAAGCGGGCGATGCAGAGGGCGATTAACAACATGGCAAGCATGGCGAGCAGGTAGGCGAGCCAGGTGCCGTTGCCGGAGAGGGCGAAGATGAGCGGGACGGTAAGGGCGGGCGAGGTGGTGGGGGCGATGGCGGAGATGGACTGGGAGAGGGTTTCGAGCGGGGAGAGGATGTTGTGGCGGAGGCCGGAGTCGGCGGGTACCTGGTCGGGCGCTTCGTCGGGAGTGATGAGCTCGAGCGGCATAGGCGTCTCCTGCGGGTTGGTGAGGCGGCTGGGTTAGGGTGCGGTTAGAGATAAAGTTACAGCAAAGCGACTGGAGAACCCATACACTGGATGTGGGGCGGAAAAGCTCGAAAACCGGGGTGAGTTTGGCGGACCGCGGGTCCTTCGACTTCGCGCTGTGCGCTTCGCTCAGGATGACAATTCTCTAGGGCTGTCAATTAGTAAAACCAACAACGGAGCGTTCGACCGCGATGAGATGGTTCCGCGGTGAGAAGGATGAGGCAGGAAATGACGAAGGCGATTGAGGGTAAGACCGCGAAGGGCGAGCAAGAGGGTGGGGCGGACGCGAAGCTGGAGCGGCTGCAGAAGATTCTGGCGGCGGCGGGGATTGCGAGCCGACGGAAGGCGGAGGAGATCATCCTCGCCGGGCGAGTACAGGTCAACGGAACGACGATCCGGGAGCTGGGAACGAAGCATGATGCCAGCAGCGACCACATCCGTGTGGATGGAAAGCTGCTGAAGGGGCCGGAGGCGCGGCGCTACTACATGCTGAACAAGCCGCGCGGATACGTGACGACGCTGGACGATCCGGAGAAGCGGCCGACGGTGATGGACCTGATGGTCAAGCCGAAGTCGGGTCCTCATGGGGATAACGTCCGGCTGTATCCCGTTGGTCGGCTGGATTACTTATCGGAAGGCTTGTTGTTGATGACCAACGATGGCGAGCTGGCGAATTCGCTGTCGAAGGCGGCGGCTGGTGTGGAGAAGACGTACCTGGTGAAGGTGAGCGGCGTGCCGCCGGATGCGGGGCTGGAGCAGATTCGGCGGGGGATCGTGATCGACCGCGGACGGCTGGATGAGGTCCGGTCTGGGAGACGGGATCGGATAGTGACCGCTCCGGCGAAGCTCGAGCTGGTGCGGGGTGGGGACAACCCCTGGTATGAGCTGACGCTGGTCGAGGGACGGAATCGGCAGATCCGGAAGATGTTTGAAGAGATTGGCCACCACGTGGAGAAGATTCGGCGGATCGGGTATGGGGCGCTGCGGCTGGATGTTCCGCCGGGTGGATTCCGGGAACTGACTCCGGGCGAGGTGATGGCGCTGGAGCGGGCAGCGGCGGGCAAGAAGGTAGTGCCGAAGAAGAAGGTGCCAGAGTTTGCGCAGTTGAAAGCGCCGGTGAAGAAGAAGGCGAAGTTCGGGCGGCGGCGGGTGGGCTAAGTCGGATGGGCAGAGCAACCGCGTGTTCTTTTGACTTCGCCGTACGCTTTGCACAGGGGATGATCGTCTAACGGGTGTGGGAAAGCGAAAGACTAACTTTGGGGTCGGCGCGATGAAGCTTGCGTCGAAGGCGGGAGATCTGTGTCTCCGAGTTCGGTCGGGAGAATAACAAAGCGATGACAATCGGCAAGAGTTTGCAGACTACGATGGGTGGCCGAGTGGTAATCGAATAGGTTGGCGGAATGGTATCTGCCCCGAAAAGGTATTTGACGAAGGTGGGTATTTAGGCCTAGAAATACATCCGGTTTTAATGCGGCGGTGCAAGACGAAATTTGGTGTCATGCATCCAAATAGAGTCAGCCGCCGATGAGGGAATCCGGGTGGAAGACGGACGCGAATTACCGGGGCACGTAAAGGAGCAAAGCAAAGTGGCAATTGAAAAGGCGACTTTTGGAGCAGGATGTTTTTGGGGCGTTGAAGCCCGATTTGCAGAGATTCCAGGAGTGATCGACACAGCGGTGGGATATGAAGGCGGAGACCTGGAGCATCCCACATATAAGGAAGTCTGCACGGACCGCACGGGCCACGCGGAAGTGGTGGACGTAACCTTCGATCCTTCACGGGTATCGTTTGACACGCTGCTGGACGCGTTCTTCGCGCTGCACGATCCGACGCAGCTCAACCGGCAAGGACCAGACTGGGGATCGCAATATCGCAGCGTGATCTTCACACACTCCGGCGAACAGTCCCAACAGGCAAAGGCGAGGATTGGGGAGCTGAATGCTTCAGGCGCCTATCGCAAGCCGATCGTAACCAAGGTGGAACCGGCGACGACGTTCTGGAAGGCTGAGGAGTATCACCAGCGGTACCTGGAGAAACGTGGCATGGTGCATTGCCATATCTAGGTGCCAGGTACTGGGTGCCAGGTACTAGGGGTAAGAGCAACGGCGGCGGTGGGAAACCACTTGGCCGCCGTTGTTGCGTCATGACGCATGCGAAGGAGGTCGGGTCAGGCGGCGTTGGCCAGGGTGACGGCGAAGAGGTTGCGGGGGTCGGTGAAGGTGCGGGTGAAGGTGAAGCCGGAGTCCGCGAGCAGGGCAGCGATGGTGGCCGTCGTGAATTTGTAACTATTTTCGGTGTGTATTGTCTCGCCCTGAGCGAAGTAGAGTTTGAGGCGGCCGCCGGCGGAGTTGGCGGGGATGATGACCTGCTGCGGCGTGAGGGACTTCAGGTGCATCTCGATGCGTGAGTGGGTGTGATTCCACAGGGCGCGGTGGTCGAACTGCTCGGGGACGAAGTTGGCGCCGAGATCGCGGTTGAGGCGCGCGAGGAGATTGCGATTGAAGGCGGCGGTGACGCCTTCCTTGTCGTTGTAGGCGGCAAGCAAGGTGGAGGGAGATTTGCTGGGACCTTCGATACCGGGAGGGCAGGGCGCTAGATCGGTGCCGAGCAGGAGCGCGTCGCCGGCCTGCAGTTGCGCGCGGAGGCGATTGAGTATCTCGCGGGCTTCCGCAGGAGAGAAGTTGCCGATGCTGGAGCCGATGTAGAGGGCGAGGACGCGGGCGTGAGGCGGGCGTTCGATGTGGACCGAGCCGCTTACATAGTTCGCGACCTGCGGGCGGATCGTCACGCCGGAGATTGCCGCTTCGAGTTGAATGTGAGCCTCATCGAGGGCGGTGGGGCTGATGTCGATGGGCTGGTAGAGAACGCTGGACTGGCGGCGAGCCAGGGCACGAAGGAGGATGCCTGTCTTGGAGGCTGTGCCCGCGCCGAGTTCGGCGACGGTGAGCGGGCGAGCGAAGGGGATAGTGCGGGAGTCCGGCCCGCCCTCCGGGTTGATCTCTTCGAGGCCCAGAGTATGAAAGATCTCGTTAGCGTGGGTCGCGAAGATGTCGCGTTCGGTGCGAGTGAGGTAGTACTCAGGGAGAGCGGTGATCTGCTCGAAGATTCTGGAGCCGACTTCATCGTAGAAGAGCCAGGGAGCGAGGGACTTGGGCTGGGAAGTAAGTCCGCGCCGAGCTTCAGCAGCGACGGCTTCGACGACGGCGGTCTCGGATGTTTCCAGCAATACGGCAGTTGGGGGCACAGGTCCTGGGTCTCCAGCGAAGATGTTTCGAGATTGGATGCAGCCGGTGGGGGAGGATATGCAGGTTTGGTGGAGAAATTTCGAGGAGGCGGCTTCGGGGTGGGGAAGAAGAATGAGGCTAGCCTCACACTGAACGCTCGCCGAGACGAGCGTTCAGTATGGGGAGCCGGTCGAGGTTCAAGGGGCCGTGGAGTAGGGGCAGCCGTGTACTTCGTCAGAGTACTCGGCCTGGATGGTGTAGGGGTGGCCGTTGAGGCTGACGGTGCCGTCCTTGCTGTAGATGTTGTTGCCGATGATCTGTGCGCGGATGCAGAGGTCGCCGATCTCTTCTCCATTGGCGATGGTGAGCCGATGGACCCACCAGGCGTTAAGGTTCGGATCGGAGATGGTTTCGGAGGTCTCGTGGGAGAGCGTGTCGTTGGTGGAATCGATGAGCTGGCTGTTGGCGCTGCCGCTTGGGGGAAGATTGCAGCCGGCGACGTTCTGGTAGGGCTCGACGGTGAAGAGGACGTGTCCGACTGCGTCACTGAAGGTTACGGCGGAGTGGAAGGCGCAGAAGACGAACGTGGAAGGGTTGTCGGGGGAATAGCACTGGGGTGGCGCGGTGCCGACCGGGGGGAGGCACATGTCGACTCCCTTGGGGATGAAGATATGGTAGATGTGGTCGAGGCCGCCGCCTTCGATCGCCGCGCCTGCGTGAACGAGGGTGAGGATGTCGGTGATCTGCAACGTGTGATCGGCAGGGATGGGATAGCCGGAAGCGACGAACGAAGTGCCAAGGGTGTAGCGGTTGTTGTTGAAGGCTCCGACGTACTGGTCGAGGACGTGGATGAAGTTGCTCTTGCCGAAGTCGGTGAGGAAAGTGCTTACGTTGCCCCAGTGACTGGGCGGTTCATTGATGTAGATGGGGTGGCTCTGCGCGGAGAAGACGGTGGGGTGGTTCTTGGGATTGGTGACGTCGGCGGGATAGAAGCCGGGCGGCGTGATGGGTTCGATGTCGGGATCGGAGGCTGGTGAGGCGGCGCCGGAAGAGGGGACCTGAACGGTTGAGCGGGCGGCCGAGTCGGGCGAGCCGATCAAGCCCTTGATGCGATAGGAGAGGCTGTCGTAAGCGAAGTTGGCGGGGCTTACGGTAAGCGGGACGGTTGAGTTGTTCTGGCAGAAGGCAGAGTGTGCAGGCGAGAGTGCGACGGCGGCAGCAGCCAGCAAAAGAAAGGCTGAGAGCTTCATGTTCCCCTCCTCAATGGACCAGCATGTGAGATTTTGAGACACCCGAAAGCCTTAGCTCGGCCAAGGCGCGCAGGCCGAAGATCAGGGCGGATCGGATGGGGGGAAAGAGTACAGGAAAAGACTCGGGACACACAAGCAAGGGATTCTTGCTATTGGCCGTCGCGGGCGAGGCGGAGGCCGGAGAATTGCCAGCGAGTGGCCGGAGAGAAGAAGTTGCGATAGGTGGCGCGGATGTGGGTGGTGGGAGTGACGCAGGATCCGCCGCGGAGGACCATCTGGGAGGACATGAACTTGCCGTTGTATTCGCCGAGGGCTCCGGGGAGGGCGCGGTAGCCCGGGTAGCCGGTGTAAGCGGAAGAGGTCCACTCCCAGACGTCGCCGTAGATTTGCTGGAGGCCGGAGCGCGCGGAGGCTCGGGCGGGGTGAAGTGTACCGGTATCGAGGAGATTGGCCTGGGTGGCGACGACGACGGAGGGGTCGGTTGGTCCGGACCAGGAGGGCGGGACAGGCATGGAGGGTGCACCGGGCGTGGGGGCCGTCGTGGGGATGGGGTAGGTAAGGAGTTCAGGATGCTGGGGGGCGCCGCGGAGTAGGCTGCCGAGACGCGTGGCGGCGTACTCCCACTCGAACTCAGTCGGGAGGCGCGAGCCTGAAGTGTGGCGCGAAGCCCAGCGAGCATAGGCGTCGGCCTCGAAGTAGCTGACGTGGCAGACGGGAGTTTCGGAGAGGTCGTCGAGGGGCATCCAGCCGTGGAGAGTATAGATGCGCCATCCGGAGCGGGTTTCGGGGTCGGGCTGCCAGTAGAGCGGGGCGCGCCAGCCTTGCTCGCGGATCGTGGTCCAGCCCTCGGAGAGCCAGAGCTCGGGGCGAGTGTAGCCGTCGTCGTCCATGAAGGCGAGATATTCCGCGCAGGTGATGGGGCGCGTGGCGATGGAGAACGGCGCAATGTAGACGGAGTGGCGCGGGGTTTCGTTGTCGAAACAGAAAGAGTCAGCGGAGTCGGGTTGGGGGGCGTAGCCGATCTGGGTGAGGGCAGGGTCAAAGCTGAGCCACTCCAGCGGTGGCGCGATGCCGTCGGTCAGCGGCGGGGCGGTGTGAGGTTCGCGATAGGCAGGGTGTAGCGGATTGGTGAAGAGGGCGTGCTTGACGTCGGTGGCGATGAGTTCCTGATGCTGCTGTTCGTGCTCGAGGCCGAGGGCGATGCGGCGGACGGCTTCGGCGTTCGCGGGGTAGTCGGGCTGAGAGCCGAGGAGCTGGGCGATGGCGGCGTCGACGTGGTTGCGGTAGGCGAGGATGTCGGCGAGCGGCGGGCGGGAGAAACTGGCGCGGAGCGACTTGGCGGGCATGTCGCCGAGGGAGTTGTAGTAGGAGTTGAAGAGCCAGTGGAAGTCGGGGTGGAAGTCCTGATAGCCGGCGAGGAAGTCGCGGAGGACAAAGGTTTCGAAGAACCAGGAAGTGTGGGCGAGGTGCCACTTGGCAGGGCTCGCCTCGGTACAGGACTGGACCATGAGGTCTTCGGGCGAGAGCGGCTCTGTGAGCGCAAGCGTGCCGGCGCGGACGATACGGTAACGGTCGAGGAGGGCGGACGCGGTACGAGTGGGAGTTGGACGTACGGTCTGGAATTGCATGTTTCCGGTGCCTCCGACTTGCTTTGGGTCAGGCGGTTTGGATGCGGGCGGGCGGATGGTGGTTGCAGATACGAAGGTATGACGACGGAGGAAGTCGTGCTAGGGTGTGTGCATGGAAACGAATCCTTACGCAAAATTTGTTGGCGACCGGGATCCGGTTGCGGTGATTCGCGGCACTCCGGCGGCGGTTCGGGAGCTACTGCAGCGGATGCCGACGGAGCAGATCGCGATGAGCGCGCCGGGGAAGAAGTGGAACGCGCGGGAGATTGTGTGCCACCTGGCGGACTGCGAAATGGTGTTCGGGTTCCGGCTGAGGCAGACGCTGGCGGAGAACAGTCCGGTACTGCAGCCGTTCGACCAGGAGAAGTGGGCGCTGCGGTATGGGAATCTCGATGTTGCGGCGGCGCTGGGGATGTTTGCGGCGGCGCGGGCGTGGAATGTGCGACTGATCGAGGCGACGACTGCGGCGGAGCGGGCGCGGCAGGTGACCCATCCGGAACGCGGGACGATGACGTTCTGGACCATTGTGGAAACGATGGCGGGGCACGATACGAACCACCTGGGGCAACTGGAGCGGCTGGAGGGGTAACCACCCTCCCCCCTGTATATACCATGATTTGTTCATGGGAAAGGTACTTGCGGCTCCGTATATACCGATTTGTATAGACTCGGTGTCCCTGAACGGCCGAACGTGGAGCCAAGAACTTAAGGCATGATTCGTGAGCTATGAGCTATGAGCTCAAAGTACGTCCCGCTGGTTCTTGCGTGGCCATGATCGAGAGCGCCCCCTCCCCTCCTTAAAGTCCTAAAGTACCTGGTTTACAGGGGTTAGGTCTGGACCTGGTCTGGACTTCGGGACCGGTTGAGATGTCAAAGACGAATTTCCGGGGATGCTGGATCCGAGATGAAGCAGGTCCTGCCGGGGTGCGCACGACATTCTGCCCCTTAGTTCTATTTTATCGTGCCCGTCAAGGGGCGGGCTGTGGGAATGGTGGGATTGACTCTTTGGAATGTGCTGGATGCGAAGGGTTGGAAAAGGCGTTTGTTAACCAGCGTTCAGCGATCGGCGATCAGCTGTCAGCAAAGCAGCTATTCGAGGGCTTCGTTGACGTCGCGGACGAGGTTGCGGAGGTAGCTGCGGCGGTTGAGGAGGGCGACCATGGCGTCGCGGGTGGTGGCTTTAGCGGCTTGGTCTGCGGCGTCGAGGGCGGTGTCCCACTGGGTGTGGAGGGTGGCGAGGTCGGCGTCGGTGGCGGCTAGTTTGGCGTCGAACTCGGTCTTGGCGGCGAGGAGGTCTTTGCGGAGTTGGGGATCGTCTTCGCCGAACTTTTTGGCGGCGCGCATTTCTTCGAGCTGCATGTTGAGTTCGAAGGCTTCTTCGAGGAGGTCTTCGGGAACGACCTGCTTTTTGGCGGTGCCGGAGGCGCGGGCGGCGGCGGTGGCGGCGGAGGACTGCTCTTCCATCTCGATGCCTTCGAGCTTTAGGAGGTACTCGGTGCGGGCGATGGGGTCCTTGAGGGTGCGGTAGGCGTCGTTGAGTTCCGAGGACGCGGCTAGGGCGGCTTCCTGTTCGGCGGGTGGGCGGGCGGCGAAGCGGTCGGGGTGGAGCTTGCGGGAGAGGGCGTAGAAGGATTTTTCGAGGGCGGCGGTGTCGATGATGAGGTGAGGCGGGAGGGAGAAGATCTCGAAGTAATCCATGCTTACATCTTAGGGGAATTGGGTTTGGTGGTGATGGCTGCATTTGAAACGCCGCAGGCCATTTCACACGAATCGGCTTATCCTGTTGGTCATGTCAACCCGGGTCCCGTCTCTAGTCCTATTACTCACCGCGGCTGCGATGCTCGCGCAACAACCCGCTACATCTCCTGCCGCGCCGGCTGCGCACTCACCCTATTACTTTAGAGAACTAAAGATTGACTCCGGCCTTCATTTGATTCTGACGGGAGGCATTAATCTACCTAATCGCCAAGAACCCGCTGTGGGCTCTTACTACGCCCCCTTCCGCGGAGCGTTTGTGACATCCGTGGATCATCTTGTGAAGAAGCCTGGCGCCGTTGCACGCGAGCGATCCTTATATCTGGAGACAGGTCGAGACCAGGTTTTGGATCGAACGGTAAAAACTGACGAAATTCTCAGAGGCCCCTTTGGCGCCGTCGACGCAGTAAGGGAATGTTTCTATACCAGGCCAATAGACAATGGCGCTGGCTCGGTTTCTGTGGAGTTTAACGTCAACGATACTGAGCACGAACTACCGTCCGAAATCTCAAGTCCTGCGGTGGGTTTACCTGCGCTGACCTCACTCAGCCTGATTCGCATCTTCCGCACCAGCCAGGAGTATGTGATCGTCTCGGCGAACTATGAGCGGGACGGCAACTTGGGCAGTGTGGACTTCGGTTCAGCAAAAGATGGGCACCCGGGCGGGACCGGCCCCTTTGGGACCGCGATGTACCGGACCGGCGATCCTCAAGTCGACGATATCGTGAGAAAAGGGCTCGGCCCTGACCTGACAAAATATGGCATTCCCACCCACATCGACGTTGAAAAGTATCTGCTCTCGCGCCATATGCCGCTCCCTGCTGTCGCGTTGGATCAAGAGAAGAACGTGATGAATATGTTTTATGGGTTTGGAAAGTTCATTCGACAGGACGAACTCAAGGATGGCGTCATTGTTGCATCACGCTGGCTGCAGCCTTCAGTAACCGAGGAAGAAAAAGAGACCCTGAATCCGTTGTGTGACGCACGATTTCGCCAGCAACAAGCAATCGGACTTCCTACGGTTGAATGAATGCGAACCGCGTGAACTTCCTAAGATCCGGTATCGGCAAGTTGTTTGTACACATCGCCGCCGCACATGCCGGTGGATGTAGTTGATTGTGGCCAGCGCTGTGGGCGACTGCATCGAACAAGGATGGTGCGGATTGGGACGGCGGGGTGGGTGATTCCGCGGCAGAGTGCGGCGATGCCGGCGGGTGAGGGGAGTCATCTGGAGCGGTATGCGCGGGTGTTGAAAACGGTTCCACGATTTGACTATCGACGCGTCATCTCTCCTCTGACACCGGCAGAAGAGGGCGTGACCGGGATGAAGTTATGTGTCGGGCCTTCAGCCCTCTGGTTCTTCGCTTCGGCCTAACCTAGGCCTTCGGCCTAGGCTGGTATGTTGCGCGCCGTTGGCGCTTGCTGTTGTTGCGGGCTCCGTCGGCGCGCAGCGATGGGCAAGGGCGCATCGAAGGAGGATGGTGCGGATTGGGACGGCGGGGTGGGTGATTCCGCGGCAGAGTGCGGGGATGGCGGCGGGTGAGGGGAGTCATCTGGAGCGGTATGCGCGGGTGATGAACTGTGTGGAGATCAATTCGAGCTTCCATCGGGCGCACCGGCCGGCGACGTGGGCGCGGTGGGCGGAGGCGGTGCCGGAGGACTTCCGGTTTTCGGTGAAGTTTCCGAAGACGGTGACGCACGAGGCGAAGCTGGCGGTGCCGGCGGCGGCGCTGGATGGCTTCTTTGAAGAGACGGCGGGGCTGGGGAAGAAGCTGGGCGTGGTGCTGGTGCAACTGCCGCCGAGCCTGGGGTTCGAGGATTGCCCGGCGGCGGAGTTCTTTGAGGCGCTGCGGGACCGGTGGCAGGGCGCGGTGGCGCTGGAGCCGCGG